>JABLTO010243909.1_pt1 | contig 23855 bp, 19 predicted proteins | sample 7160091 | NCBI WGS metagenome assembly JABLTO01 (sample SAMN14651225, study PRJNA627086) | human gut metagenome | isolation source: feces | host: Homo sapiens
CGCGTCGGCATACCTCGCGTCGATACGGGCGACGAAGGTCTGGGCGGCGGTCTCGGCCTGGTACTGCTGGGCCATGGAGTCGGCCTGCAGCGTGGTGAGGCGATAGGTCGCGTTGGAGGTGGCGATTGAGAGGACGGCGAGCGTGGCGAGGCAGATCACCGCGATGAGGGCGAGCAGCGAGATGGGGCCAATGCGCACGGAACTCTGCGAATCGTTCATCATCTCACCTCGCTTACGTAGCGGGCCGTGGTCAGCGTGTAGATGTCCTCGTACTCGTTGGAGACGGTGATCGTCGCCTCGTAGAGCGTGCCGCTTGCCGTGAACTGCGGCGTGATCGCGCAACGCACCGTCAGGCCGTCCTGGCCGGCCTCGGAGATCTCGGCGCTCGTGGGGTTGGCCGAGAAGCGCTCGGCGGCGTTGGAGGCGACGGTGATCGCGCGCTCGAGCTCGAGGCTCTTCTGCGCCTGGTTGGCCGAGGCGAAGAAGAGCTGCGAGACGATGGCGAGCGTGATGACGAGGAAGACGAAGAGGACGAGGGCCTCGACGATGAAGGCACGGCTGCCCCGGCGCGTGCGACGCGGTGCGCGAGGCTCGTTCGTATGTGCGGCGCGTGTGCTCATCAGCTGTCTCCCTGCATCGTGCGCAGGGCCACTTCCGTGGTGCCCTGGTCGGTCTTGATGGTGAGCAATCCGCTATCGTACGAAAGGTCTAACTTGGACGAATCCGCCAATTTGACGGCTCTACTCGCATCATAGGGGGTACCCGAAACAGCGTATTCCTCGACAATTGCATCATTTATGAGGTAGATACGGGTCTCATAGGTACCCGTGTCGAGGTACTCCACGAGCACGAGGGAGGGGCCTTCGGGGCCCACGCCGACGCGGACGGCGTTTACCCCATCGCGCGCACGGACGGTGTTGCCGATGAGCTGCTTGCCGAGACGCCCCTCGTCGGTCGACAGCTGGATGCTGGCGACGTTCTTGTAGATGCTGACGCCCGTGACGAGCGCAACGAGCAAGATGGCCAGGAAGACCAACATAAGCAATGCGGGGAAGTAATTTCGACGCCGTTTTTCGGGCTTTTCAGCTCGTATGGTCGTCAAAGCGTTGAGAATGTCGGTGTTTCGCTGTGTCATCGCACGCTCACCGCCACGCTCGGAGGTATGTTGTCGGCGAACCATTCGTAGTTGATGATGTAATCGTCATGGTTGACCGTGAGGCCGTAGGCATCTTCGAGATGCGAGAGCGACGAGGGGTAGGAGCCCTCGATCGCGTAGCACTGCATGGCCGTCGACAGGATTGACTCGCGGATGGAGGCCGTGCCTTGCTCGCGTGACATCTTCTGGAAGGCAAGCGTGCCGATCACGAGGGCCACAATGAGGACGAGCGCCACGAGCGTCACGATGACGCCACGCACGCGGCGCGCCCTGATCTCCGATTGTGTGCGCTCGTGATACATCTGCGTCCTAGCCGATCGAAGTCATGATGCCGATGAGTGGGAGCATGACCGAAACGAGCGTCGCGCCGACTGCGATGGTGAGCAGCGCGGCGAGCATCGGCTCGATGCGGTCGAGTGCGCGGTCGAGTTGAAGCGTGGCGTCGTCGAAGAGCATGCCCGACATGCTCATGAGCACCTCGTCGAGGCTGCCAGCGTGGGCGCCCACGGTGAGCATGTGCGCGTAGAGCGGGTCGAGGACGTCGTTTTCCGCGATGGCCTGTGCGAGGCTACGCGGGTTCTCGAGGTTCTCCATGGCCGCCAGCGTGCGTGCGAGACGTGCCTTGAGCTTCTTGTGACGCACCGTCTGCATCGCCTGACGCATGGCCGTCTCGGCCGTGATGCCGGCGGCAAGGTACGTGGAGAGCGCCGAGGTGAAGCGCGAAAGCGCAAGTTGGTACATGGCCAGCTTCGTGGAGCCGACATGCTCGAAGAGGCGCAGGACGCGTTCTCGGCCCGCCTGCGTGCGGCTCGAGATCGCGAGGTAGATGGCGAAGAGGGCGCAGACGACCGTGATGCCGAAGGCGACCCAGCCGATGACGATGGAGGCAAAGCCCATGCCGGAGAAGCCGGCGGTGAGCGAGCCGGCCATGTTCTCGTAGACGTTCGTGAACACGGGGAGGATGACGATGACGGTCACGGCGAGGATGATGGCCATGATGCAGAGCAGCGCGGCGGGATAGCCCACTGAGCTGCGGACCTTCTGGAAGGTGCGGTCCTCCTCGCTGTAGTAGACGTCGAGGGTGCGCAGCACCGACTCGAGGCGGCCCGACTTCTCGCCCGTCTCGACCATGTCGACGGTGTGCTGCGGGAAGGCACCGGTTGCGCGCATGGAGGCCGAGAGAGACTCGCCGGCGATGATGCCGCGGTAAATCTGGTCGCAGACCTGCCTGAAGCGCGAGCCTTCGCGGTTTTCCGCGAGCAGGTGCACGGCCTCATCGACCTGCATGCCCGCGGAGAGCATGGTCGCGACGCTTCCGCAGAAGGCGGATAGGGCGCCGCTTTCGAGCAGTTTAGCTGCCATTGTTCTCCTCGCATCCCTCGTCTAGCGTGACGTTCATTCTAGTGCATCCTCGCAATTATCGTTGAGCCGGTTAATACACGTAACGGTCTTGGTAGCCCACGCCGTCGCCGACATAGGAGCCCCCGCCGGTCGAGGCGAAGGTGAGGTCGACGCGCGACCATTCGCCCGGGTTGACGGAGAACTGGACCGTGTGCCAGGTGCCATCGATGTAGACCATGATCCACGCATGGTAGAAGTCGTTGGGCGAGACGTAGCCGGTGACGATGCGCGCCGGGATGCCGACGCTGCGCAGCATGGCCGCGCCGAGGGAGGCGTAATCGAAGCAGATGCCGCTCATCGAGGACAACGTGGCATCCGGGTCGGGGACGTAGCCGCTCGAAGACGAGAGGCGCTCTGCTTTGGCGGTGTCGTAGGAGACGTTGTCGATGACGAAGTTGCAGATCGCGCGCAGCGCGTCGCCTTGCGTGGCGCAACCGGCCGTGACCTCGCGTGCCTTGCGCACGGCCGCGCTTTCATCGTCGAAGCTGCAGAACACGTTGGGACGCAGGTAGGGCTCGAAGGGGGAGTCAAGCCCGACGCCTGCGGTGGCGGAGAGCAGCTCGACGTAGTTGGAGCCGCTCGTGTTCTGCATGACGCGCAGGGTGTACGTGCCGTCGTCCATGTTCATGGGGACGAAGATGGGCGTGCCATCATTGGGCATGTCGTAGTTGTAGCTGTTGTCGCCATTCCTGACCTGCAGCTTGAGACGCGCGTTGCTTACGCCCGTGGCGGCGGCGTAGCCCTGTGAGACATGCGAGACGTCGATTGCGCAATCTGGTCCCTGAACGGCGGCTCCGCTATCGAAGGAGACGCCCTGCACCGAGGCTGGCGGGTTGAAAGCGGCACCCGAGACGGTCTCGCCGTTGGTGCCCGAGCCACTCTGCTGAGCTGCGCTGCTCGCGCCTTCGGACTTGGAGGAGCTGGGCGTGGAGGAATCGTCTGGGATGCTGCAGCCGCAGGCGGTAAGCACGAAGAGGGCGAGCAATGCGAGCATGGCAGTGCCCACCGCGATGATCCTCGTGATATGCGCGCGTTGACGCTGCACAGACGCTCCCGAATTCGAATTGCGTATACGTATCAGGCATTATAGAAGACGCGCGTGACGTATCTGTGACACGCCTGCAACGTCTCGGCTGACGGGGGGATTTCAAGATAATTACCTGTACCATCTATGGTACATAATCTGCCGAGCGGCGCATATGCCAGGGTCCAACGGTTGGGGGACAGACCCTGCGGGCCGCTGGCAACAAGGGGACAGACCCTCGGATGTCGGAGGCGCGAAGCGTCCCTTTTGTCATTTCGAGCGGAGGCGCGAAGCGCCGCAGTCGAGAAATCTCAGCGCGGGCGGCAACAAGGGGACAGACCCCTGCGGGCCGCTGGCAACAAGGGGACAGACCCTCGGATACCATTGCGGCTGGGTGTGAGACAATAGGAAGAACTAGCTTACATGCACGTCAACGCGAGGAAGGGACGCTCATGCCCGAGTTCATCTACCAGATGCACGATGCACGCAAGGCCCATGGAAACAAGGTCATTTTGGACGAAGTGACTTTGAGTTTTTACCCAGGGGCCAAGATAGGCGTCGTCGGACCCAACGGAATGGGCAAATCGACCCTCCTCAAGATCATGGCGGGCCTCGAGGACGTGAGTAATGGCGAGGCCCGTCTCACGCCCGGCTTCACCGTCGGCATACTTCAACAGGAGCCGGAACTCGAGGAAGACAAGACCGTCATCGAGAACGTGCGCCTTGCCTTCGGGGACATGCTCGCCAAGATCGAGCGCTTCAACGAAGTCTCCGCCGAGATGGCCGATCCCGATGCCGATTTCGATGCCCTCATGGAGGAGATGGGACGGCTCCAGGACGAGATTGATGCGGGCGATGGATGGGATCTCGACAGCCAACTGGCGCAAGCAATGGACGCACTGCAGCTGCCTGATCCAGAGGCACCTGTTGAAGTACTTTCAGGTGGCGAGCGAAGGCGCGTTGCACTTTGCAGGCTCCTGCTAGAAGCTCCCGATCTCTTGTTGCTCGATGAGCCGACAAATCATCTTGACGCAGAATCCGTGCTCTGGCTCGAGCAGTTCCTGAAGCGCTACGAAGGCGCCGTGCTCGCCGTGACGCATGACCGGTACTTCCTCGATAATGTTGCAGAGTGGATCTGCGAGGTTGATCGCGGCCACCTGTATCCATACAAGGGCAATTACTCCACGTACCTCGAGACCAAGGCAGCGCGCCTTGAGGCGCAGGGACAGCAGGAAGCCAAGCTCGCGAAGAAGCTCGAGCGCGAGCTCGAGTGGGTGCGCTCGAGTCCCAAGGCGCGACAGGCCAAGAGCAAGGCCCGTCTCGAGCGCTACGAGCAGATGGATGCCGAAGCGCGCTCGATGAAGAAGGTCGACTTCACCGATATCCACATTCCCCCTGGTCCGCGATTGGGCAATAAGGTGCTTATTGCGGACCACCTCAGCAAGTCCTTCGGGGACCGCGTACTCATCGACGATCTCTCCTTCGAGCTGCCACGCAACGGCATCGTGGGCATCATCGGTCCCAACGGCGTGGGCAAGACTACGCTTTTCAAGTGCATTGTCGGTCTTGAGGAGCCAAGTGCAGGCACGCTTGACATCGGCGAGACCGTCAAGATTGCCTACGTGGATCAGAACCGTGCTGGCATCGATGCGGACAAATCGCTGTGGGAAGTTGTCTCGGATGGCCTCGACATCATTCAGGTCGGAGAGACCGAAGTACCGAGTCGCGCATACGTGGCGGGCTTCGGCTTCAAGGGTCAGGACCAGAGCAAGCCTGCAGGCGTGCTCTCGGGCGGAGAGCGCAATCGCCTCAATCTCGCGCTCACACTCAAGCAGGGAGGCAATCTCCTGCTGCTCGACGAGCCGACAAACGACCTTGATACCGAGACGCTTGCGAGCCTTGAGGAGGCGTTGCTCGCGTTCTCCGGCTGCGCAGTCATCACGAGTCACGACCGCTGGTTCCTCGATAGGATTGCGACGCACATACTCGCCTGGGAGGGAACCGAGGAGAATCCCGGGCACTGGCACTGGTTCGAGGGTAATTTCGACTCGTACCAGAAGAACCGTGTCGAGCGTCTGGGAGAAGTGGCCTCTCGCCCGCATCGTGTCTATCGCAAATTGACGAGGGATTAATAAGTAATAGATTGCGCATTTGGGCCAAAATGCGCTAAATGAAAGAGCAATATATTGCGCATAATGTCTATTTTGCCTGCATATTTGTATTGCATAGGTAATATAGCAATATATATAGCTGGTGCCTATAAAGAATAGATATCACAAGAACATTTTGAGACGCCATATTATACGGAGCCTGTATATAGTATTGGTTTCAGCGATTCTGAGAGGGCGTAAAACTCCTCGAATATAATCGGGCTCTCCTGTACCGCCCTCAATTTAAAACTATGCAGCTTCTATTAGACGGTACCGCTGTAATTTTATGCAGGATGCCATCCAGATTATCATCAATGCAATCGCGTCTGTTGACAGAGTCGTGCTAAACGGTGGGGTACCCGTTAAGCATGACTGCATTCAACGTGCTTCGCATCGTCATTTGCCCGCATCGTATTAACAGGCACCATATTGAATTAGGACGTGACTCAGGGTTTAATCACGCTATGCAAGCCTTCTGCATACTTCCATGCGAGTGAAATTTACCTCTGCCTGTGAGAAATCAATTTCTCAGTCTTCCTGGAGATATGTATCGTGACCCTGTATCTCCTCTAAGCTGGTACCGGCATAATATCCAGTAGCTGCGCCCTGGTCAGTCCGTATTTCTTTTACACAGGCACCAGTTAAATAAGTTCAATTCCGAAGGAGCAAGTAAAAGATCCTCGTAAAAAGAGCCCTCACAAACCCTGTTAGAAATGCTTTAATGCGAAATTTATTCACGGCTCCTATACGAAGTTCCCGCTTTGATGAATTATGGCTAAGTTTCTCGTAGGAGCCTGTTTTCAAGATATACAGGATTCCAACAGGGGCAGGTTTTGTTGATAGCCTGAGCCCTGGATGATCTGCAAATTATTTTCTAAAGAAACTGGGCGTATAGCACAATTTCTCTTATTTTTCGTGTTTCCAAGCTCAACCAGGGGATTTTTCCTGATATCGCAGGTCAATAACAACGCGTTCTAATGCCTCTCAAAACGATTCTGGGCTTTAAGGTGATACTTGGACATGCAAAAAACCTTATCGGCCCTTAGACGCCAAAATATTGCGTTCTACGGGTATATCGCCTATTTGAGTGTCAAAATGCTCCGATCTGAGCTCCAGAAGCGCCCCTCATGCAGGCACCGACCGCTGCTGTGGCAGGAACCCGAAGCTGAAGAGGGGAAGTATTGCCCTGAAATAGCGCAGATCTGCACAAAAACCTATTTAGGCATAATACCCAAATAGAAATTAATGTCCAGGTAGGGGAGATCTTGCAAAATAATCTTAGCCACTAAAACGGTAGAATGACTACGTTAAGGCTCAATTAGCTCAATATGCCAAGAAACGACCAAAATGCTCTTAAATCCTAGTCATAATTTGAAAGTGGGTAACATGGTCAATGCTAGCAAAAATCGACCTGATAGCAGGAAAGTTGCTATACGGGCATAGCAGGATAGCACTGCCGTAAAGCACTGCGTCAAATCCCGTAAAGCAAGATACCTGGTTTACTATCTGACTTCTATCGAATGGCTATTCGATCCATTGAAATCAGGCTCTGACCTTGTATAGCATAGCGCATAGCATAGCTAGGCAACGTATAGCCTAACGCTATATCCGGGTCCCTCCTGGATAGCTCTTCAGTTGTAAATCGTTCGTTCGTGCTCTGTTTCTCGTTCTTAGTACATTTCTTGCTTCGTTTTCATACGCCGAGTGCCTTGATGGTGAAGTCAAAACACTGTCAGAGGAACTGGTTGTTTGCCGGTGTTTTGGTTGCCCATTACTATGTTTAACCAGTTCCGTGACGTATTACGGACGAATTATACGCATATAACCAGGAAACGCAAGCTTTTAAATAACTTAGACATATTAATAATAAAAGACCAAGACAAGAACTGATGCTTTATAAAACCGCAGGTCAAGTAGGGTTTCTTCCTCTTTTATTTAAACTGTGTTCCCTTTAAAATCCTGCTCATTCACAGCATTTTCACATCTTACCCACAAATATATTTCCGTCCTATATAAATCTCAAGATATGGGATATCACCTTTCCCAAACGCAAGACCTTGTGCTAAGTACCTGCGGTGATGGGTCTTTCTCAACCGCTTTGCCCTGTTCTTCGCATGCAAACTTCTGTCTTTCTTGCATGTTCAGGTATCATTAAGGTCGTTCGATGCGTGATTCACTTGTCATCGAGGATGTGAACGAGATGAAGAAACTCATACCTTGTCTTATTAGTGCGCTGTGCCTATCCCTTCTGTGCCTTGTGCTTGTCGCTTGCGGCCCTGACTACAAGCCCAACTTCGTGGGCACTTGGCGCGTTACGGCAATGACGGATAGTTCGGGTGCCGAGCTTACCTCCACGATTGAGCAGCTCGCTTCCGCAGAGAAGTATCTCACCCTTACGCTTGCCGATGAAGATGATCAGGCTAGCTTCGACCTTGCCAACCAGACGACGCTCTCGGGCACTTGGAAGCCGACGGGGGAGGATACCTGCGTTATCGACTTCGAGGGCTACGAAGAGATACCTGCCACGCTTTCAGACGGGGCGCTCACCTTTGAAGAGGGTGGCCAGACCATGACCTGCACGAAGCAGGAGTAGGCGTGAACATTACGGTCTATTGTGCCTCATCGTTTGGCGAGGACGAGGCCTTTGCCCGAGAGGCGCAGATCCTTGGATCCTGGATCGGCGCGCATCATCACACACTAATATATGGGGGGACGAACGTCGGCCTCATGGGACTCATCGCGGGTGCCGCGCTTGATGCGGGAGGCGAGGTCATTGGCGTCTTGCCCGACATACTCTCCGATCGCGAACCACCGTCTGGTCGCCTGACGCGGCTCATTCGCGTTGAAACCATGGCGCAACGCAAGGCCACGATGATCGAACTCGGCGAGGTTTTCGTCGCCATGCCAGGAGGGCCGGGCACGCTCGAGGAATTATCGGAGATTATGTCCCTTGTTAAATTAGGCACACCGCCTGGTTATCTATATCTACTCAACAGTAACGGATACTACGACGAGCTTATTGCCCTATTCGACCGCATGCTCCTGCATGGCTTCATGACGCCAGAGATGCGTTCGTATCTCAAGGTTGCAGACTCGGCAGATGGGCTTGTACGCATGATTGCCGCTTCGGAGTAGGGGAGGCGCGTCATGAACGCCGAGCAATATACGGCCTTGTCGCGTCCGTTTCGTGACAATCCTGCAGCGTTACGGGCGTTGGTGCTGGTAAACGACGGGCTCAAGTGGCTCTGTTACCTCCTTTATCCCATGTTATTGATACTCGTGACTCTGCATGACCCATCCTTGCTGCTAAAGGAAATACTAGTTCCAGCGGTGCTCTTCATCGGGTTGAGCGTGTTCAGGCGTCTCTACAATGCGCCACGCCCCTATGAAGCCCTTGCGATCGATCCGCTCATGCACAAGGACACCCAGGGCAAATCCTTTCCCAGCAGACACATCTTCTCGGTGTTCATGATTGCCATGTGCTGGCTAGCATACTGTCCACCGCTTGGTATTGCCCTGCTGGTGGGTGGTGTGGTCATGGCGATCATACGCGTTGTCGGGGGAGTGCATTACCCCAGGGATGTCATCGCGGGGGCGCTCGTAGCCGTGTTCGGGGGCATCCTGGGGCTGTGGATATTGCCCTTGTCCTAGTTCCTGTCAGGCTTTTCCTCGCTTGGGCAGGATGATAGAGCAGAAATGTGTTCTTGCCCACAAATCATAATATGACTTGAATACCATACAAATTCCACTTGATTTTTGCCTGAAAAAGTGTATTATCCTACCCAGATGCAATAAAGGTGTCTAATACAGACATTTTGATGCACTCTGCATGACGGCGACTTGCATGCAGGTTGTGACGAGGATTTAACGGGTTCTCTGCACAACTCAACATAGCCTCAACGCAGTCGCGCGCAAGATCGTCGTCATGCAGGATCGAGGGTTGTTCGACGCGTTTTTGGCGCGAAATCCTCATACAAACGAAGGTGGGGGAGACCCCTTCGAGCGGACGAGAAACCGGCTCCAGGAGGGCCGTAATGCTCGTCTGCTAGCGTATATCATCCCAGGATAACGTGTATAGCAACCAGATGCCTTCTCAAGGTGCTAGCAACTGTCTCCAAGACTCTCAAAACTCCCTTTTCGCTGCGTAAGACTCATGGGCAACCAATGGCCTTTTGAGGATCCAGGGAGTGATTTTGCGTCCCGTACGGAAAGAAGGGGACAGACCCTGGGTTCTACTGGATTCTATAATTAGACATAAAATCTAGCCAAACCACTCGTTTTGTGGGTAAAATCACATTTCTTCTTGGTCGCGCATGTCCTCAATCTGTCCGAAATGCGGTCAGGGACACGCTTATTCTCCCCACCTGGCCACTATGAGGAGGGGAGAGATTTCATCCTCCCCAGCAATTGTCTATGTTAGGAATATACAGGCATCACATTACCTATCCAAATGCCCCTAAAAACAGCAGCTCAGAGCCTTATATCCCAAGGTCATTTGCATTTTCATGCAATGAGGTACCTAGTATCTTGCCATCGGCTGTCCAAAATACGAATTATCTTGGCCCCAGTAGGCCACCATTTGCGCAAGATCGTTTCTCTCCTCGCTTAATCATGGTTTATCAGGGGAAATCCTACCCAAATTGCAAATGGCGCACCCGTTTATGCCGGTCAGAGGCATACTAGTCGAAAAGCACGCACGCTTGGCAACGCTTCCGCGGCATGTCCTCACGCATAATTTGTTCTGTTTTCCATGTCTCGAAAACACCGTTATCCCTGTTCACATGTATAATCATACCCAATTAACTGCTTGATTGAGCAAGATTTAGCAGCATGAACGGAGAGGATTCGTGACAGCGGGGGAGGGCGGGGAGGTGACAGAACCCCCGTCCCCATGTCCCGTAAACGATGCTCGAACCGTAAGGGGCGCACGCCGGGGCGAATGGGTTTCTGAGCCTCGGCGTGCGCCCCTTACGGCCTTAATGCCTATACCCCGCGGAAGATATGGAGAGGGAGGGGAGAAAGCTTGCTCGCGCGCGAACTAAAGGGTATGATGTGCGCTCGTGTGTACCCGCAGCTTGGCTGTGCACCCGGCACCCTGGATGTCGGCTCAGCTTCGGGCGTATTGTAAAGGCGCCGGTCACACACGGTGCCCAGGCATGAAAGGGTGGCTAGTCACATGGCAGTCTCCAAGGAACGCAAGGCCGAGCTCATCAAGGAGTTTGGCAAGGATGCTAACGATTCTGGCTCCGCCGAGGTCCAGGTCGCAATCCTCACCGAGCGCATTCGCGAGCTCACCGAGCACGTCAAGGTCCACAAGAAGGATCACCACACGCGCCGCGGTCTGCTCATGCTCGTCGGTAAGCGTCGTCGTCTTCTCTCCTATATTAAGGAGCGCGACATCAACAACTACCGCGAACTCATCGCAAAGCTCGGCATCCGCGACAACATCTAGTCGCAAAGCGCAGGGAAGGGCCGCATGCAGCGGCCCTTCTTGTACCTGCATCTCATGGTAATGCCCGTCCATGTAGGACGGCTGAAGGTGCTCTTTCGCACGGGGCGAGAGGGCTGAAGTAGAGGAAAGAACATGACTAAGATTACGCACGAATTTGAACTGTACGGGAAGAGCTACAGGCTCGAGACCGGCGAACTTGCCAAGCAGGCAACGGGCGCGGTCGTTGTGAGCCAGGGCGACACTATCTTGCTCACAACGGCTGTTGTGTCCAAGGAGCGTCGCGATCTCGATTTCTTCCCCCTCACGGTAGATTTCATCGAGAAGATGTACGCCGTCGGTCGCATTCCCGGTGGCTATCTTAAGCGCGAAGCGCGTCCGAGCGAGAAGGGCACGCTCACGGCTCGTCTCGTCGATCGCCCCATTCGCCCGAGCTTCCCCGACGGTATGCGCAACGATGTCCACATCGTCATCACCACGCTTTCCGTCGACCAGGTAAACCAGCCCGACGTCATCTCCATCATGGGCGCTTCGGCCGCTCTCATGGTGGGCGGCGTGCCCATCGAGGGCCCGGTTGCCGGCGTGCGCATCGCACGTACCATTGCCGAGGACGGTCTCGTCGATTACATCGTCAACCCGACCTTCGAGGAGGCCGAGGCCTCCGACCTCAACCTCACCGTTGCCGGCACTAAGGAGTACATCTCCATGGTCGAGTGCGGTGCCGATGAGGTCACCGAGGAGGACATGATCGGTGCGCTCGAGTTTGCCCAGGAGGCCATCGGCGCATTCTGCGAGGAGCAGCAGAAGTTCCTCGACAAGTGCACCATCGAGCCCAAGACCTACGAGCTCGACGAGCCCATCCCCGAGGTCGTCTCCAAGGTCGACGGCTTCTACGCCGCCATGGAGGCCGCTCTCAAGGACGCCGACAAGCAGTCGCGCATCGCCAAGGTCGAGGAGCTCAAGGACGAGATCAAGGCGTCCTTCACCGAGGAGGAGCGCAGCATGTGGGGTCGCGAGATCGCCGCTGCCTGCAAGGCCCTCGAGAAGCGCGCCATGCGCACGATGATCATCGAGACCGGCGAGCGCGTCGACGGTCGTGCCAACGACGAGATTCGCCCGCTCTACATCGTGCCGCATTACCTGCCCCGCGCCCATGGTTCGGGCCTGTTCCAGCGCGGCCAGACGCAGGTCCTCTCGGTCGTCACGCTCGGCATGCTCAACGAGTGGCAGCGCCTCGACACGATCGACCCTGCCGAGGGCAAGCGCTACATTCACCAGTACAACTTCCCGCCGTACTGCACGGGCGAGGTTGGCCGCATGGGTGCTCCCAAGCGCCGCGAGCTCGGTCATGGCGCCTTGGCGTCTCGCGCGCTCGAGCCGATGATTCCCAGCGAGGAGGAGTTCCCGTACACCATCCGCGTCGTTTCCGAGGTCATGGAGTCCAACGGCTCGTCGTCCATGGCATCGACCTGCGGCTCCACGCTCGCGCTCATGGACGCCGGCGTGCCCATCAAGCGCCCGGTCTCCGGCGTCGCCATGGGCCTCATCAAGGAAGGCGACCAGCACGTCATCCTGACCGACATCCAGGGTCTCGAGGACTTCCTCGGCGACATGGACTTCAAGGTCTGCGGCACGACCGAGGGCATCACGGCCCTGCAGATGGACAACAAGGCCAAGGGCCTCTCGACCGAGATTCTCGCCGAGGCGCTCGGCCAGGCCAAGCGCGGCCGCGCCTTCATCCTCGACGCCATGCTCGAGCAGATTCCCGCACCGCGCGAGGAGCTTTCCGAGTATGCGCCGCGCATCATCACGATCAAGATTCCGGTCGATAAGATCCGCGACGTCATCGGCACTGGTGGCAAGGTCATTCGCGGCATCCAGGAGGAGACCGGCGCTTCCATCGAGGTGCACGAGGACGGCAACGTCTTCATCGCGTCGGTCGATACCGGCGGCGAGGTTGCCCGCAAGATGGTCGAGGACATCGTCAAGGTGCCCGAGGTGGGCGAGGAGTACGAGGGCGAGGTCGTCAACATCCAGTCCTTCGGCGCCTTCGTCAAGCTCACGCCGAACAAGGACGGCTTGCTTCACATCAGCCGCGTGGCCAATGGTCGCGTCGGTGCCGTTGAGGACGTGCTTTCCGAGGGTGACATCGTCAAGGTGAAGATCATCGAGGTGGACGAGAAGACCGGCAAGATCAGCCTGGATCGCCTCGACAAGCCCGACGCTCCCGAGGGCAGCTCCAAGCCGCGCAACGACAAGGGCCATGGCAACGACCGCAACAACCGTCGTTCCAAGGACACGCGCAAGCCGCGCCGCAGGGACTAATTCCTAAAGACGCCACGAAGGGGCGCAGACGGTACGTGCCAGGGCTCCGAGACCCAGTCGCCCTGGTCACGCACCGGTCTGCGCCCCTTTTGTTGTTAATGGAAAATGCGGCGGCGCACGCATCGTACGCCGCCCCGATTGCAGAAGCGATGAAAACGCGAAGCGGTCTTGCGAGGACTGTCTGAGCGCGCCGGTCTTGCGCGCGAGTTCCGCAGCAGCTGAGCGTTTTCGAGCTTCGGGTGCAATCGACTGGCAAGTACGATGCGTGCGCCGCCGGTCTTGCGCGCCTCTCCGCAGGGGAAAGACATGGTAGAATACAGGGACTTTTACGAGTTCCAGGAGCAATCACGTGGCACGACGCAGGGAGACATACGTAGGGGGCGGTCCTCACAAGGGTCGCATCATCTACGGCGGCGACAAGCGCGGCATCTTCGGCAGCACCGGTCGGCGTCACATGGGCTCCCAGATGCGCATCTACAGCAAGACACCGCGGCGCTGGCCGCGCATCGCCCTCATCGCCGCCCTCGTCGTCATCTTCATCGCCTGCGTGTGGCAGTTCGCCTGTGGCGGCCTGCCCTTCCTCAAGGCCGAGGAGAAGACCGAGAGCAATTCGGGCGTACTGGCCATCGTCGTTCAGAACATCGACGTGGCGCGTCAGAAGGCCGGACTTGCCGGTCTCAACGGCACGGCACAGCAGGGTCTCGACACGCAGGTCACCATCTCGGCAGTGGGGGACTGCACCTTCGGCAAGGATCCGGATTTCCCGGATGCGACGAGTTTCAACGCGTTCTACCAGGCAAACGGTCCCGCCTATTTCTTTGCAGACGTACTGCCGTTTACTTCGGCAGATAACCTGACGATTGCCAACTGCGAGGGCACCTTCACGGATAGCAATGACATCCAGGAAAAGTCCTTTAACTTCAAGGCTCCTGCGGAATACGCCAACGTCTTCGTCCAGGGCAGTGTTGAGGCTGTAAACCTGGCCAATAACCATTCGTTTGACTATGGTACTACGGGTTACAATGATACGAAGGCAGCGCTTCAGGATGCCGGAATCACGAGCTTCGGGTATGACCGCACAAACACCTACGAGGTCGATGGCGTCAAGATCGGCCTCTTTGGCGTCAACGAGCTCGATGGTGTCGAGAAGGCGCAAAGCCTCATGCTCCAGGACATCGAGCGCTTGCAGAAGGAGGGCTGCGCGATTATCGTCGGCACCTTCCACTGGGGCAACGAGGGCGAGTACGAGGTCACGGCCACGCAGGTCTCGCTCGCGCATCAGGCCATCGATGCCGGATGCGACCTTGTCTTGGGCTCGCATCCCCATGTGCTGCAGGGCATCGAGTACTACAAGCAGCGTTACATCTGCTACAGCCTTGGCAACTTCTGCTTCGGCGGTAACACCAATCCCATGGATTACCGCACCGTGATCTACCAGCAGACCTTCCCGATCAAAAACGGTCAGATCGCGCTCGGCGAGGCCTTGCGCACCCAGGCCCGTGTCGTACCCTGTCTGGTCAGCAGCTCCTCGAGCGTGAACGACTACCAGCCCATGCCACTTTCCGGCGATGCGGCTGTGGCGGCGATCGAGGCGCTCAACGGCTATTCGGCCACGCTGGCGGGCGACGGCGCCGAGTTCTCCACGCGACTCGATGAGTCCGGATATTCGCAGGTGAAGTGATTTGGCCAAGCGCTGGAATATCATCTTGCCCATCGTGGTCGTCATCATCGTGGCAGTCATCGTCTTCATCAAGCGTGACGACCTGGGCTCCTTTGTCGAGACCATCAAGGACGTCTCCATCGTTCCCTTTGCACTTGCCGCATGCTGTCTGTTCGGGCGCTATTTCAGTCATGCCTTCGCGTACAAAGCGGTGTTTCACTGCGTGGACGAGGACGTGAAGTACCTGCACATCGTGCCGCTCGTCTTCTCCGTGACCTTTGCGAACGACTGTGCCCCCACGGCAGGTACGGCTGGATCGGTACTCATCGCCGCTTGGTCGCATAAGCAGGGACTCGACATGGGCAAGTCGGTTACGGTCGTCTTTCTCGAGAAGATCGGCTTCTTCGGAGGTTTCGCCGTCGTCATGCTCGTTGGCTTTGCCATCCTCATCTTCACGGGCCAGATGGTTTGGTATCTTGCCCTTGGTGGCCTAGCTGTCCTACTTATGATTTTTACCTTCGGGTTCGTGATGTGGCTCGGATATAGTCATGTCGAGACGGAGCAGAAGCTCTTCGCCTGGATCGAGAACCTCGTCAATCGTGCCCTCATCGTCTTCAAGCGCAAGCCTGCCGAGCCTTGGGCTGGCCGCATCGCGGCGTCATTCCACGAGGCAGCGAGCATTGCCGTCGACAAACCACGCCAGCTCATCGTCATGTTCTGCCGCATGGTGTTGCTGCATGCCTGTGATTGCATGTGCTTCATCTTCGTGGGCTTTGCCTTCGGGTACACGTACATCCCGTTTCTCATGGCCTCCTACGTGGCGGGCTTCATCATCGCGACCTTCATCCTGCAGACCATTGGCGCCGTCGAGATTCTGCTCGCGCTCGTCTTGAGCGCCTATGGGGCCACACCCGCCCAGGCCGCGGCCATCGCGCTTGCGTATCGTGGCCTCATCTTCTGGATCCCCTTCATCATCGGTGCCATCTGCATCAACATCACTGGCCAGCAGAAGCAGATCTTTGCGCAGGGGAGCGAGGAGGTGCTCGTCAAGGGCGGTGACGAAAACGCCGCTCAGGCTAAACTTGAGAGTTCGTCGGAGGCTCCCGTCATCGAGGATATGACCGAGATGCTACCCGTGCCGCCTGCGGCCTGGACACGCGAGCACGAGCGTGAGCATCACGAGACCTACGCGGTCAAGCTGGCCGATATCGTCGATGCCTTCCAGATTGATGATATCGTGGCTTATACTACGGCACGCGACATGAACGAGAGTGAAATCGAAGTTACCCAGAATGACCAAGATGAAATAATCGCAGGTCAAAGTACTGATGAAGCAAATGACTCTGAGTATCCTGTTCCCCCTCAAGGTGGCTCTGATACTACGGTGGACGAGATATTTATGCGGGTCACAGCTGACCAGGAGCAGGCTCAAACTAATGACGTAGATACTGTCACCTTGGACACACAGGAAGAAACTGACGAGGAAACAGAATAGGAGCGTACGAAAAGCATGGCCCTCTCAATTGGCATCGTTGGGCTTCCCAACGTAGGAAAGTCCACGTTATTTACGGCTTTGACCGATCAGACCGGTCTCGCGGCCAATTATCCCTTCGCAACCATCGATCCTAATGTGGGCATCGTTCCCGTACCCGATGAGCGTCTCGAGAAGTTGGCCGAGATCGCTCATCCCGGACGCATCGTCCCGGCGACGGTCGAGTTCGTCGATATCGCGGGACTCGTAAAGGGCGCGAGCGAAGGTGAAGGATTGGGTAATCAATTCTTGGCCAATATCCGTGAAACTGACGCAATTTGTGAGGTCGTCCGCTATTTCAGCGACCCTGATGTCATACGACACGAGAGCAGCCAGGATCCGACATCCGACATCGAGACCATACGCACTGAGCTGGTCTTGGCCGATCTGGCCACGCTTGAGAAGGCACTTGTGCGACTCGAAAAAGAGGCCAAGCGCGATAAGGCAAACCTTCCCAAGTACGAGATGGCAAAACGTGTGGAAGAGTGGCTCAACGAGGGGCACCCTGCACGACTCCTGGACATGACTGACGAGGAAAAATCTCTCCTGTACGATTTGCACCTTTTGACCATGAAACCTGTTCTTTACTTGGCCAATGTTGACGAAGATATGGTCAATGCAGACCTTGATGAGATCGACGGCATCAAGCCACTGCCCATTTGTGCACAGGTTGAAGCGGAACTTGCCGAGCTTGATGCAGACGAGAAAGCCGAGTTCCTTGCAGATATGGGGCTAGAGGAGCCGGGCCTTTCGCGTCTGGCCAAGGCGGCTTATCGCCTGCTGGGTCTGCAGTCCTTCTTCACCGCAGGCGAGATGGAGGTCAAGGCCTGGACTATTCCCATCGGTGCCAAGGCTCCGCAGGCTGCCGGCGTCATCCACACGGACTTTGAGCGTGGTTTTATCAAGGCTGAGACCTGTAGTTATGACGATTACGTCGAGCTTGGGGGAGAGGCTGGTTGCCGTGCTGCCGGCAAATTGCGCCAGGAAGGCAAGGAATACGTTGTGCAGGATGGCGACGTCATGCACTTCAAGTTCAACGTGTAAGTGGACTGTACATATATATAGAAGCAGCATACGTATTAGATACATAGTCTAGTTATTAAAGGAGATTCGTATGAAAAACGCTCACGCCAGTTCAATCAAGGGTCTGAGCATCGCCGTCATCATTTTGTCTGCCCTGGGCATACTCGCCGCTGTTCTCCTCATGGTGTTTTCGGGCGTGCTCAGTGCGATCATCATGAACGAGGGCCCGGAGCTCATGAATGACATGCGCTATGACTACGATGGCACCTCGATGTACTTTAACGATATCGATTCTGATGATGCATTCTTTGTCAGCGCCATCATGATGCTGCTTGGCGGGGGCCTGTCGGTTTGGCTGCTCATTTGCTGCGTTGGTGGACTTATTGCAGGCATCCTCGGCGTGATGCATGCCGCCAATCCGCCCAAGCTCGGGCTCGTCATGGGTTGGGCTATAGCCGGTACCATTCTAAGTTTCCTTGGCGGAAGCGTCATCGTAGCGGTCTTGCTCATCATCGTTGCCGTCTTCGCTAATTCGGACAAGCGCATGTACTGCCAATAAGTTCCGGCGTCATCAGAGCACGCGAAAGGGGTGTCAGAATTATCTGGCACCCCTTACTTTTTTCGACAGGATGGGTGGCATCCTGACAGTAGGACGGCATTGCTTGCGAGAAGACCTTGCTTGTGCTCGCGCTCTGCATGCCGTTCGCTTCACGTGGCTTCTGCTCGCTTTGTCAGCTTATGCATGAAGTCATACTATCGCTTCGTTTTGCTTGAATAACAGGTACAGGATAAATATTGCCGAGCCGACTGAAAAGCAAATCGCTTTGAGCGTCGAGAAAATGGATGGGTACCCGCCTATACAAGCGGAAAGCCCGGATGTTTGGCATAGGGGGACATGAGAACGAATCCCTCTGGTTTCGAGAAGGGGAGGCTTCGATGCCATTGTTCTTGTTCTGGCGGACGTATGCGGCGCTGAGGCCGCGCGGGGAGATGATCTGTCACAACAACTATGTCACAGAGTTGTGATCGATTAGAAAAGCAGTATATTGCCTATATATTATCCCAAGGTCATAGGCATTTCGCATCTGCAGTATGCAACATATAGGAAATATATTGCATAAGTTTCTCTAGAAGAGAAAATCGAAGGAGAGCTGGTCTTCCTCGTTTGACTCATCCGATTCCTCGGATCCTACCTCAGGTTCAGTAGGGGACTCGGCTTGCGACGTTGATTGCTCATTGTCAGCTGGTTCGACGGGTACCGCTTGTTCATCGAGCGCGTCAGGCGCGGATCCGTCTGAGAGTTCAGATACATCGGTGTCTGCGGCTTTGTGGCTTCCCAGGCCTTCTGCATCTCGCTCAGAAACCCTTTCAGTTTCTGGGATGTCCGCGGTTTCCCGCGCGGGGAGGGCTTCGGATTCATGACTCTCTGCAGCCTCCTGTTCTAGATTGACGGTCGGTTCGCTTTCTTGCTCCGCTTCATTTGCAGAAACATCATTGAGGTCCTGCGTTGGTACGTAATCATCTTGAGATTGCGTTTCATTGACAGGTTCCTGCTCTGATATTGCCTCATTTGCGTGCTCCGTTTCTTGCTGCGTTTGTATTTCATTCTCTGGTACCTGCTCAGATACCAGATTAAAGCCTTCGTGAGCCTCGATTATGGTCTCGGAAACAATCTCCTCTTCGACCGTTTCCTCTATTTCGCTTGTATGAGCAGAAACATTGGCAGGCTCCTGCTCAATTTGTGCACCTGTTGTTTCCGGAATGGTGGCATCCTCGCTCAAAAGATCTGCCGATTCCTGTTCTTCTGCTACTTCGGGGGTGCTATGAGCCGTCTCGCTCTCATCCCAAGAAGTGGCCATTTCGCTTCCGGTGAGGTTTGTGGACGTGACACGCTCTTCGATAATGGGCTCGGATGTCGCGGAATCGCTTTCCAGACGGATGTCCTCGGAAGGTGCTAGCACCCCATTGACCGGGGCGTTCTTTGCCTCTGCGAGGATTTCCTCGACCTCTTCCTCTCTGACGACGAATTCCTCGACCGTACGTTCGACGACGACCCGTTCCTCGGTCATCTTCGTGTACAAGCTCTGTGACCAGGAGCTTTGTGCAGGCTCTTCGGGGTCGAGGTCACTGCGCAGCATCGCGATGGTGTTCGTGAGGAGGGGAGAGCTCTCGATCGTTGTCTCGAATGTGTCCAAATCCCCTGGTCGGCCACCTGCTAGCAAGGCCGCGACCCCACCGAACACGAAGTCGATGGAGGAGCGCGTCTCGCTCGGGAGCCTGTCTTCGCGCAACTTGAAGAGGGCGAGCCACTCGTTCACGACGGAGCGCTTGGCATCCTCGAGTAGACGCTGGTTGCCGTTTTCGCTCGCCAGCACGCGTAGGTGATCGAAGCCTTTCTGCGCTTGATCTGCGACGCCATCTGCATCAGCGGCTTCATCGGTGACGAAGCCTTCGAGGAGCACGCGCGCCACGGCTGCGAAATCCGCATGCTCGACACTTGCCTGGGCGAGATCCCACATGCTGTCGTAGTGGTAGTAGTAGGAGTTACGATTGACTTTGGCGCGGCTCACGATGTCACGTACCGTAATTTCGCTGAAGGGCATTTCCTTCATGCAATCCCAGAATGCGAGCTCCATGCGCTCGGTTGCGCTCGGTCCTTCTGCATTCTTCGGCGGTCGTGCCACGGTCGCTCCTAAAATAGACAACTAATCCAAAAATACTTCGACTAATCTATCGTTATTCAAATTAGATTGAATGTCTATGTATACTAACACGAATTAGACTTTCTGCCCACAAAAAATAGGACAAATAAGCTATTTATTTGTCCCAATCCAAGAAAGGGACGGCCCTCCCACGCTGCGGAAGGGCCGTCCCCTCGAATGTGTATCGTCGTGATGGGCTTATAGCGTCTAGGCTGGCATACCCGTATCCCGGTTGGGATCTATGTTGCCGTAGCCTTCCTCCGTTCTCATATCCGGATCTTCCTCGAGCTCGACTTCGGTGTCGATGACATCGATGTCCTCGGTCCCGTAGCCTTCCTCCGTGCTGATATCGGGATCTTTCTCAAACTCAACCATGATGGACTCCATTCCCTCACGATGTGCATGTGCAGACTTATCTGTCCACGTGAATATTTTACTCGCCCTATAAATGGGCGCGACCGACTTTGCGCGTTTTGTAGCGGGGATTCTCCAATTTCAGTACCCAGGTATGAGCACCTGAACGGCGAGTATGAGGCTCAGCGCACGAGCATACCGTACTTGCGTTGCACGCGGGTGAGCTTGTCGAGCAGGGGGTTTGCCACGAGCAGCAGCGTGACGAATGTCGCTGCCGCCTGCATGCAGTTCATCGGGAAGCCGGCGAGATAGACGGCGATGATGGCTTCGGGCGTGATGCGCGAGAGCATGAAGAAAAGCGAGCTCGTGTCGAGGATGGGCCCCGCGACGAGCACGACGAAGACGGCGCCGCTTGCGGCCATCCCCACGCGGACCCGCACGCTCAGCTTCTCGCGGCGTATCAGGCCGCGTTGGGCGAGCGCTCCGAAGACGAGGCCGCAGAGCCCGAAGGCGAGCATCTGCCAGGGCGTCCAGGGGCCTTGACCGAAGATGAAGTTGCTCGTGAGCGCCGCGAGCGAGCCGACTAGAAAGCCCGATGACGGTCCGAAGGCGATGCCCGCGATCATGATGATGGCCGCCATCGGCTTGAAGCCCGGCAGCCAGATGAAGGCCGCGCGTGCCGCCACCGCCAGGGCGCACATGACCGCGAGCATGACGAGCTCGCGTGCCTGGGGGCGCCGCGCCTCGAAGATCACGAAGAAGGGGACGATGGTGCAAAGCACCACGATGACGCTCGCGACCACGTACGCCTTGCCGCCTACGAGCGCGCTGATGACGACGCCCGCGACTGCGCACGCAAGCGACAGGGCCCATGCGAGGGCCATGCGCCGATGAGCAGCTGCTTGCCCATTTCGCTTCCTGTCTAGCTCAGGCATAGCTCGATCACGTCCTCGTCCGTGATGGCACCGGCAAACACGCTGCGGCTCATGCGATTGGCAGCCGTCGTGTAAAAGCCGCTGTCTGAGAAGAGACGGCGCGGGGTTGCCGTGGTCACGACGCTGCCGTCGAAGAGCAAGCCGACGAAGTCCGCATAGCGCGCACAGAACTCGATGTCGTGCGAGACCATGATGATGGAGACGTCGCGCTCGGTCAGGCGATGTAGGAGTAGGGCGAGCTCGTGCTTGAAGAAGGCGTCGATGCCCTTGGTCGGCTCGTCGAGCAGGAGCAGACGCGGCTCGGTCAGGAGCACCTTGGCGAGTGCCACGCGTTGCTGCTCGCCGCCGGACAGATCGCGGGGATGTGCATCGAGTAGCCTTTCGATGCCGCAATCGTGCGCCATGGCCGCGCAGCGCCGTGCGTTTTCGCTCGCATCAAGCCCCTGAGCTGCGAGCATCTCGGCGAGTTCCTCGTGCACGCTGTTCTTCGAGAAGAGGTTGGCTGGATCCTGGGGCAGCATGGCGACGCCCTCCTGGAGCCGCCCGGTGCCTTTGTCCGACCCTCGCTTGCGGCCGAGCACGCGCATCTTGCCGCGATAGGGACGCTGTACGCCGCAAAGGCACCTGAGCAGCGTCGACTTGCCGCTGCCGTTGCCGCCCACGAGCGCGAAGAGCGTGGTTTGCGGCACGCGCAGGTCCAGGCCGCGCAGTACGTCGGGTGCCTGTCGCTCGTAACGAAACCACAGGTCGCGGAGTTCCACGACGGGTTTGCGCGCGTCCATGTCGTCGTCGCCGTCGGGGATGCTCACCCGTGCGGGCGGTTTGGCGAGCACGCGTTCAACAAGCCACGTGCGTCCCTCGCGTACCGTGAGCGGGCATCGGGTGGGACAAGGGGACAGGTCATTTGTCCCACTGGATTCCAGTGGGACAAATGACCTGTCCCCTTGTCCCACCCCATAGAACACGCGCACTGGCGAAGGCAACGCACGCGTCATGTCATCGTCCGTCGCGTATAGGCGGGCCGCCACTTCGCGCGGCGTGCCATAAGCCATCATGCGCCCCTCGTCGAGAACGAGCGCGCGGTCGGCCTGCGCGAAGACATCCTCGAGGCGATGTTCGCTGATGATGACGGTCACGCCGAGCTCGCGATTGAGTCGACGCAGCGTGTCGAGGAAGCTCGCCGTCGCGATGGGGTCGAGCTGGCTTGTCGGCTCGTCGCAGACGAGCACGTCAGGCTGCATGGCCATCACGCCGGCCAGGTTGAGGAGTTGCTTCTGCCCGCCGGAGAGCTCGGAGACGTCGCGGTCGAACCAGTCGGATATGCCGAAGTAGCTTGCCATCTCCGCCACGCGCAGGCGGAGCACCGGCGAAGGGCAACCGATGCTTTCCAGTCCGAAGGCGAGCTCGTGCCATACCTTGTCGGTCACGATCTGCGCATCCGGGTCCTGCATGACGAAGCCGATGCGCCGGGCCTGGGTCTCAAGCGGCACCTCGTCCAGGGAAACGCCATCGAGCAAGATGGCGCCCGAACGCTGTCCGAAGGGGGCGAGCACGCTCTTGAGCTGGCGCAGGAACGTCGTCTTGCCGCAACCGCTCTTGCCGCAAACGCAGAGGTACTCGCCGCGCTCGACCTCGAGGCTGAGTTCGTCGAGTGCGGGCACCGTGGCATCGGGATAGCTGAAGCTCAGATGCTCGAGAGCGAAGAGCGCCATCCAATCGCCTCCTTCGCATCGATGGCAGATGGCGCGAGCACGAGCACCGTACACGCCACGAGCACGCCAATGCCAAGCGGCGAGAGCGCGGGGATGTCGATGGCGGGCACGTAGCTCACGGCAAGCGCGCCGCTCGCGAGGGCGATGCAGGTGACGATAACGCACGCGAGCATGAGGCCGAGCAACAGCGCATCGCGCATGCGGAAGCGGCATTGCAGGTAGCGCCCCGGCTGCTTGCGGTCCTTCTCTGTCATTTCGAGCGGGGTGACTGGCCCTCCCTCTGTCATTTCGAGCGGAGCGAGCGATAGCGAGCGAAGTCGAGAAATCTCTCCAACGACAGGTTTGGATTGCGCGCCGTAACCGCGCGAACGCATCGAGTCGGCCGTGGTCACGGCACCCTCGAGCGCCCAGCTCGTGAGCGCCGAGAGCAGCG
>JABLTO010217674.1_pt1 | contig 23817 bp, 23 predicted proteins | sample 7160091 | NCBI WGS metagenome assembly JABLTO01 (sample SAMN14651225, study PRJNA627086) | human gut metagenome | isolation source: feces | host: Homo sapiens
CCTTTAGAAATCTTCACAGAAGAAGATAAGATCATCATTAAGAAGTATAACCCTAGTGATATCTTTACAGGACAGTGTGAAGACCTCATTGAATATAGAGGTAAGAAGGTATCAAGAGATTCTATCCGCGAGCTTGCCAGAATCGCCGGATATAAGCTGACAGAAGAGTAATCTTCACGAGGACAGCTTACATCTACTGTAAGTTTTTTGTGTATACGAAAGATAAAGTGCCGTAAGCTAATCTAAAGAACCAGTATAGTAGGGCATTGAATCAAAAGAAGCCCCCTTCTTTGTGAAAGCAGAGAAGGGGGCTTCTTTCAGTAATTTTGACCAACTAAAATCCATGTTAATACTTTTGTTATACATTCTTATCCCGCCTGTAACTAAAGATAATACTTCTGTTATGGCAGTTTTCCTGTAAAAATATTAAAATAAAAATATAGGAAATGCAAAGACATTCCTTACTATATCAGGAAGACGAGGAGGGATTCCCTATGAAGAAGGGATTAAGTACAATTTTAGCAGTAATGTTTATGGCAGTAATACTCATTCCATTTACACCGGTACAGGCAGCATCTACAGATGTAACCGGTAAGATGGCAGGGAATCGTGAGATTAAGAACATTAGCAAGATGATGACCGCATATACGACAGCGATGAACTTAAGCGAACAGTCCACCACCAGACCAGTAAAGATGAAGCTTAACGATAATGCCAAGTTATCTATCGCCGTATTTGTAAGATATAATTACAAAGGAGATTACAGCTACACAGCAAAGGAACTTCGTTCCGAGACAAAGAAGCTTTTTGGTAAGAGCGCTTCTGTTAATAACATCAGGAACAAGAAGAATAAGAATCATGCGATGTTAGTATGCAGCTCCAACAGCAAGTTCTACAAGGATCCGTATATGTACTGTGGCGGAGACTTCGGAGATGTGATTCCAGATTACAAGATCACAAAGGTAACCCGTACCGGTAAGAATACTTACACCGTAACAACACAGAACCGTTTAGGATGCTACGGAGAGAAGGGCAGAACGAACATTGGTACAACAACACTGAAGCTGAAGAAGACAGCAGCAGGATATGTTGTAAAAGGAGTTCGCTATCAGTATAACGGGAAGTAATAAACCCTATTAAGTAAGTAAAATGAGAGATAGAACCTTATAAAATAAAGGAGACATATCAAAGCAGTTTAGCAGCTGTCAGATATGTCTCCTTTTTCGTTTTTTTAAGAAAAATTCGGTCTCTCTATATACTAAAGAATGAGTTTTAAGTGAAAAATTGGTGGAAAATCAAGAATGTAGTTCGACTTTACTAAAAATAGGCAAATTATAATAATAAAATTGTTACATTTTATTATACTCCTAAAAAGAAATCTATGCTATAATTTACTCATTGTGAGTGTACTTTTCTCTTTTAATACATAATTACCGAGAAAAGACACAAAAATGTATGAAAAAAATGGACTATCAATAGAGAAAGATTAGGATTTCGCGGGGATTAAAACTCTATATCTTCCTCTAATGATTAATAGATAATAAATAAACACAAGAAACTAGATTGGGGAACAGTATGTACAAGAAGAGCGCGCAGGGCTGGCTAAAGCACCTGGATTTTATAATCTTAGACGTGATATGTCTGTGGATTTCTTTTACGATGGCGTTTGGAATACGCCACAGAAACCTGGAGATACTCACGAATTCTTTATACCGTGATATGATATGGAGCATCGCACTCCTGGACATCGTGGTTATCTTTTTTTTCGATTCATATAAGAATGTTTTAAAACGAGGCTTTTATCAAGAATTTACCATGACATTAAAACATGATATTTTGCTAACACTGAGTTCTGTGTTTTATTTATTCTTATTTAAAGAAGCAGATGATTATTCCAGACTTGTTATAGTATATACAGGGCTTATTTATCTGATCATCAGTTATATAGCTCGTAATCTGTGGAAGGCTATTCTACATAAGTGCCTTGTGGAGATTGGAAATCGTTCCCTTTTAATCGTCACATCCTCCCAGAATGTAAATGATGTGATCGATAACATTAAGAATAAGAATTATGCAGATTATTTTGTAAAAGGAGTATGTATCCTTGATAAAAAAGCAAAAGGCAGCATAATAGACGGTGTACCTGTTGTGGCAAATGAGGATGATCTCACAGAATATGTTTGCCGTGAATGGGTAGATGAAGTATTTGTCAATATATCAGAAAGTGAACCATATCCCTCAGAACTTCTTAACAAGTTCACAGAAATGGGAGTGGTCGTTCATATGAAGCTTGCCAAATCGCAAAACCTTCTTGGAAAGAAGCAGTTCGTCGAGAAGCTTGGAACCTACACCGTTCTCACTACCAGTATTAACAATATTACTCACAGGCAGCTTATAGTGAAACGAGGCTTAGACATCGCAGGAGGACTCCTGGGGTGTCTATTTACGGCTATTCTGTTCATCTTTATCGGACCAGCCATCTATCTGCAGTCTCCCGGACCTATCTTTTTCAAGCAAACGAGAGTAGGAAAGAACGGGAAAAAGTTCCAGATGTATAAGTTCCGGAGCATGTATATGGATGCAGAAGAACGGAAAGCCGAACTGATGGCAGAGAATCGTGTTCAGGACGGCATGATGTTCAAACTTGACTTTGACCCTCGTATTATTGGGAGCAAAAAGCTTCCGGATGGAACGGTCAAGAAAGGAATCGGGAACTTTATAAGAGACTGGAGTATCGATGAATTCCCACAGTTTTTTAACATCTTAAAGGGCGATATGTCGCTGGTAGGTACTCGTCCACCAACTGTAGATGAATGGGAGAAATACGAGCTCCATCACCGTGCTCGTCTCGCAGCAAAACCAGGCCTTACCGGAATGTGGCAGGTTAGCGGACGAAGCAACATAACGGACTTTGAAGAAGTCGTGGAACTGGATAGAGAGTACATAAGCCACTGGAGCATGGGACTGGACTTTAGAATCCTACTGAAAACGATACAGGTAGTGTTTAAAAAAGAAGGGTCGATGTGAGGGAAGAGGTACTTTCAGTTTCAACGAATGTCTACTTAAGAGACCGTAGGTCGTTAGAAAACTGAGGGTGAAAGGGGAGCGTATTAAAGTTTTGCGAAATAGGGAATAAAGGGAAACATAATTACGGCATTGAGAGGATATGATAGCAAGACACAACACTTAGCTGTGTGAGTTGCGATAAAAAGAGAAATGTCATCCTTTGGGATGCATAACATTAGATAACTTGGGGCATGAACCCAATAAGGATGGAGGAATAAATTATGGAAAAATTTGATTATTTAGTGGTGGGTTCTGGTCTTTACGGAGCAATTTTTGCACACGAAGCTAAGGTGCACGGAAAATCAGTTTTAGTAGTAGATAAGCGTCCTAATATTGCAGGAAATGTTTATACTGAGAACGTTGAGGGTATCAACGTCCACAAGTACGGTGCTCACATTTTTCATACTAATAATAAAAAGGTTTGGAACTACATTACACAGTTTGCAGAATTTAACCGTTTCACAAACTCACCTGTGGCAAATTACAAGGGCGAGTTGTATTCACTGCCTTTTAATATGTATACCTTCAACAAAATGTGGGCAGTTGTGACTCCAGAGGAAGCTGCTGCTAAAATCGAAGAGCAACGCAAAGAGATTACAGGTGAACCGCAGAATCTTGAAGAACAGGCTATTTCCCTTGTCGGTCGCGATATCTACGAAAAGCTCATCAAAGGATACACCGAGAAGCAGTGGGGTCGTGACTGCAAGGAACTGCCTACTTTCATTATCAAGCGTCTTCCGGTTCGTCTGACCTTTGATAACAACTACTTCAATGCACTTTATCAGGGTATTCCTGTTGGTGGTTATACCAAGATGATTGCCAATCTGCTGGACGGCATTGAGGTGCGTTTGAATACGGACTACCTGGAGAACAAAGCCGAGTTAGATGCATTAGCTGATAAGGTTGTATACACTGGACCGATTGATGCGTACTTTGATTATAAGCTGGGTACGCTGGAATACCGTTCTGTTCGCTTTGAAACGGAAACATTGGACAAACCTAATTTCCAGGGCAACGCAGCAGTGAATTATACCGACCGTGAAACTTCGTGGACTCGCATCATTGAGCATAAATGGTTTGAGTTCGGTAAGGATGAGAACGGCAACGATCTGCCGAAGACTATCATCAGCCGTGAGTACAGCAGTGAGTGGAAGCCGGGAGATGAGCCGTATTATCCGGTTAATGATGCTAAGAATGGATTGCTCTATGCTGAGTACAAGAAGTTGGCAGATGCGGAAGAGAATGTGATTTTCGGTGGTCGTCTTGGTGAGTATAAGTACTATGATATGGATCAGGTAATTGCAGCAGTACTAGATAAATGTGAGAAGGAACTGGGAGAGTAAAAATGGCAAAGAAAAAGATTTTAATGGTCTGTGAAGCTTTTGGAGGTGGCGTATTTACTTACGTATCTCAGCTCTGCAACGATATGGTGGATGATTTTGATGTCTACCTTGCATATTCGCTCAGACCGCAGACCCCTAAGAATTATAAAGATTTTCTGGATCAGAGAGTGCGTTTGATTGAAATGACAAATGTCGGCGTTAAGGGATTGGCAAACTTAAAAAGTGATGTTGCGGCAATCCAGGAATTACGTCAAATTGAAAAGGATATTCAGCCAGATGTGATTCACCTGCATTCTTCGGTTGCAGGTGGTTTAGGTAGACTTGCATATAAAGGAAAAAACAATACTGTTGTGTATACACCTCATGGATATGCACATATTCTTATGGGACCGGGGAAGAAGAGCAAAGTCTATAAGTTTGCTGAAAAGATTCTCGGAAATCGAGCACTTACACTTACCTGTTGTGAAAGTGAAGATGAAGAAGCAAAGAAATTCTCCAAGAGAACAGCCTATGTTGAAACGGGTGTGAATCTCGCAGATCTTTCTGCATCCCTTGACGGTATTAAGCCTGTAAAAAATGATAAGTTCACGGTTTTTACGCTTGGTCGTGCTTGCGTTCAGAAACAGCCACAGCTTTTTAATAGAATTGCTGAACTAGTACCAGATGCAAGATTTATTTGGATTGGTAACGGAGAACTTGAAAATGAGTTAACTGCTCCCAATATTGAAGTGACAGGATGGAAACCTCGAAAGGAAGCTTTGGCAATGGCAAAAGGTGCAGATGCTTTTATTTTGTGCAGTCGTGGTGAAGCCATTGCGATGAGTCTTATTGAGAATATGTACATTAAAAAGCTGATTCTCGTTAGCAATACAATGGGAAATAAGAGTGTTATCAATGATGGAATTAATGGGTATGTATGTGATAAGGCGGAGGAGTATGCTGAACATATAAAAGCGGCTATGAAGGAATTTCCCAAAGAACTTCCTGAAAGAGCCTATCAGGATGTCCTTGAGATGTACAACACAGATGCCATGAAGAAAAAATATGTGGAATTCTATAATGGCATTATGGCAGGTAAATACTGATGATAAAAAATATGAATTATTTAGTTTCTGTCATTGTTCCTATATACAAAGTGGAAAAAGATTTGTCTGATTGCGTACTGAGTATTTGCAATCAAACCTATAGAAATCTAGAGATTATTCTTGTTGATGACGGTTCTCCAGATAATTGCGGACGAATGTGTGATGAATTTGCAAGAAATGATACCAGAATAAAGGTTATTCATAAAATTAATGGTGGGTTGTCACAAGCTCGTAATACAGGAATGAAAATTATGACAGGAGAGTATATTACATTTGTTGATAGCGATGATATTTTAGAAAATGACTTTGTTGAAGAAATGTTGAGGATAATTAATAAATATAATGCTCAAGTTGCAATTTGCAAGAATTCCACATTTGAAAAAGGTGGGGCGCTTAACAGTGGTCATGTAGAAATAAGCGAACGGTGCTTTGACGCGGCAGATGCCATAAAGAATATGCTATACCAAAAGGATTTTGATGTTGCAGCATGGGGGAAAATGTACCATAAGGATACTTTGATTGGTATTTCTTTCCCTGATGGGTTAATTCACGAAGATATTCCTACAACCTATAAGGCGTTGCTTAGATGTCAAAAAGTAGCTTTCACAACGCGGGAGTTGTATAGATATCAGATTCGAAAAGAAAGTATAGAAAATCAAAAATTTACTATCAAAAAAATGGATTGCATAAAAACTGCTCAAATGATGTTGGACGATATAATGCTGAATTATACTGAACTTTTGCAAGCTGCGAGAAGTAGATATGTAGCTGCAAATTTCCATATTTTGGCACAGATTAAGGGTGATATACCGGAAAAGGAATTAATTATTAGAAATATAAAACGGGTGAGAAAAGATGTTATTAGAGATAAAGCTGCCTCAATTCGAGTTAGAGGAGCCTGTCTATTAAGTTATTTAGGGTTCGGCACCACAACAGCCGTTTTGAATTTAATGAAATAGTAGATGATAGTTTTGAAAGGAATGGCTAATCATTTAAGATTGAGCTTATTGGAATAATATGAAAATTTGTGCTGTAGTAGTGACATATAATAGAAAAGAATTGCTTGAAAAACAAATAATAGAAATTTTGCATAATCAAGAGTTGAAGATTGATGCATATTATGTGATTGATAATTGTAGTACTGATGGAACTCAATCGCTTGTAAAAGAATATGAGGGGACGGTAATAAAGTATTGTAGAACAAAAAGTAATTGTGGCGGGGCCGGTGGATTTTCTTACGGATTGCAGCGAGCTTTTGAGGATAAATATGACTGGTACATTTTAATGGATGACGATGGACGTCCTATGGATAAAGATTGCTTTGAAAATATGAAGAAGCATATTGTTAAAAAGGGATATGATTCACAGAAAATGTATCTTCTGAATTCTCTGGTACTGAGTGATAACGACACACTGTCATTTGGACTTGGCCATATAGAAAGAATAACTGAACTAAATTCTGTTGTTACAGAAAATGAAGTTGTTGATATGATTAATCCCTTCAATGGAACATGGATTTCTAGCGGGCTAGTTGAAAAAATAGGCGTTCCTAATGGAGACTTTTTCATTAAGGGAGATGAAAATGATTATTTAAGAAGATCGCAGATCGCAGGTGCTTTTGTGGCCACTGTTGTAGATTCAATGTATTTTCATCCGAAGCTGGGGGGATATAAGAAGAAAAAAGTCTTTGGAAAAGAAATGTATGTATACATTGAGCCAGCTTGGAAAGAGTATTATTCAGTGAGAAATTATACATTTTCTTTTTTGCAATTTGGAAAGAAGAAAGATGCCATACTATTTTTAATTAAAAGAATATATTGTTGCATGGTATGTAGATGTAATAAGTTGAAAGTGATAAAAATGCTTTTCAAAGGATATCAAGACGGAAAAAAGGGAAAGCTTGGTGCAACTATTAAACCTTAATTCAGTATAGCTAGGAATGGATAAGTGATATGATAAATGAAGTAGTAGCGTTGGTAGGGAGATTAACAGTATATAGCGGGATGTTTATAGCATCACTCTATTTTGTGAATCAGGCAGATAAGACTAAAAGTAAGAGAAAGTTTATTTTACTTTCTCTACTTGCACTGATAATTCCATGTTTGTTTGCAGCATTTAGAGGGGAAAAAGTAGGGACAGATGTTCTTCAATATGCAAAACCTTATTATCTGGGTGCCCTGAATTCAAGTGGCTTACAGTCATTTTTGATTCAAGGTTCTGCGGAAACAGGATATGAAGTATTCATGTTTTTTATCACAAAAATTTTTAAAAATTTCACTGCAATACTTTTTTTTACAGAGGCATTAATTATAGGTCCAATATATATCGTTGCTATTAAGAATAGAAAGAATTGCCCTATGTGGGTGACAGTACTTGTCTACTATATGATATTTTACATTGCCTCTTTTAATTTTATGCGACAGTCAATTGCCGCTGCGTTACTTTTACTTGCTTACTTTGAGTTGGTAGAAAAAAAATGGATAAAATTTATCATATTGATTTCTTTAGCTCAATCGTTTCATAATACTGCATTTATTGGAATTGCAATTATTCTATTTGGAGTATGGTTTTATAAAATTCAGAGTAAGCAATTAAGAATATTTGTATTTACGATTTCATGTATATTTCTGATCGTAGCTTTACAAGGATGGCAGAATATTTTGATGTGGGCAATTAATGATGTGAACATACTTCCAAGACGGTTTATTACATATATTAATATATTCACTGGAGGACAGAATCAAAATAGTTATTATTTTTTTCTGACTACAAGTAATTATATTGAACTTTTTTTTAGATGGATTTTGTATTTGATTCCACTTTTTTGTTGCAAGCATAGTAAGAGACAATCTAACTTATACAACTCAGCTAATATTATTCTTCTTATGTCTGTAGTAGTTTATACAGTACTGTTTGTGCTATTTCATACGAGCTATGCTGTTAGAATTACTTGGTATATGGAATATTTCTTTATTGTTTGGTTGCCAATGTCGTACTCGAAACTACAAGAAAATAATGTTAAGTTTGGAGTAGTTCATAGAAATACAGTTTGCATGTTTATGACTATATTGGGGTATTGGTTTTGTGGATATATGATTTTAGGATGGCATGGAACTCTTCCATTTTACTTTTCCTTTTAAATCAATAATTCAATACAAGATATAATGGCTACAATATACTTTTAGTTTTATTTTAAGAGGGGAAATTTTGAAGAAAGATTCATAAAGTTAATAAATTTATGGTGTGACATTATTTGGAAGGAGTATTTAGATGAAATATATAGTTACCGTTATATGTATGACATATAATCATGAAAAATATATAGAAAAAACATTAGATGGTTTTTTGAAACAAAAAACTTCATTTCCAGTTGAATATATAATCAGAGATGATGCATCAACAGATAATACGGCAAATATTTTACATGAGTATGAACGTAAATATCCCGGATATTTTAATATTATTTATGAAAAAGAAAATCAGTATAGCAAAAATTTGATTCCTTATTTTTCACAAAAAGTAATAATGGAAACAAAAAGTAAATATGTTGCATTATGTGAAGGGGATGATTATTGGTGCGATGAGGACAAACTGCAGAAGCAAGTTGATTTGATGGAAAAAAATTCGTCAGCATCATTTTGCGTACATGCAAATTACGAGTTAAATGATAAGACAAAAAAAATGAAAGAACGGCACCCATATAAAAAAACAGGCGTTTTATCAATAGAAGAAGTAATGATTGAACCAAATGGGATGCCAGCGACCTGCTCAATGTTAATGAGGACTGACCATATAAATCAGTATCCTGTTTATGACTTACCGTGTCCTGTTGGAGATAGAAGTAGGAGGATGTTTTTGATTAATAAAGGACCAGCATTATATATTGATGAGTTGATGAGTGTATATAGAGTAAATAATGCAAATTCTTTTGGTGGTCATTTATATAACTATAATAAAAGCATAAAATTAGTAAACGATATGAATAATTTTTTTGATTTGTATAATAAATATACAGATTTTAAATATGATTCATACATAAAATTGTTAAAAGAACGAGAAATGATATCTCATTATATTAGGTTTAAGCAGTATGATCAAATAGTAAAAACAGAATATTATAAAAAAAAATACACATTAATAAATAAAATTAAACTTTTTATTAAATGGAGACTGTCACCAATATATGTTATTTACAAGAAGAAAAATAAGATATGATATATATATATGAACTGTTGCAAAAAATGAAAGGGATTTTCAAAATAATTCTGAAGTAAGATCAATAGAATGTGTTTGATTTTGTATAAATATTTCGAGAATTAATTTTTGATTAAATTGGTAAAAGATAGATGAATACTAAAAATAAAGTTTTTTCAAATATGGTTTGGCGTTTTGCAGAACGATGTGGAGCACAAATAGTAACCTTTGTTGTTTCTATTGTTTTAGCACGTCTTTTAGCACCAGAAGCTTATGGGAAGATAGCTTTAATTACTGTGTTTACTACAATCTTACAAGTATTTGTGGATAGTGGATTGGGTACCGCATTAATTCAAAAAAAGGATTCAGATGATTTAGATTTTTCATCTGTATTTTACTTTAATTTTGTTGTATGCATCATTTTATATGCAGGGATGTTTATTGCTGCACCTTTTATTGCAAAATTTTATAATGATATTTCACTTACACCTATTATTCGAGTAACCAGTTTAACAATCATTATTTCTGGTGTAAAAGGAATTCAGCAATCTTATGTATCAAAAAATATGCTTTTTAAAAAGTTTTTTTATTCTACATTAAGTGGTACTGTTTTTTCGGCTTTTTTAGGAATTTGTCTAGCTTATGCAGGTGCAGGAGTATGGGCGATTGTTGCACAACAGTTGTCTAATACTGCAATAGACACATTAATTTTATGGATTACTGTTAAATGGCGTCCTAAAAAGCTGTTTTCTTGGGAACGCCTTAAGAACTTATTATCATTTGGATGGAAGATGCTTGTTTCAGCTTTATTAGATACTGTATATACAAATATTCGTAGCTTAGTTATCGGTAAGATGTATTCTGCCTCAGATTTAGCATTTTATAACCAAGGAGATAAATTACCAAGTGTTATTGTTAATAATATTAATGTATCTATAGACAGTGTTCTTCTTCCAACCTTAGCAAAAGAGCAAGAAGATAGAGAACGTGTGAAAAATATGACGCGTCGAGCGATAAAAACTAGTACATATATTATGGCTCCACTTATGATGGGATTAGCATTTTGTGCTAAACCACTTGTGCAAATAATACTTACTGAAAAATGGTTACGTTGTGTTCCATTTTTGCAAATCTTTTGTATTACATATATGTTTCAACCTATTCATACTGCTAATCTGAATGCTATTAAAGCAATGGGACGAAGTGATTTGTTTTTGAAGTTGGAAATCGCCAAGAAAATCGTTGGGATGATATTGCTGCTGTCTACGATGTGGTTTGGTGTTATGGCTATGGCGTATAGTTTGCTGGTTAGCAGTGTGTTGAGCCAAATTATAAATTCTTGGCCAAATAGAAAGCTCCTGAACTATGGTTATTTGGAGCAGTTAAAGGATGTTATACCGAGCATTGCTCTGGCTGTGTTTATGGGATTCTGCGTGAACTTGGTCTGCTTGCTTGAATTGTCGAATATTGTTACATTGTTGATTCAGATTCCATTGGGGGCGGTGATTTATATTGTTTCTTCAGCACTATTACATTTGGAATCTTTTAAATATTTGATGGATATGATTCGTCCGATGACAAGGAAAATTATTAGAAAGTAAGGGTGATGTGAAATGAAAAAGATACTTCTGTTAGGCGGATCAGCACAGCAGATTGTTGCAATAAAAACGGCAAAGCGACTTGGATATTATACTGTTCTGTGCGACTTTTTGACAGATAATCCGGGGCAATATGAAGCAGACAAGTTTTATCTGGTGAGTACGACTGATAAAGATGCAGTTCTGGAGGTTGCTCAAAAGGAGCATGTTGACGGTGTGTTAGCTTATGCCTCTGATCCGGCTGCGCCTACAGCAGCCTATATTACAGAAAAAATTGGTTTGCCAGGAAATCCTTTTCAGTCAGTTAAGATCCTGTGCAATAAGGACCGGTTCCGTAAATTTTTGCTGGAAAACGGCTTTTCTGCACCAAAAGCAAATGGATACGCTTCTGTGGAAGATGCACTGAACGACAAAGCACATTATGAATATCCGATTATTATTAAGCCAGTAGATTCTTCTGGAAGTAAAGGCGCAACGGTGTTGCACTCAGAAGATGGATTAACAAATGCATTTGAGTTTGCTTTTTCATTCTCGCGGTGTCATCGAATTATCGTTGAACATTTTATCGAGAAAAAGCATCCTTATCTGATTGGCGGAGATGTTTTTATAGAGAACGGCAAGATTGTGCTGTGGGGCTTGCTGAACTGCCATAGAGACAACAGTGTCAACCCGTTGGTTCCGGTGGGCAAAAGCTATCCGCTGCAACTGGAAACAGAGGATGTCCAACGAGTTAAAGAAACCTTGGCTTCAATGGTGGAAAGGCTCGGAATCCGTAATGGCTCCATGAATGTTGAACTCGTCGTGGATAAGAGCAATCGGGTTTGGCCGATTGATGTTGGCCCTCGTAGCGGTGGAAATATGATCCCGGACTTGCTGGGCGATATGTTTGGTGTGGATATTGCAGAAATGTCTGTGGAAGCGGCTATGGGAACAGCAATCAAGGGCAACATCCAAGAGCCAAATGGGTTTTATGCTACGCATAATTTACACAGCAATAAAAATGGAACCTATAAGAATATTGTGTTCTCGCCCGACATTGAGCCATACATTTATCGGAAATGTTTGTATAAAAAGGCGGGCGATGCAGTGGAGTATTTTGATAATGCGGCAAAATGCTTGGGGATTGTATTCTTCAAGTTTCCCAATGAAAATGTAATGAGAAACATACTGGAACACATCAATGATTTGATTACGATTGAACTTCAGTGAGGAAAAGCAAGATGAAAGAATATGGGGGTTACATAGAATTTGAAAACTATCACGGCAGTATGCTACATGATGGAACAATTTCCTTAAATTGTGGTAGAAATGCATTGGCCTATCTTTGCGAGGCAAAGAAAATCAAAAAGTTGTATCTTCCACATTTTCTTTGTTCGTCTGTGCCGGATCTTTGCGACAAAATTGGTGTTGAATATGGTTACTACCATATCAACGAAAAGTTTGAACCGATTTTTAATCAGACACTTGGTGAAGATCAGTGGCTTTACATTGTAAATTTTTATGGGCAGCTAGATAATGACTATCTGACTGTGTGGAAACAGGAATATGGCAGGGTTATTGTTGATAACGCACAAAGTTATTTTCAAATGCCTGTAAAAGACATGGATACGCTTTATACCTGCCGGAAATATTTCGGCGTTGCGGATGGAGCAATTCTCTATACAGATACGGAGCTGGACCGAGAAATTTCGCAAGATGTATCTTTTGAGCGAATGCATTTTCTCCTTGGTCGCTATGAGCGCAGCGCTAATGAGTTTTATAGCGAATATGTTGCGAACAATAAATTGTTTGCAACAGAACCTATAAAACAGATGTCTCACCTGACAAAAAATCTCCTGCACGGAATTGATTATAATAGTGTAGCAAAAAGACGCCAGGATAATTTTGAGTTTTTAAATGCAGAACTCAGTAGCATAAATGAATTGAAAATGAAGAGTGTTTATGGTGCGTTCATGTACCCGCTTCTTGTTCAAAATGGTGTCGTATTACGAAAAAAATTGCAGAAAGAAAAAATTTATATACCGACTCTGTGGCCCAATGTGCTAGAAGAGTGTCCAGAGGATAGTTTGGAATACCATTATGCGGCAGATATTTTGCCGATTCCAGTGGACCAACGATACGGAATAGAGGACATGAAATATTTGGTGGAGGTGATAAGAAATGAAATTGACGGATAAGAAATTGCTCATCTTAGGTGCTACTGCAGGAGAAATTTCGCTTGTAAAGCGTGCACAAGAATATGGAATCTACGTTATAGTCACAGATAATCATACGGATTATACATTAGCACCTGCGAAAAATGTGGCCGATGAAGCATGGGATATTAGCTGGTCTGACATAGATACTTTGGAAAAACTATCTCGCAAAAGTGGGGTAGACGGTGTATTAGCAGGGTATAGCGAATTCCGTGTTGAAAATATGATAAAGCTTTGTAAACGACTGAACCTCCCGTGCTATATAAATAATGAACAATTGGAAATCACGCGCGACAAGATTAAATTTAAAGACTGTTGCAGAAAGTACGATGTTCCAGTTGTAAAAGAATACGCTTCTATTGCTGAAGTTGATGAATATCCTGTAATAGTTAAACCTACAGACCGAGCGGGATCGATTGGAATAAGTATCGCACATAATTTGGATGAACTCGAAAAAGCATATCAATATGCATACGATCTTTCTATAGAAAAGCGGGTCATTATTGAGAAGTATATTCAAGATGCGGATAAGGTCGACTTTTATTATTTGGCAGAAAATGGAAATCTTACATTACTAACTTCTTGCGATACGGTTAATGCACAAAATAATGATGGTGCTAGGGTAGTGCAAACAGCATGGTTGTATCCGGAAAAATATCAATCCTCTTATGATGTAAAGGTGAAAGATAGTATTGAGGCCATGATTCGGGGAATGAAAATCGAATATGGATGCATTTTCTTTTCTGGATTCATAGATAAGAATCACAATTTTGTGTTTTTCGAGTGTGGTTACCGTTTGGAGGGAGCACATCAGTATTACTATACACAAAAGAGAGGACCTGTTAATTTCCTAGATACATTTATTTTCCACGCATTATGCGGAAATACAAATGATGTTCCACATACAAGTATTAATGAAAACATGAAGTGCGTAACGGTAAATGTTTTTGCGAAGGAAGGTACGATAGCAAGAATTCGAGGTATTGAAGAGATCTCTAAAATGCCTGATTGTACATTGGCATTACTTCATGGAAGAGTAGGAGAACAGTGTAAGGCTGATAAAGCAATATTGGATAAGATATGTGTATTTGCTTTCAGCAGTGAATCTGTTGAGCAATTAAAACGCGATGTGGATGAAGCCTATAACAAGTTGCAGATAATAGATGATCAGGGAAATGATATGATCTACGACAGACTCGATACGAGTGAAATCCTTAAATGGGGGGCAGCAACCTGAAGTAAAAATTCGAAAGCTGGCGTCTGATGATGTTATATCACTAGATGATATTCAAAAATTGATTTCCAAAGCACATAGTGACAACATTAAAAATGGACTTTTCTATGCAACGGCAACCCAAACAATAGAAAAATTGAGGCAAAAAATAGGCGATGGTGTTTGCTTTATTGCAGAAGAAAACGGAAAGCTAATCGGAACGGCAACAGTTTGCTCTAAGGAAATTAATTATTGGTACTATAGTGGCAAGGTTTCCTTGATTAAGTTGGTGGCGGTTGATCCGGACAGTAAGCATTCAAGAATCGGAACAAGGCTTATAGAAGCATGTATATTCGTCAAGCGGTCGAGAACGAAGTTAAAGTAGTTGTTACTGATAGCGCAGAGGAAAATACCATATTTGAAAAGCTTGCTAAGCGATGTGGATTTAAAGTGATTGATTATTGCAAATATAAAGCGAACAATTTTATTTCTACAGTATATGCATTATTCATTGATAGAGAATTATCACCGTCTGATGTGGAAATAGAAAAACATTTAGCTTGGAAACATGAGCACATAATCGAAAAAGAGTAATATGAAGAAGGGAAAATAATATGGATAAGAAAATCTTAGTTACCCGTTCATCTATGCCGAGTTTAGATGAATATGTTGATGAAATTCGTCCGATTTGGGATAGCCACTGGTTGACTAATATGGGTGTAAAACATAAGGAATTACAGGCGGAATTAGAAGAATATCTAGGAATTCCGCATGTGGCACTTTATACAAACGGTCATTTGGCACTGGAAAATGCTATTGCGGCATTGAATCTGCCGGAGGGTGGAGAAGTAATTACTACACCATTCACATTTGCTTCTACCACGCATGCTATTGTCCGAAATGGGTTGGTACCAGTATTTTGTGATGTTAATGAAAAAGACTATACGATTGATGTTACAAAAATCGAAGGTCTTATTACGGATCGCACAGTTGCTATTGTGCCTGTACATGTTTACGGAAATCTCTGTGATGTAGATGAAATTGATAGAATTGCAAAAAAGTATGGACTGAAAGTGATCTATGATGCTGCCCATGCTTTTGCTGTAAAGTATAAAGGGGTGTCCTCGGCTTGCTTCGGTGATGCATCTATGTTTAGTTTCCATGCTACAAAAGTGTTTAACACTATTGAGGGCGGTGCGGTTTGTTTCAAAAACGACAACTGGGTTCAATTGTTAAATGATCAGAAGAACTTTGGCATTCATGGTCCGGAATCAGTTTGCTATGTTGGTGGAAATGCTAAGATGAACGAGTTCCAGGCAGCTATGGGAATTTGCAATTTGCGCCACTTGAATGATGAAATTGCAAAGAGAAAAAAAGTTGTAGAGCGTTATCGTGAGCGTCTGTCTGGTGTGGAAGGAATTCAGCTTAGTGTTATTCAGGAAAATGTGGAAAGTAACTATGCGTACTTCCCAGTTGTTTTCGATGGCTATAAGTATACTCGTAATGAAGTCTTTGCGATGCTGGAAGAGCAGGGCATCACGGCGAGAAAATATTTTTATCCGCTAACCAATAGTTTTGAGTGCTATCGTAACTATCCGACTGCTGGAACGGAGAAAACTCCTGTGGCACAGCATTTGGCACTGCGGGTGTTGACTCTTCCGCTATACGCGGATCTTGTACTGGAAGATGTTGATCGTATCTGCGATATTATTCTTGGCTGAGAAAATCATCATATAGTTCTCAATACTAATACATAGAATGATTTTTGCAAGGCTGATTTATTTGTAGACTTGTGATATACTGGGAGCGGTAGCTCCCTACGCTGCTCGAATAATCACACACCTCTTTGTGGTGAGCAGCAGGCAACGATCTTAGAGTGTCAGAAGGGGTCTGACCCTATTACAAAATTCTTTTAATAAAGAAAAAATATGTACAAGATTAGAAGGGGTCTGACCCTCTTACAAAATTCTTCCGATAAAGTGAAAATATGCAAGAGCTTGCGGGACTGTGCCAGGAGAAGAAATCGGAAAGAAGAAGATTTCGTAGCAGAAGTAGCAACTTAGATAGTGAAATGAAGGTGTAATTCCTGTGAAGTTGACGTTAATAGAAATAATATAAAGGGAGATAAGAAGTGAAAAGTGAAATAATTGTGGCATTAATAGCAGCTGGAACGACTATATTAACAATTATTGGGTCAATAGTAGCCGTAAAAATAACTAGTAATTCACAAATAAAGGAACAGAAGATTGCGGCTGATCGAGAAATGAAAAGGAAGTATTATAATGCATTTATTGAAGCCTTTACCAAAAAGCTATTTTATATTGGTAAACATGATTGTATAGAAAAGATTGAAGCGGAGATGACATTTGTATTAGAGGCGAATAGGCTACCGCTGTATGCTTCGGAAGAAATGATTCAATTTATAGAAAAAATCAAAAACCCACAAATTGCAAAAGAAACTAAAATGGAAGAATTTTTAATAATTTTAAGAAGAGATTTGTGTGAAAATACATTTGAAAATTTCTCAGATATAAAAGGAATTAGCCTTGTACTACCAAATGATGCAGAAGGGGTCTGACCCTCTTGCATGGCAGAACTTATGGTCTTCCTGTAACCATCAGCCGTTGTTCCAATAACTACGGACCATATCATTTCCCAGAAAAGTTAATTCCATTAATGATTGCGAACGCATAGCAGACAAGCCATTACCTGTTTATGGTGAGGGCTTAAATGTCCGTGACTGGTTATATGTAGAGGATCACTGTCGTGTGATTGACCTGATTATTCATAAAGGACGTGTTGGAGAAGTTTACAATGTTGGTGGACATAACGAAATGAAGAATATCGACATTGTAAAGATTATCTGTAAAGAACTTGGAAAACCAGAAAGTCTGACTACTCATGTAACAGACCGTAAAGGTCATGATATGCGCTACGCTATCGATCCAACAAAGATTCATAATGAATTAGGCTGGATCCCGGAAACAAAATTTGAAGATGGAATCAAGAAGACAATTCAGTGGTATTTAGATAATAAGGAATGGTGGGAGACAACCATTTCTGGTGAATATCAGGACTATTATGAGAAGATGTATGGGGAAAGACAATTGATAACAGAAGCTTTAAATATTCTTAATAAATATAATGGGGTAGTTAGCGCATTTGCAGCAGTGGTGGCATTATTTGTTACTGTTATGATTTATAAACAGACATTAGTTCGAGAATGTAAGTTGGACACAATAAGGACACTTTCTGAATTGCGAATTAAATATCCCAGTGTAAGAGAAATGTCTGATGGTGACAAACTTAGCTATTTACAGGAACTGGAATTCTTTTCCACAGGCATAAATAAAAAAATCTATGATATTAAAACAGTGAAAGCTATGAGTGGAAGTAGGCTGATATCTCAGTATAATAAATATTTGAAGAAATTTATAGAGGAAAGAAGAAAAGGAAAAGAAAGTACGGCTTATATAGAATACGAAAAGATGATAAAGCAGTTAGAGAATGAATAGGGATAAAGAAACTTATATATGGGGATATAAAGGTATTTTGGAACAGTAAAAATAGAGAAAGATGGGGTAAAGGTAGAAGGAGACTGACCCTCTTATAAATTAATTCAACCTTTTACAAAGTATGAAGTAAAATGACAGTGGGGCTGACATTTCGATAAACACTTTTGCAAAAACATCAATAAAAAGAGAAGATAGAAAATGGTATAAGCTTACCTGTTCTCATGGACGTACGAATATACTAAAATAAACGGGACGTACTGTAGTTTTTGACTATAGCAGACTGTAGTTCTTATTACTCGTGATAACTTTATATAATTCTTGGTCGTGAGTAATAGGTAGTGTCTGGATAAAGGGAGATATATGACAAGAAAAGAATTTTTACAACATTATTGGTGCTATTATTTAGTTTTGGAGGAGAAATTTCGGAACACATTAAACTATGTTGAGTTGGATCAGGATAATGAAAGGACTTTTTCTAATGAATATGCCCTTTTGTTGCAAGCTATCGGTGCAGAATTAGATAATTTTTTTAAAGTTTATTGCCGATTTTCCCCTGATGATCGGAAAACAATAAAGGATTATTGTCCGTTTGTTTTAAATAGGTATTCTGATATTGTTAATCAGAAAGTTTTTGTTCTGGGTTATGATTGGAAAATTCAGCCATATCAAGATTGGACAACGGAAAAACCAGCAAAATCATTGGTGTTTTGGGATGGATTTTGTGAAATTAAACATAGTAGATATGCGAACATTAAGATGGCTAATCAAAAGAATGTCCTTTATGCATTAAGTGCATTATACTTGTTAGAAATGAAGTATTTGAGTGAGATTGTAGATTCTAATGAATTAGATATACCAAATAAGAAATCTGAATTATTTGAGCTTGTCAATTGGCCTCATAAATATGTGACAATGACAGATATAGTGGCGTGTATAGAGAAATAAAGATATTGAAATTAACTATTCTTTATATTATCAGAAATTCTGAAAAATATAGATGATGTAAATAGAAGAGTTTTATATAGATAGCATGAAGGATTGGTAACACTATATTATATCTTCTAAAGAGAGGAATATAGAATGATTTTGGGGCAGAAAGCAGGAATGATTCAAGAGATAATAAATTGGATTATAGACAACGCAATAAATCTTGTAAAAGAGATTCCATTAAGTAGTCTGTTAACAGGAGTAGTTGTACCTATTGTGGCTGCATGGACATCATATTATTTAGCTGAAACAGCATTAAAGAAAAAAGGATATAATCGTTTATATGTTCAAGTTGAGCTGATAAAAAGAGAGCTGAAGATAAATGATGATATAGTATGTAAATTCATTTCCAGTGTAGAAGAAATGAATCAAATAGAAAAATCGTTGGAATTTCCTCTTATTTTTGTGAAACAGTTTTTGATTAATACACTTAATAGCCTACAAGAGATTAAAAGTAGCTACTTGCATTGGGAAATGTTTATTCATGAAAGACCAACACAGCTATATATTTGGGGAGAAAAGCTAGAAGAACTGGACAATAAAATACGGGAAGAGGAATATAAATTTTGTAGTAATAAGTATTTAGAAGAAAGAAGAGATGAAAAGCTTTCAAAACTGTATGAAGAGAAAGCAAAATATATTGAAAAAGCAGATACTATTAAAGACAGAAATATTTATAAAGAATTTTCTTATTTACAAAAACAAATGGAAACATGGATTCCATCAGATATATTGATTAAAGATGACATAAAGGAAGATAATTATGTTGTAGTAAAGTATATTTATAATAAAATTAAGACTTTTAACGAAAAGGAAAATAAAACAAAAGAGGATGTGGCTTCTTTATATAAAGATTTGGTAATATTTCAAATAGATTCAGAAGTTGTAAAAGATGGTTACTTTGATCAGGAAGAGTTTGACTTGAATTACAAGGTTTTTGAAAGACCTGAGGGAATGCAGAAAAAATTATATGAAACGTGTGAGAAATATTACAAGTGGATAGCATTAAAACAGTATGTTGCAAATTATGAATTTAGTTTTGAAAATAAAAGATGGAAGGAATCATCTTCTGATTTTGTTATTATCAATGATAGGGATATGTATATTTCTTTAGTGGAACTCTATGAAACATTTCTTGATGATATAGGGGATAGTTGCGAAGAAAAGTATGACTATTGCAAGATGTGCCATGCAGAAATTCAAGATATTATAGATCAATTAGTTCAGCATGAAGTAAAATTAAAAAAGAAATGTTAAGAGTGCTTAATGAAGAAAAATAATCTTATAAAAATATTTTAGAAAAGAGATAAAATTTTAAGTTATTCAGGGAGAAAATATGGGAAAATACTTCGGAGCAGACAGCTTCCGTGGGGAAGCCAACGTGAATTTAACGTAAGTGGTAGATAGTCCGTATCTGGATTTTACCTCCAACCGGTGCCATAATAGTCCTAAAGATTATTAAAAGTCTTAAAAGTTCAGTACTCAACTTTTAGGACTGGACAGGAGGCATTTTCTATGAGTTCTATCACCACGGCTGTTGCTGTAGATTATCGGTTACAACAATGGGCTCAGTTAGTGAAAGACTGTCAGAACCGTCCTCAGGATATGACAGTTGAACAATGGTGTGATACAAAAGGTATCTCAAAATCGAATTATTATTATCGTTTACGCTGTATCCGTAAAGCCTGTCTGGAGCACGTCCAGGACAGTTCTGTCTCATGCCAGCAGGTAGTTGAAATCCCTGAAAAGATCACTCAACAGTCCAGATCAGAGAGTTCTTCCGATATCTCTATTGAAATAAATGGAGTTGTTATCCACATAAAAGAAGATATTTCAAAATCCCTTTTGGAAAAGATAATACGGGTGGTCTCTCGTGCTAAATGATGCTCCTTGTTTTAAAAAGATCTTTATTGTTACTGGTTATACTGATCTTCGTTCCGGGATTGACCGTCTGGCAGATACCATACGTTCTTATCTGGGAGAAGATGCGATCGAAGCTGATACCCTTTATCTTTTTTGTGGAAGGAGAACAGACTTCAGGGTAAAATCTATTATAAAAATACATTAGTTATAAAAGAGGAACAATGATTATGAAAACAACCTTAGTTATCATGGCTGCCGGCATCGGTTCCCGATTCGGCGGTGGAATTAAACAACTTGCTCCAGTTGGTTTAAATGGAGAAATCATCATGGATTATTCTATTCATGATGCAATCGAGGCAGGATTCAACAAAATAGTTTTTATTATCCGTAAGGATATTAAGGATGCATTTAAAGAAGCAATCGGTGACCGTATTGAAAAGATTTGTAAAGGCCTTGATGTTGAGATTGCCTATGCATATCAGGAATTAGATGAACTTCCAGAAGGTGTGGAGCTTCCAGCAGGACGTACCAAACCTTGGGGAACAGGACAAGCTGTTCTTGCTTGTAAAGAAGTTCTGCATGAGCCATTTGCAGTTATCAATGCAGATGACTACTATGGAAAGGAAGCATTTGTTAAGCTTCACGATTTCCTTGTAGGATATGCACCAGAAAAGGCCAATCAGTTCTGTATGGCAGGTTTTATTTTAAAGAATACGTTAAGTGAGAATGGTGCTGTTACCAGAGGTATCTGCGAAACTAATGAGGAAGGGTACCTTACAGCAGTTCATGAAACCTCTAATATTGTTAAGACTCCACAGGGTGCAGCAGTAGATAACGATGGACAGCTCATCCCAATCAATGCGGAATCCTACGCATCTATGAATATGTGGGGACTCACACCGGAATTTGTGCAGATTTTAGAAGATGGTTTTAAAGAGTTCTTTGCCAACATGGGAGACAAAGACATTCTGAAAGCGGAGTATTTGCTGCCAATCTACATAGACGAACTTCTTCAGGCAGGCAGAGTTTCCGTAAAGGTGTTAGATACGAATGACAAATGGTTTGGAGTGACCTATAAAGAGGATAAAGGCTATGTAGTGAAGTCATTTGCCAAACTGATAGAAGATGGTGTATATCAAAGGGATTTGTTTAAAGATTTGAAATAAGCAGTGAAGGAGAACAATGGGAAAGATAATCGAAATCTTTAATAGAATAGCATATAATGTATTATCAGCACTGTACCAGCCTTTTTGGGCTGCTGTTCTCCTTGCATTTTTAGCAATGTTTTTATACTTATATGGCAGGGAGCATGGATGGAAGAAGAACGATTTTATCCGAAATATGTTTGCAATATGGTGGAGTTCATTTAGAAGTTCTTCAAATTTTCGCCGGACATTCTTATTGGCCTTTTATACAGCAATGATATTACTTCGAACAGTTCTAAATCGTGAGATATGGTTTGATCCTCTTGGAAAGATTTTTGGTGGATGGGGATTATATGAAGATGGGGTATTTACAACAGAATCCATAGAGAATTTCATATTGTTTATACCATTTTCTATTTTGCTATTATGGGCATTTCAACAAGAATTACTTGGTGAATCCAAGAGCATTGGATTTGGAAAAACCGTTTGGAAAGCAACAAAGGTTGTAGCAGTTTTTTCATTCATGATAGAATTTACTCAGCTATTATTTCATCTTGGAACATTTCAAATATCAGATCTAGTCTATAATACACTTGGTGGAGCAGTAGGCGGTGTTATCTATTATTTGGGATATTGTCGAAAGCGAAAAAATAAAATAAGAAACAGAGGACAGTTATCGGAGCATTAGTCCGAGCAAAGAATCCTCTGTTTTAGGTGCAAGACGATTGGATTCACATGGGAATAGGAGCTATAAAATGGCAGGAAGACCAAGAAAGAAACCAGAATATAATCCAGAACTTCAATTTAATAATTTCCTTCAAGAGTTAAGGGATGCTTATGAAGAAGCAGATTCTTTAAGATCACTGGCAGATGAGTTAAATATTAGTCTACTTAAACTTCGTAAGTTACTTATTACTGCAGATGTATTCACATCAGATATATGTACAGAAATCAATGATCTGCACCAGTCAGGAAAAAAGATTCCAGAGATTATGAAACTCACAGGTCTTTCCAGAGCTTCGGTTCATTCCTATTTGCCCTATACGAAGGGACTTTATAATGCAGCAGAGATAAGTCTAAATGCGGAGCGATGCCGGACATATAAGATTCGACAGGAACAGGTTCGGTTTCTACAGGAAATACCATCAGAAGAAAATCTGTGGCAGGCTGTTATTGCATTTCAGGATTATCCATTTAAAACGGCAACAGGATTACCATTCCGGTATAAATTAAAGGTTGGTAAAAACGGAGAGTATAACAAAGAGCTACTGATAGACCGGAGAGAGAAAAGTAAGAGTCTTGCCTGGAGTAGTGTGGTGCTGGCATTTGAAAATAGTAAGAGGATTTCAGAAGAAGTGAAGAAACCGAAAGCACTTGGAGACATTAGAGGAATTTCATACATTTATCCGATACTATGGCGATTTGGCTTGATCAGAGTTCCGAAAGCAATAGAGAAGAAAATGGGAAAGCAGAGATAAATCCCTGCTTCATTGCTTGTGAGTGATTAGATTAACATGGATATATTAAAGAGTTTCTCGTAAAATAGAAAATGCATCAATGATTCCTTGCTTATAGGCAATGCGGATATATTCTATAGATGCATTGTTTTCTGC
>JABLTO010215012.1_pt1 | contig 23789 bp, 15 predicted proteins | sample 7160091 | NCBI WGS metagenome assembly JABLTO01 (sample SAMN14651225, study PRJNA627086) | human gut metagenome | isolation source: feces | host: Homo sapiens
AAAGGACTTACCTTGACTTTTTTTGCCGTCTCCTCTGCTTCATCCACTACAGAAACCGGCTGCTTCTCTTCACCAAGAGACTTTCGGGCTTTCTCGATCTTTTTCTGGATCTGATTACATCGGTGAGTATATTCTTTGCCTCCGCTCCAGAATTTCACAGCAATTTCTTTGCCAGCTCCATCACATACAGTACCTACAGCAAAAGCATCTCCATTTGTAAACTGGATGGCACAGATCCTGCGTCCTTCCTGTATACGCTGTTTTACACTTGCTGTATCTGCTGTGAATTCTTTTACAGGTACATGGAGCATGAGATATTTTTTCTCAAAGGTTACTGACGGTGACATCAGCTCAGCCTGTTCCGGAAATATTTCTCCATAAAGACGGCAGCGCATCCATTGCCATTTTTCACCTGTCCAGACCTTCAGCGTGATTTCCTTATGGGAAAAATCTCTGTACATTCCTTTATAATAGGTAACTGCTGAATGAAACTTTTCTGCTTTCCTGCCTGGAATGATACTCTGTCTGGATATGTGACTTTTTGCTGCTGCTATAGCACTGTTAATGGCTGCCCGCCGAAAATACAGAGGAACCTTTTCCCAGGGTATTGGTACCTCCGGGATTTTTTTATCTCGTCCCATAATGGTAAGTACTTCCAGTGCACGCATGGTTTTCTGACTGCTCAGTTCCCACAATTCCTCTCTTTTCAAAAGCAGATCATAATAAAAGCTCTCGATCTCGTTATAGAGTTCCTGTGTCTTCCTAAGCCAGTCCGGATGCCCACAGCAAAGACGCAGCTTTCTGGTGGTTATGCTGTAGCCTGTGGTGGATGGCATTTTTATATTCCTTCCGTATTTATTTATATAACTTATCCAATTTTATTTATTCATCGCTTAATGTTGTATTAAGCGACAGTTTTTTTCGGATTTTTCAAGTTATAAGTCCAAAATTTTGAACTACATGTAATGATAACATTCACTTTTAGCCTTGTCAAGCTACGCAGGCTATGCAGAACAGACCAATTATGACGTTTTTTCTGCTGTTTTGTAAACATTTTTGTATATTATCTTAATCATCTCATCTATGCTCCATCGAAAATGGTCAAAATAAGTGGTCATTTGAATTTCCCGTAAACCTTTAATTTTCAACTAAAACTGCTATCAGAATGGTTTATTCGTGGTCAATAAGCAGTCAATATCATTCTGTATATTTAAAAAATAACACGGATACTATCAGCATTTTCAGGAGTTCGTCGCTTAATACAACATTTAGCGACAGTTTTCACATTTTCCTTGGTAATGCAAAAAGCCTCCCAGATCAACTTTCTGAAAGGCTTTTTTACTGTTCCATATTAAACTTGCTCTTTATCGGGGCAACAGGATTTGAACCTGCGACCTCACGGGCATCAAACGCTTTTGCAACCTATTGATTTTACTAGCTTTCTACGCTTTATTTTTAAAAGGTAATAGAAAAGGTAATAGTATTAACCAATTCGTGCATGTGCATCTGCTACAATTTTAGCTTTATCTTCCAATGATGTCGTATCAAATGTATAATATCTCTTGTTTACATCTGGTGAATGTCCTAATAATGAAGCAGCTACAACTTCTGACACACCTGCACATCTCATGTTTGAGTTAAATGTTTTCCTAAAAGCATGTATTCCTCTGTCTGGAATTCCCAATTGTTTACATTTGTTTTTTATGCAGGACGAAATAACAGGAGCATGTATCCTACCATCTTCGTTAGCAAAAATCCACTCGCATAAATATCCTTGTGTCAATTCAGCTTTTTTGACTTTTGCAAATAATTTAATTATCTTCTCATCAAGCGGAAAATTTCTTACCTTTTTATTTTTTGTTTTATCAATAAAATATTCTTTTGTTTTTCTATTAAATTTTTCTGATCTTTGTATTGTAAAATAACCTTTTTCATTCTGAATATCTTCCCATTTGAGAGCTACAATTTCGCCAACTCTCATCCCTGTCAGACTTGCAAGTTCAACAGCATAGTGTGGTATGTATGATGGTTCTTTTTTATATTGTTCATGTAACCATTTTGTAATCATATCAATTTCTTTATCTGTGTACACTTGTTTTGATAACGGCTTTGCAATTTCCTCACAGTATCCGTAAAATTGCTTTCGTACAAGATATAACATAGGATTTTCAACAATTATCTTTTCACGGAATGCCTTTTTGAAAGTATTATCAATATATCCGTACGCTTTTTTAAAAGCACCCTTACACAAATTATTGTCACGAATCATATTGTAGAAAAACAGTTTTAACATATCTTCCGTGATTTCCTCCATTGGATTTTGCATAAAAGCTTCATTCTTGAAGAACCTATTATAATCTGTAGTATATTTATATGCTGTATTATCTGATACTAATTGATCTTGGACTTCTCTCCATCGCCAATATTCTTCCTCAAGCGTTACCGTTTTGTCCGTTTCTTTTTTATAGTATTCTACTAACTCATCTTCTAATTTTTCTTTTGTAGTCTTTTTAATCAGTCTATATCCACTTTCTTTACTGCTGTCCTTAACGTATGTTCTCCACTTACCATCCTTTCCTTGTGTAATTTTTCCTTGATGGTGACTTAATAATTCATCTCTTTTCTTCATCTCCATCTGTTCTTGTAAATATGGTAAGTCAAGAATAGCATTATCTTTAATATATTTCAATAACTCTGCATTATTTAATTTTTCTATAAAAATCACTCCATTAATCTTATTTTCTCATCAAAAAACAGGATGACATTTATACAAACATCATCCTGTAAATATTTATTATTTCATTATTTTATATCATTTTACTCAGCATCATCCAAATCTTCGTTTATTCTTACGGATATCATTTTGTGTCTTACTACTTGCAAGATCAAGAATCTTATTCAATTCTGGAAGAGTATCACGTGTTAAATCACCTTGTACAGTAAATGTATTATATACATTATTTACACTATTTCCAGAAGAATCCACAACTTTAAGTTCTGGCATTTTAAAGCTTCCGTTCATTGCATAATTTTGTTGTTTTTCTGCCATCTGCATCAGTGTTTCTGTCAAATCATTAGGAATAATACCGTCAAATGGTTCCACAGGAGTAAGAATACCTTTCTTGGTAACAATGATTTCACGACCATTCTCATTAGTCATTACAACCCTTGGAGATCCACCAACATGTTTTGTTCCTTTAGCGTAGCCTTGCAAATGCCCCGTGTTAAGTCCAGAATCAAACCTTCCATTTTCTTTAATAGTATTGCTATCTTTTGAAGTAAAATAGTCTGATGGGTTCAATCCAAATTGTTTTAGTATCTTACCAATTGCAGTTTCCATATTATCATAATCCATACCAGAATCTCTGATAGCATCACTAATTGCACCAGACATACTTTCAAGGTCAGAGCTTAACTGATTAGACCACTTCTCAAAATCATCACTCAACTGAGTTTCAAGATCATCCAAACCATTTACTGTAATGTCATATACATGGTCACGTACAGTATCATCTAAATCATCCTGTTTATCCTTGAGAGATGCTTCAAGTTTCGCTTTCTGCGCCTTAGATTCTGCATCTGTCAGCCCTTCTAATGCACGGATCTGTTGCTTGATAAGCTCAATCTCATCTGTTTTCTTGCTAATAGTCTTATCATAATCGTAGTATTCTTTCTGTTTCTTCTTTGCTTTTTTGTAAGCATCTATCTCTTTAAACATTGCATCCTGTACAGCTTTAGCCTGACTGGTAACAATATTTATGATAGCTTCACGATAACTGTTTGCATTTTTCAAAGAAGATTGCATAGCTGAATCATTTTCAGCCATTAACTCATCATATGTCTTTTCACCATATTTTGATTTGTTAGAACCGTTTGCAAAATCATTTATAATTTGCTGACGTTTCTTTATATATGTTTGAAGATTATTCAGTTCTGTATCTAACTGTTGAGAGTTCATCGTAATAGACAATGCCCCCATCTCTGTCAGATTTCCAGTGTCTTTGTCAATCATCATATCTTCTGTGATAAGATCATTGATAGAACCGATTTTATCTTTAAGACGGTCTGCTTTCTCGATAGCACGATCAAACATTTCTTCGTAAACAGTTGTAATTTGCTCTTGCTTTGCTTGTTCAATCTCGTTGTCTAAATCACTTACTGCATTTTTAGCATCATAAATCTGAGAAGTCAGTTCCATCCACTCAACAGAACCTTTTTTGATAATTCCCTTCTTCACAGAACTATCAAGCTGTGCCTGTAATTTCTTAGCTGCTTCTGCCTGAATACTACGTTCCTTGTTCAAATCTGTGATTTGTGTAGTGTATTTCTTTGAAGAGGTGTAGTTACCATGAGATTCTGATTTCTCATATTTTTTCTGGTGAGCTTCTGTGTATCCTTTATACAGGGTAGACTTATCACTGTAATAATTCTGGATATTTTTGAACTTCTCCTGCTCATTAGTTACTTTCATTGCTGCAAGTTCAGCCTGAGACTGATCCGCATTACTCTGAGCCTTCGATTGAGCATCCCTTAAAATAGTTCCTCTTTTAGAATTAGTTTTCTTAACTAACGCATTGTAAGATGCAACTTGTTTCTTTAATTTTTTATCTGTAATCTTAGACGTGTCAATAGTTTTTCCTGCTTTAATAGCTTTCTTCTGAGCTTTACTAAGCTTTTTGCTCTTCAATAAAGAAGAAGCTTTGCTTTTACGACTCTTAATATTTTTGTTGTATGTATCAACATTTTTATTTGCTTTCTTCAAAGCAGTCTGCCTTGCATTATTTTCTTGTTTAGATTCTGCAAGTTGCTGATCTAAAAGTGCATTTTGAATAGTATAATCATATTTGTTGTTTTGATTATTTAAAATGGATCTTTGTGCAGATGTGAGAGAACTATTGATTTTTGATACATTTTGCCGTTGCTTTTTAGTGTTGGACTTAGCTGTTGAAAGTTTCTTATTAGCGTTATTGCTTTGCCCTTTTGCTCTGATGGTGTTTTGTTGTGCAAGATTTTGTCGAAGAATTGAATTGTTATATTCCGTAATATATCGAAGTACAATTCCGGAGAACTTTGACGCATCAATAGTTGTTCCATTGTTAAACGCTGAAAGAATTCGTTGTCTACCAATGTATGAAACTTTACTTCCATTAGAATTCATAAAAGAAAATAAAGATAACCTTGCAGAATTAACATTCTTATTTGAATTCGTTTCCGCTTTTCTTGCATTTGATAAATTAGCTTTAGCTTTTGTTGCATTCTTCTGAGCAGAAGTTTGTGTTTTTTGAGCAATACTTAATTTCTTTTCTGCTGAATCAAGACCTGTATCTGATTTAATCTGTTTCACAAGAGCTTGTAGTCCAGATTTACCAGTTGAAACAGTAGTAGATGCAGATTTAATTCCATTCAACTTATTCGTTAAACGATCAATCTTTTTCTCAGCTTCTTCCGTTGGCATATTCGCCCATTGCTCAAATACTTTTAACTGTTCATTATATAGCTCTTGAACAGCCTGAGAACAATCTGTCGCCTTATCATAATAATCCTGATATTTCTGCATCGCTTCTGCAAGACCTTTATTATAATCTGTAGAAGTATCCATGTCTTCAATATTCCATTTTCCTTCTCGTACAAGTTTCTTATACTTTTCAGGAATAGTAATATTCATTGACTGTTCAGTATCAGAACCTTCTGACGTATAGTAGTAGGTATACTTTGAAGCAACAGAATTAGCCTTTTTCATGTAGGCTTTCTGACCTTTTTTATTTGCGTTTATTTCATTCTCTAATGCTGAAATCTGTTTATTGAGCTGTTTTGTTTTAAATGCGGAAGATACGTAGTCATTGATTGTATTTGCTACAGATTCAACTGCATTTTTAAATTTTGTAAGTGCACGGTTTACCCAGTCAAATATCTGTTCTGAGTGCTTTTGTTTAGAAGATGATTTAGGTGTTGTATCTCCTGTATTTCCATTGCCAGAATTGTTATTTCTACCACTTGAATAAGTTGGGGTGGTGTGTCTTCTTGTGTTGGAAGATTTAGAACCACTGTAAGTCGTATGCTTAGATGCAACCTGTACCTGTTTTACAGGGATTCCACCTCTAACCATAGCAGTACCATTTGCTCTTGCTGTTCCTCTCCCATTCACAAAGCCACGTTCCAACAATGCTTCTGACTGCAAATGGTTAAAGACAATACTTCCTGCGGGAATATTTACAAACTCTGCTCCATTATCTCCTACTGTGCGCCAAGTACCTGAACCCGGATCTACAACAATCTCTCGCCCAAGTTCACCAACAAGTGTTGTTCCACCTGTTTTAGTTCCCCAATTGCCATTTGCATAAGCATGACCAACTAAGTGATTATAATGAGCGGTTCCACTGGCATGTGCTGTACCATTTGCACTGTTACCTCCTGATTTTGGTGCCGTTGTGTTTGTCCAGTTTACAGTTCCAGTAGCTGTGAAATGTGTCTTTACTCTGGATGTTTCGTTTCCCCATGATACAAGACCAGAAGAACGATGTACCTGTGCTGCAAACGCGTCTACAGCCCCGGTTTCATTATCCCATGTCACTTTACCAGAAGATTGCTTTTCTTCTGCTGCATAAGCATCCACGACAGAAGAATCCACACCAGCTTTTACCATAATTTCAGGACTTAATGCCTGTAAAGATGCTGAAAGCGTATCTGCGGAAGTGGTATCAATTCCCAGTGTTGCTTTAATCTCAGGACTTAATCCCTGAATCTCCCCAACCAGACTGTCCACTTTGCCTTGTGCTTCGGAAGTATCTGCACCGACAGAAGCCTGTAGCTCTACACTGTTCTGTGCTTCCTGAAACTGCTGTAATAAAGATAACGCATTTCCAAGCTCCCCATCCACCTGTGAAGTATCTACTGACATAACAGCAGGAGCTTCCAGCATTTGTTTTTGTGTAACACAATACTGAATAACTGCATTGGCATCATCCACCTGAGAGGAATCCACATCCAGAGTAGTCTTGTAATTCTGCATCTGAGCTATAGTATTGTCCAGTGTCTTGACCTTATCCTCCGTGTTCTCAATGTCGGAAACATCAATCTGGATATTCATGTCGGTATCTCCTGACATTTCCTCGATCCGCCCCTTGGCTTCCCCGGCTGCGACTGCCATATCACCTAACGTCTTTGTAGCTTCGTCCGCCCAGTCAAATTCTCCGCCGAATTCTTCCATCTCACCAAACATAGCCTGAACCATTGGCATAGAAAGATTTAATCCTTCCGCAAAGTCCTCCATGGTTTTCTGGCCTGCAACTTTATATTCGCCACTGGCTTCATCCAATTCCATCAGTCCAGCCTTAGTAGCTTTTGCACAGAACTCCTGCACATCAAGACCGATCCGGTTGCCATCCTCGTCATGATTAAAGTAATGTTCAATGGAACTCATATAAGAAGAAACAGATTCTGCGTCCTGACTGTCCACGGTATCAGGAACAATAAAATCCACAGCTGCCTTATAGGAGTTAGTTCCGACCCTTCCGTAATCCTCAGAATCACTGTTCTTTGTTACGTTATCAATCTTTTCCATAGCTCCCATGGCATCATCGAACATATCACCAGATTCCGAAGCGTTCTGTTTGTCAAGCCAGTTCTGGTAAGCCCCGGTTGCTTCCCTGAGAGATGCAGAGAGCAGATCCAGCTGATTGCACTGGTTTACGATTGCGTCATTATCTGATAAAAGAGCATCAATACTGGACTGGATTGCCTGTGCTTCCTCACCTTTTGCATCGGTTAATCCTCTTAACTGATCCTGAAGCTGTTCGATCTGTGCAATGTTCTGCATGTACTGATTCTGTTTTTCTGCTTTCTGGCTGTTGTTAGTCTGGATCTGTTCCTCAGCTTTAGCTTTCTGTAATTCCCGTACTTTCTCTGCATTCAACTGCAAGGCTCCATTATTATATTCCAGAGCAGAAGTATAATCTGCAAGCTCGTCTGAGTTAAAATCATCCAGAGAGATAGATTTTCCGGTACTCTGTGCATCCAGAACAGATTCCGCTTTCTGGATTCCGGTTAATGCTGCACTGGCTTTATCGATCCTTTCACTGATATCCCCAATGGACTCCGCTGCTTCATCCAAAGAAGACCCGGTACTGGAAGAGATTACTCCCAGCTCTGCAAGCATACTGGCAAGATTCGCCACGCTGGATGCGGAAGTATCACTGATAACACCTGCATCAAGAGCAGCCTGTACCAGAGCATTGATCTGATCCTCACCCTCCTGCACTCCGTCTGTCTCAAAAGCATACCGGAAATCGGTATCGGAGAGGTTTAATTCCTTCAGAGCTTTTGCATTCTCGGAGATGGACTTTCCAAACTTGCTGGTATCTGTGCCATTCACAGCCTTAGTAAACTTATCATTGGCAATGGCTGTATCATTCAGCTCGTCCCGGACTTCTTTTACCTGATCTGCATAAGCGGACATGCCTGTATTTTTCACCAGATTGTTTACTGTGCTATCCAGTTCTGAGAATTTCTGGGATGCTTCTGTAATCTTGCTGTTATCTCCATCGGCAATCGCATTATTATAATCCTCAACCGCTTTTGCATAGTCTGAGATCCACTTGGAAGCCTTCTGTTCCGTATCACCGGACTTATACAGCTTATCATCGGATAACAACTCTGCTTCCTGTGCCTGTTTATAAATATCCTGATATTCACTGAGAACATCCTTTGCTTTTGTCAGACCGGATGCTGCATTGTTAGCCAGCTGATCGGTTACATCCGTTTCTCCAAACTGATCCTCAATACCGGAAACCTCTGTCATGAAATCATTCAATGCGTCTTTTGCTGTAGAAGCGTCCGCATTAAACTGAATATCCATCGTGATTCCGTCTGCACTGTCCAGCTTAAATATATCTTCTCCATAAGTTTCCTGAAGATTCTTGATACTCTTTTTGATTGCTTCGGATTCCTCTGATCCGTTATCATAGAACCGACCCAAGTATGTATGACGGTTTTTCTCCATCTCTTTCTGGGCTTTGTCAATACCCTTTTTATTTTCATTCAGGAAGCTTTGGGACTGTTTTTCGTTCACCTGATCCAGTAATGCGATCTGCTCCGTAAGAGATCCGTTTATCAGATCAAGCCCACTGACCTGATTTCCGTAGGATTCGGATAAAGATTCCTGTATGGATAACAGCTCGCTCTTTGCGTCCGCTGCTTCCTGCTCTGTCAGTGTACCGGATGCAAGGGCTGTCCTTAATTCCTGAATCCTGCTGATATTATCCTGTATGGAAGTCGTGTTCTCTTCCCATGTATTTCCTGCACTTTTCGCAGAGCTTACTGCTTCCTCAATGGATCTTTTATAAGCACTGTAGGCCGTAACTGCTGCGGTAACACCTGCTGCAACCAGAATCAGAGGATTTGCCATCAGTGTTACAAGCATTCCCTCCATAGCACCGGATAATGTAAAGGTACTGGCAGCAGCAGTTTCATTGGCAGTGGTTAATCCCATTGCAGCAACAGCCGCCTGTGCCTCTGCTTCCCCCATTCCTTGAGACATTAATATAGCAGTTCTTTGAGATTCTGATAATGCGCTACTGGATAATAACAATTTTGTCTGAGCTTCTGATAATCCCTTAGACAAATTCATTAAGTTAGAAAATGAATTTTCTGACATATCCGAGATTTTTGATAGATCAAGTGCCTTTGAAAAATCAGAAAATTCCTTAAACATGTCTATCAGTTGTTTGAAAGCATATACACCACCAGCGGTTCCAAGTCCTGCAAGTGCTGATTGTAATAGATTTGTATTTGCTGCAAAGTCTGCTACTGCTTTAGAACCATCAAGAAATCCAGAGTATAAATCACTTGACACTGTAGTAGTGGCTAGATTTTCAAGGCTCGCTTTTAATGCGTTTGTCTTTGCTTCCAGAGAAGTTAAATAATTATCCTCAAATTTCTTCTGTGCTGTTCCTTCAGAATTATAAGCAACATCTGTCAATTTCTGTACTTTATCCCAGTTATCTAACATAGCGGTAATGGAGTTTGCCTGATATGTGCCGCCCAAAGCTGTACTGACCGCCTTTTGAGTTTTCTTATCAAATGACTCCCATTTATCAGCAACAGTATCAAGAATTGTTTCTGAATCAAGAAACTGATCATTGTTATCTCTCATTGAAATCCCAATTTTATTCAGAACCTTTTCAACATCATTTAATGCTTCGCCATTGTCATCTACGAACTTACCTGCCTTAATATTATTCATTCTGGCAAGGATTGACTTCATAGCATTACCAATTGTCTCATCATTTGCTTGTGTTACGTCTTTAACTGTAGCGATCATGGCAGCCGTCTTTTCCAGACTGACACCTGCATTATTCGCCTGTGATGCAACTTTTGTCAGTGCTGAACCGATACCACCTGCATCAGAAGCAGACTCAAGGTCAATGCTTGTAAGAATATCATTAACTTTGCTCGCCTGATCTGCGCTCATCTGGAAACCATTCAGAGTTGCAGTTAATACCTCGGATGCATCCTCAGAACTCATCTGTACATCTTTGGATAGCACCATACTGTCCTTGATAAGTTGGTTTGTTTCAGACATGGAACGTCCCTGTCTTAACCAACTATCCGCAGATTTCGCAACATCAGAAGTCACACTACCTAATTCCTGATCTAAATCATTATAACTCTGCATCAATTCCCTTGCATAAGAACGACTCTCACCTGTAGCCATAGATAAGTCAGTTTCAAGATCATTAAACTCTTTAACTGTTGAAAGTGCTTCTTTACCTGCATCTGTAACCTTATACAGTCCATCCTGCATTAGATTTGCTAAACTATATGCGCTGAATGCTTCCTTGAAACTACTTCCCAATGAAGAAAAGATTCCCTGGCTTCTCTGCCCTGCTGCATTTACATTATTTAATGCATCCTGCATATAAGTTAAACCAGATCTGTCAATGTTGGGAATACTGATTTCCTGTCCTGTCTGTGTAGTAGTATCAAGCGCACTACCAACTGAATCCCGTAATGTATCAGCATTAACATGTACGTCAATATTTACATCTTTAATATTCTCAATTGCGGAACGTATCTGTGACTCAATCTCTTCTGCATCAACCTTAAAATTAACAGGAATATCAACATCTGTTAATGCGGCAGTCAGATTAGATTTTAACGATTCCTCATTAATCTTTAAATCTACTTTTACAGGTTCATCCCCTGTGCTTAACTGGCTAATAGAGCTACGAAGCTTTGATACAATTTCTTCCTCATTAATCTTTAAATCAACATTAATAGCTTCACCAGATTCTGTTCCTGCATTCTGAATAGCAGAACGAATATCAGAAGCAATTTTCTCTGTATTAACTTCAACATCAAGTTGAATTGTTGACTTATTAGCTTCTGTAGCAGATATAATATTTGTCTGCAAAGCATCTTTCATTTTCGTTGCGGAGGACAATACTTCCTGCGCAATAGAATCTGACATTGCGGTAAACTCTGAGCCTTTCAACTCGTTGATTGAAAAACTCTGAGTCATATCTGCTCTTGCCTGTTTCATTAAATCAAAAGCATGAATAATCTGATCTGCCTGAGTTGTAATATCTGTTGCAAAATGTTCTGGAAATAGAGTGGTCATCTCTCCCCAGATAGAATCCATAGATACTCCTTTTGTGGCATCACGGACAATTTTCCCTACGTTATTTTGCAGCAACTCCTTATAGGCATCACCGCCCATTGCTTTTTTCAGCTCATCCGATACATAAATCTTCTTATCTTTGAAATAGTTGAAGAAGTTATCATAAATACCAGAACTAGATTTAATAACTTTTGCATTTTTCGTTACTGCTTGTTCAAGTCCATTTAACCCTTTGTAAAAACCATCTGCCTTGGAAAAATCAAAATCTTTACCGTTCCATGTCTTCGCCAGACTGGAAACCATATTATTCATTTGGGATTTTAATTTATTGATAGTTTTAGAATCTGAGATATTAAAAGAATTTGCTAACTGATTTGCAATTGAAGATGTGTCAATTTTTGTATTGGATAAACCTTTTTCTATATTAGATGTTAATTTCTTTTCGGAATCCTGATTGACTTCCACATCTATTTTTACTGTTCGTTTCTCTTTGGTTAGAGCATTTAGCTTCGCTTCTGCTTCTGCTGAATTAAGATCAACATCAGCATTTATTTTAAAATCCGACATATAAAACCTCCTTCTGTATTATTATATTATGATATTATTTTAAAAAATTGTATAAGAAAAGAGACTACCTATTACGATAATCTCCGTTAATTAAACCGCTTCCCAAACGATTCATCTATATTCTTCTGTACATCCGCTTCTGTTTTAGCCCAATAGCCACCATTACCAAGTAAGCTACCAGATTCTGCATAATTGTAAATAGTATTTGTATCTCTTCCTGCCGGAGAATAAGCATATCCTGTATTTAAAGATAACTCACCATGCATACCAGAAACAGACATTGTTGGTGATTCTCTCAATGCTCCTGTCCTATGATAGTCACCTTCTGGTGCAGCATAGAAATTCTCAACATTATTTTGTGCATCCATATAAGATTTTTCCATAGCTTCTTGTAAAGCTTCTTCACATTTTTTTTGTATTGCCGCTTTGAGTGCGCCCCATGACGTAAATGTACCACCCATTTGTTTTTTCTCAACTTTCTTGAAATATTGGCAGAAATGCCATGATTTTACTTGATTTTATTTAGCCATGATTCTGACTTGAATTTTAATTGCTTATAGATAGAATTGATTTGTTTAAGTTCATGAATGTCAGTTGTCTGATAATACTTTTCGTTCAACAACTGGATCAGATATGTGTAGTCGTGTTGATTTAATTCACATAATATCATGCAATCACTCCTCTACATTTAGAATATCTTCTACTGTTTTGATATGTTTACCCGCTAAAAACTCATGTACTCTTTTTGTCTGCTCTGCATTTAGCTTTCCCATTCCACGAAGCCATTTACTACATGCAGACTGATTACATCCTATATAATGTTCAAAGAATTTATCTGAAATTCCATTTGCATCCAGATACATTCTTACAATCTGGTTCAATGTATTCATATAATTCATCCCCCTTTCATTCAAAATATTTTTATATTGTCAGCAAATGTTGTTATTGCTATCTCTTCCCTATAGTATATATTGAGTTTTAAAAAGAGAGCCAGAAAGCCTTATATATAGCCACTTTCCAACTCTCATATAAATACTAAATCTCCGAATTATTAATACCGCACAATTTTGTATTATTATTTTTGTTTATCTTTTCTAATTTTCTTGAACATCCAAGACTACATGTTTTCGTATTCCCCTCAACAATAAACCATTTATGACATATCAAACATTGTGCAGTTTTCTTTTTTTCATTATTTCGGAACAAGTCAACAAGTGGATGTGCATTTTCAACAGTAAATTTCACTGAGTCATCTTCAGGAATCTTCATTTCAAAATAGACTTTATCATATTTCTCACCAAATTCTATCCTGATATATCCTTTATTCCAGAGTCGTTTTAATCCAGATTTTGTACATTGTGATCCTATCCAGTCATCAATAGTCTTTCGTGTTAATTTATTACTCTTTGAATTTTTATAGATACGTATATAATCCTCTCCATCAATATTATACTTCTTCTTATGACGTTGAATCAGTATATAGATGATAAACAGCAAGTACTTATCATTCAGTCCATTTTTTCTAGTATTGACATTCATAATTTTATTGTATAAAGATTCTGATATATCAACTACCTGTGTTTGTTTCACTTCTTTCATGACCTGTTCTCGTAAATTTTCAATATCTTTTATCTTGTCTTCATAAGATTCATATAAGTTACGTTTGGTTTTTACCTCTACATTATTGTCTATATTGTCACAAATATTTTGATAAATAACATCACCATAGCAATTCCATATAATATCTTTTCTGTCTTCCATATTTTCAGGAGTATAATACTCAATATCTACCAAATAGTTGACTGCTACAATTCTATCTTTTATGATCTTTCTAATCTCAGAAATACAATGAATATCAAATAACTGTTCAGATGAAAAGGTTATATCCAAATTCAAACTACTATTCTGTTCCTGTACTCTTGTACTAAGCTTTTTATACAAGTTCTTTCGTTCACCTTTAAGCTTCAATAGCAAGTCCCGCAGTTTCTGATATTTGTCAGAATTTCTATTTACTTTTATAGATTTGTTTTTTAAATTTTCTGGATTGAATTGTAGGTTTTCTACAGTATAAGTAATCGCACCTTTTGTCTCATTCATAACATACTTACTGATTCTATCAGCAGTACATGAAGGATTATAAGAAAGACAGGAACTCTGTTTCTTATTTTTTGCATATCTAAAAAAGTATGGACATTTGCTTTCCTTATCTTTATATCTTGCATAATCTGTTTCGTAGTTTTTCATATCCATTTTCTTTTGTGTCTTAAAATAATCAATTACAAAATTATTGTAGGCACATAAAACCTTTACCAGTTTAGTATCTGGATTATCAGAATTAAAAATCTTTGTAATCGCATTAGACACATATCCAATATTTTCATTATTAAAACTACTTGTCAGACAAGTTATTATATGTTCGTGGTCAATCAATGACGGTTCTGCTTTTGTCATTTCATAATATAGAGGATACTTATTTCTATCCAGTACACTTAAAAATTCTTTGTCATGTACCAGGCAGATATGATCTCCGTCCCAATCCGCCTGTAGTACTTTTGATATTAAATCGTGACAACTGACTACTGTATCATATCCTCGGAACCATCTCTGACATTCATCTGATTTGTCTACCTTTCTTATTGCATGTTCACAATCTGATAGATGAGGATAACGCAAGCAGCAGGACTCCTTAACATCTGTATTTACATAATACCGATTGTAAATATATCCATCTTTCAGCAATCCTTCTGGATTTTCTTCTCCAAGAAACAACCATTGACAGAAAGCATATAAATCAGGACAGATATAGCTCCAGAGTCCATCCATGAACAATTTACATCCCATAGCTTTTTTTCTTGCCGATTCCACTGCACGTTGCATAACTTTTCTGACATGAACATCTTCCAATAACTCTGGGTATTTCTGTAGAGAAGCATGAAGTACATCAAACTCTCTGTCCTGCTGCTGTTCTTTATCAATCTCCATCCCCATCAGTTTTAATGCATATTTTGGTTCTGTCCTCGCCTTGTTGATATATTCAATTGTCTTTTGAGTTAAACCTTTTATGGTATCCTCTGTAATATTTTCACGTGGAATAGTTTGGAATGGCTGATATGCCACCGATACTTGAGAATCCTTTTTAGGACTATGAGAATAATTATTAATCGTAATAGACTGATTGGTATTCCTGAAATGCTGACGGTATTCATCCATAGATTTATAATACTTGCGCATTTTCAACTGACTGTCCGTTAATATAAGCTTTGCATTCAAAAATTCTTCTATGGTAACAGGATTGCCCCACGCATCTGTCAAATGCTTATCAGAAATTTTATGCCGATATTTTCTGATAAATCTATGAAAATCAAATGGGAATATTGCACCTTTAATCCATCCCCCTCTGATCTGACAACTACATGGAAATGTACCAGGAATAAAAATACCAGCACCATCCATATGCTGAATTGGAATCACCATTTTCTTCTGCTCAATATCCAGAGTATTTACATCCAGATAATTCACCATACCAGTTACCATTGTTTCAAAATCTGGAACTATGAGTACTTCATCAATGTCAATATCTGTGTCATATTTAACACTATTGGAAATACTCAACGCTTTTGCAGCAAAGAATTTACCCATATTAATTCCACCAGATTCATTGATTACTTCTTCTGATAATCCGCACATCAAAGCATCTTTGTTCTTCTCCCAGTAGGATTCTTCTAGTAAAGTAATCTCCGCATTTTTCATCTGACTTGTGGATGATGTGAAAAATATATAATGCTTTCCATCAACATCAACGCCTCTGTCTATAATTTGTTCTAAAATTCCTGTCATTAAATTACTTCTGCATTTCAGCACAATAATTTCTTTTATCAAAGGTGTATTTTCTAAATCATTCCTGCATCTACGTACACATTCATTTTCAAACCATACCACTTGACGACTTATATTTTCTGTATCAGTAACAACATATTCTGTATCTTCGTTTTCTTGATATGACATATACAAAAATCTTTTATCGATACTTCTTATAAGTTCCTCTGGATAACCTTCAATTTCAGATAACAATAAGTTTCTAAATATCTCTTTAGGGTAATTATTCTCGTACATTTCTTTTGCCACATCTAAAGAAACAGGAAACTTCTTCATAATGTCTTCTACGCTGTAAGCATCCTTTGATTTTATTTTTTCACCGTTCTTAATTTCTTTGTTTAAAAACTTCTGCATTTTGGTATGACTGAATCCTCTGGTATAACAGTTATACCATTCTCGTTCTCTATCGGTCATACAATCCATGATATTTAATTTGTAAATACGACATCTGCCGGATTCTAACTTGAATTTACTTATGACAACCGCCTCCCATCACTCTCTGATCTCAATATTTACATTACATTCATCCATTATGCTTAATAAAAATTCCTTTGACATTATTTTTATATCACCATGATTGTTGAAGATATATGCGTCCCAAGGCTCTGTGATAAATTCACCTTCATACCATTTATTGTTATGTCTGATTGTAAAATCATCAGCAAATTCATCACAATATTTACGCTTTTTCTGATGATCTTCCTCTGATATTTCTTTAATCCAAAATGTAGGTACTGCAATTTGAACATAGTTACATTTGTCACTACGCACATATGTCATAGCTTCCTCTTTTGTCTTAAATATCAAAACGGGACGACTATCTCCAGAGAATATACTCCATCCATCTTCCATGCCCTCTTCATACTTAACTGCATAGAATCCTGTTTTATCTTTACGCATCTCAGTAAACAAGCTACCACTTTCCATGCCAAATTCAGGATCAACACGCTCTCTATTTACTGATTCATCATCTGGCTCTGGCTCATCTACTGATAGAATTTCATATTCATAATATTTTTGCTTGTCACCATCCATAAGTGTCATGCTTCCTGCGCCATATCCTTCTCCACATCCAGGATATGCAAAGAACATAGCAACAGTATATCTGTTATGCCGCCTACTCCAAAATTCATCTTTTGAAATCTCATGTACAAGAACAGGAAGAGGTGTACTATCAGTAATATCCATTATCTCTCCATGCTTTTGTATATATTTCAATGCTTTCTCATATGTTTTAAATAGTTTATCAACAGGAACTTCCTTTTTGTCTAAAATAATAAATCCATCTTCTTTACCTGTCTGGTATTTTTCATTATATTCTTTCTTATTATTCATTTGATCTTCCTCCGTATTATTCAATATCCTTTACAATTTTCCATAGCAAATTCTTTACACACATCAGTAATAGCTTCTTCATCACAATATACCTGAGCTTTTTCGATTGTAGCAAATAATTCTTTTTCAAGTACGTTTTTACCAGAATGACATCCATGAGGTACATTTAACACATATTTTAACAGTCCAGAATTTTCCTTATTAGCAATCAATCTAATAGCAGTTACTTCTCTTGGTACATCAATTTCTCTAAGAGTTACTTCTTTGCTATCCGTAACAAGTTCCCCTCTGCCGTTACATTTTGGACAATTACATTTATAACCCTTATATGTAATCTTTCCTGTGCCAAGGCACAAATCACAAGTTGCTTTCTGCTCAATGTTCTTTCGTGTCTCATATACACGATATACTGTCTGTCCAACTTCAAATTTGGTATCTGCATATAGCTTCATAGGTTAATCCTCCATCTTTTCATTCTTCAAAGAAATACCGATTTCATCGTAAATTTTACATCCTCTTATGCCACATTATCTCTTTCCTTGCTCATTTTATTTAATGTCTCAGTACAAGTACTCAAAAAATCTTTCTCCACCACACTATGAGGATTAAAACCTATTGCAAACAATAGTATAAGCTTTGCATTTCTATATGCCGTAGAATCTTCCTCTAACTTTTGTTTCTCTTTCAACGCATTCAAATTATCAAATGCAGCATTAAATTTATCATATAATATCTGTTCTTCATCTGGCATTTTTTCATATGCGTTTGCATCATATATCTGACATAAAGCATGGAATAATGCATCATCATCGTCGTGTTTTGTCTTATTAATATAGAGGCAATAATGAATCAATTCATGCCGTAAACGTTGTTTAATTTCTTTTTCTGCATCCATACAACAATAAATATTTATAAGACTTTGCATACCAACAGCAGTCATATTGCCAGCTACGAATGTCTTGCTTTTTAAGTCTGTATCTTTACGATAATCTGTATGAAATACTATCGGAAGACGTTCTGGATCAATAGCCAATGTTGGATAAGATTCTCCATCCATTACATAAACAAAATCCTCTTTTAACTGCTTTGCAAACTCTCTTGCATACTGTAAATAATCATCATATCTCTTGCCAAACTCAGCACAGAAATCTTTATAATATTCTAGGTCTTTCTTTAGATGGAACATCTCATTCATTAACTGCTTTCTATTCTTAATCGTAACTATTCCTTTTACATCTGCTTTATTGCCGAAGAAATAATTTCTAATCCATTCTCCATCAAAAAAAGAAACGTCTACTTTCATATGCTTGCATTCTGAACACTTTGAACAATCACTATCACATTCGTAGAAGTTCCCGTATGTAACATCTTCTCCATAATATTTCATACAGATGTCTCTATAGGAATCTTCTTCAATATTATAATAACCGCTCTCTTCATCTTCTAATAATGGATCAATAATCAAATGTAGCATATCTATAAATTCTCTTTTAAGTGACATAATTCATCTTCCTTTATTCAACTGCTTTTCTCTCTATGATATTTTTCTTGCGTCAGCAAGGAAAATAATTCGGTAAGTTGCTCGTCAACTTGCCGCCTACCTGTCGGGGACATAAGGTATATTCCTTCTTGTCAACTAATTCAATGACTTTTTTTACCAATGTCATAGGTACTCTATCGGTATATACCTTTTTTGATTTTGTGTTCTGGATGATTTCTTTCATAGAATATTTCTCCAGTAGCAGTGAACGTAATTTCTCCCTGTATTCCATCCAGTCAAGTTTTACTGATTCATAAAATTCCCCTTCATCACAATGATGCCACTTCTTTTGTAAATAGGCATTCTTAATGATTTGATCTTCACAAGTCATCAAGCAGGCATATATTAATTTTTCTGTGATGATTCTTTGTGACAAATTCTCTTTCTCCTGTTTTATATCTTTCCGGTACATATGTGAGTGTCCTTTCTTTTGATTATCTTTTACTTATGCCTCCGGCGGTTAATACATTTATTGCCCACGAACAAGTTCGTGAACAATAAATGTACTTCTAAATTTGCAATTTTTTTCATTTTCTTCGCTACCTCTCGAAAACCGAAAAAAATGTGACAAATTTTAAATTAGGTGAACTTGGATTTTTTATATTGAGAGTGAAGATTAATATAGTATTACCTTATTCTTTTCTTTACGGAAAGACCCCTGAAACCCTTGTAAATAGGGCGTTTCAGAAGCTAAATGTGGAATTTTAGATGCTCATTTTCAACATTTTATATTTATAAAAATTATTTTTAATCTTATATAATTTCTGCTTTTCATCAGACTTAAAATTGGCATTCCACTATATATATAGTGAAGTGTCAATCCTAAGTCCAGAATATTTATTCAAGTATCCAATATGTCTTATTTCGCATAGGATTGATTGATCCATCTAATAAAATTTTTCGATTATCCACTAGATTTTTTCTAGTGAGTTTTCCATTTGAATCCAACTGTTTGTTACGGAATCTACATTTATATTGTTTTTCATATTGGTCTTCAAGAGCACCATTTAAAGTATTTATTCCTGCTCTCCTGAGTTTGACACCTATATCTTCAAATCGTTTTACAATTTTCTTACGATCATCGGCATATAACCATTTTCCTTCTATTGATTTTAAATACTCCAAAAATTCATCTGTTTCTTTAACTTGCATATCTAAGTCCAATGATTTTGATGCCAATTCTTCTCCAAGTAAACACATCATAATATTTTTATAAATGGATTCTTTCATATCTCTTAACGTATCAGTATCCATCAGATATTTTTTTAATCGCATTCTGTTATATCGTAATTTATTTTTCTCTTTTTCTGGGTCAAACTGCGTATAAAATATCTTATTGGTACGAAGCATTTTACGGTTATATCCATATTTTTCCCAAAACACTTCATAATTCGTTCTATATAACATTACTGGTTCTGTTTGACATTCATTTGTATTAATCAATCCCTGTAATGCTTGTCCTGTATAATTTTTAATATAAAACGTGCAATGGTCATCATCTGATATTTTTCGCTTTCTTCCAAGTGCCTGAATTGCAGAATCTACATCTAATATCTCAGAGAAAATATGTTTTACTTTCTTATCCTTGATATCAACTCCATTGTCCAAAACTTTTGTAGTAATGAGTATTCTTTTATCAAATGTTACACTTCCATCATCATGTTCATAAATACAATTATCATCACATATCTCTTGTACTTTCCTTGCATTTTTAGATGCAATGTAGTTGGCTTTAGTTCCATATTTTTCATAGAGTTCCGACATTCTGGATATTGAATTACAAAATATAATAATCTTGCTATCAGGCTCATTTTCTAATATGGAATCCACCTTCGGAATCAGTAATTTTTTGTCATAAAAATACACATTATCTACATAATCATATGACTTCGGTATCTCAAAGCAGGGAATATTATTCTTTTCTTTCTTCAACCAGTAAAAAAATACTTTTGCAGTAGCACTGATGTAAATTATAACGCTTTCCTTTTGCTTCCATATAAAATCATATGCCAAATCTGTATATTCATTAAAAAGTGCATCATTTGTGAAATAATGACATTCATCAGAAATAATATAATCAAAATATCCTATCTCTTTTTTGCCCTTTATTTTGCTCTGCAACGCTTGATATGTAGTCACATATATTACATCTTGCAAATTTAAAGCCTCTACGTTTTCATATGTTTGCTTTTTCAATTTAGATCTGTTACATAAATATATGATTTTTTTACCTGTCTCTCTTGCATATTTTCCAAGAATATTTACTATAAAATATGTTTTTCCCGTACCTGTACCACCATCAAAAATAACCTGCGTATTTTTCCAGTCTTTATATGATGTTCCGATAATATCTGAAAAATATTTTTCTTTTTTGTTGCCATTTGCCATATGAGTCACACTCCCTTCGGGAATTGCATCATCATATGGTGCAGCTCAGGTGTATCTTCAAACAGAAATACTTTATATTTTGCATCCTTTTCGGAATCTTCCACTTTAAGAATCTTGAATCCGTTATTGCAAAGCCAATTAGTCATATTAAGTGACCTCACTATGTACATCGGTGTTTTAGCTCCTGTATACATTCTTCTCTCATCCTTTCTTTATTTTTTCATCGGTTGAACCAAGGAAATAACCTTGCAATGTTCTTTACCAGTTCACAAACTGACCTTTTGATTTATAGTTCTCTGTTATTTAGTTATGTTTCTTAAAGAACAGCATATCAATCTCCATGAATGGCTGATTATATGGCTTAACAATGATTGATCTGGATTCTGCATTATCCTTAACATAAATTTCGTTGATTGAATCATCCGTTACAGGCACTTCAAATGATGTAAAATCATCACTGATATGTAACTTCCAATCCCAAAGACATCTGTGATTCTGGTGAATACACAATAATACTCATTTTTCTCATGCAGCACATTCTCTAAGAAGTCATTCAGTTCATATACATCCATCTCATCATACTCATCTGTGCGGTTTTCGCTTCCAGATACATTAATAATCATGAGAAATACTGTTAATTCATTCTTCAATTTGCAAGTAATATACAGTGTATCTACATCTGTATTGTATTCACCTTCGGCACTGATGATATCGTCCTTTTTCAGATGATATGACACATCATCAAAGCCATGACAGGTCTGAGAAAATTCATATTCATTCTCGTATTCTTCGCATTTATTTACCTGCATAGATACAATACTGTCACCATCAGATGTCTTAACTGCAAGTCTTGTAAGGCAAAAATCATTCACTACACTGAATAAATCCTTTGTCTCAATTTTTCTTCCTTCTTTTACTGCTTCTACAATTTTGTTCATAGTCTTATGATCTCCTTTTTCTTATCTGTTCTATATAGTTCTCTGTTACTCAATTCTGGTTAAGCTAACTCAGCATACTTGGCAAGCTCATTAAAATACATTCCCTGCTTCGAGGACTGAATCACATTATTCTTATCCACCACATGATAGACCTCAACACCGTAAGCATTTTGAAATGTCTTTACATACAGTCCCTCTTTCTTCAAAACTTTTCGAATCATGCCTAATGTAAGTACAGGTGTTACATTTGTTGCAAGTAATCCTTTGTCATTCTTTCCTGGTTCAAACTCAACTGTATCGTTCTTGTCAAGATACTTCCTTCCTTTTGGTAAGTTGATACTGGAATAGTGCATAAAATAATCTGTATCATCCACCGTGATAAATCCATAACCTTTTTCTCCATTAAACCATTTAACTGTTCCTAACACTTTCTTCTCTTCTGACATTTTTAATTTTTCCTTTCTCTATACATATAATCAGTACGGGAATCGAACCCGTGTTACCTATTAGTTCTCTATTTCATTTAGTAATCCGTATATAGCAGCATATCTTTAATCTCTTGTGATGTAACACCATCAGCAATGTCAAGTTGCATTAATACATAGATATCCTTTGCACACATCCGTCCAATGTCTAACAATACGTGTCCAACAGCGACCTCATATTTAACATCAATCATCTCTGCAAAGCATCCTGATTCACAAAGGAACTCTAATTCTTCTATAAATTGATCTGGTGGGTAGTTTCTTACCATATCAACTGAATATATTTTGCCGCCAACAACAGATAACTTCTTATTATTAATAACATCCAATAATTTTTTAGGTGTTGTATTTTTCTTCATGTTTTTTGCTCCTGTGTTTTTGAGTGGTACATTGCACCAGATATACCGATGCAGTGTACTGTATATTAGTTAGTTCTCTGTTTCAATTTCCGATTAATGAATTGCAAAATATTCAGATACCGCCTGATTGAAAAACTCATTACAGAATTCATCGAATTTCTTTTTATTCTCTTCTGCAACGATATCATCATCTTTGGGATCTACGGAAACATTCAGATTTCCATTTGTGAAATCAACATTTGCTCTCTTGATAACATCGGCAAAATTCTCTTTAGAAATCATTTCCTGAAGCTTTTTATTGCTGTTGTAATATTTGCTACATAAGCTATTAAGCTTTTTAGCAATGTCACGCTCAAGATTTTTATTTACCGCTTTCATAATTCCACTCATAATATTTTCTGACATAATTTTAGTTCTCCTTTTCTCAGATGCAGCTCCATCCACTGATATATATTTCTCTGTGTGTTTATTTTAGTTTGCTGTTTCTTTGTTTTTGTTCTTCCAGTCCATATAAGCAACAAATAATGTAGCAGAATCAATATTGTTTACAGTGCCAATCTGAAAAATAATTCTTCCTTTATCTAAAGAAAGATTACTTACAGATAAAATCTTATCCATAATTTCTGACCATAAGCACCATTCAGCATCAGTTTTACTCATAAGCTCCAATTTAATCTGCTCATC
>JABLTO010071960.1_pt1 | contig 23754 bp, 30 predicted proteins | sample 7160091 | NCBI WGS metagenome assembly JABLTO01 (sample SAMN14651225, study PRJNA627086) | human gut metagenome | isolation source: feces | host: Homo sapiens
AGAAATTTAAAGAAAAAGATAGTAAAAGAAAATTAATAGTAACCGCAATAATTATAAGTGTTTTGTTATTATCAGGTGTATATTTATATAGTTCTTTTGCAGTGTTTACGGAAGAAAAAAACTTTAATGTAATAAATGGAACAGTAAGTGATCCAGGTGACATATATTTTGCTTATTATGTAGATGGAAAGGTAACACGTAATATGCCCAAGCAAAATACAGGCTATACGTTGAATACAGAGAAGAGTACTTGCTCAAATGGCGTTATACCAAGTTGGGATAATGGTGGTTGGAAGTTTATTGGGGATTATCATAACTACAATGCCACAGATTATACAAGAACAAAATGTGATTTATATTTTGATAAAACTAGTAAGATAGTAAGTACAGCAATTGGTAATATTGATGTAAATACTTATACGCCAGACTTTAGTAAAAGTGCGTGTGATGACTCTGCTTGTGAATCCCATGAAAAAGGAATATTTATGACACAAGATGATGATGGAACAAGTTATTATTACCGAGGTAGTGTAGAAAACAACTATGTTAAGTTTGCCGGATACTACTGGAGAATAATTAGAATTAATGGAAATGGTAGTATTAGAATGATTTATGATGGAACGAGTGCTCATGATAATGGCGAATCTAGTACAGACAGAGAATATGGTACAAGTCAGTTTAACCCAGGAAATAATGATAACATGTATGTTGGTTATATGTATACAAGTGGTAATGCCCATGGAGTAAGCACAGATTCAACTATAAAGGTTACTAATGATAATTTTTATACTAGTAAAATTTCTAGCTATAGTGGTTATTTAGATAATAATGCAGGATTTTGTGGTGATAGAACAACATATAATGTTCATGACAATGTTGGTACTGGTACTAGTATAACTTATTATGCAGGAAATACGAGATTTCAGCGAGGAACTCCAAATTTAAAATGCTTTAACAATTATGATTATTATACAACTAGTAGCGCAATAAGTGGTAACAAGGCTTTAACATATCCAATCGCCTTAATCAATTTAGACGAAATTATTTTAGCTGGTAATGCTGCTACTTATTATGACCGTTTACATTCGGCACAATATAATAAAAATAATTACTTGGCAATTGGTACAGGTTTTTGGACAATGACACCTTCCGGTTTCTTTTACTTGTTTAGCTTTAAATATGCGCTGGCAACTATTTATGAGAAGGGAGAAGATGCTGGAGAAACATATCCGGTTGAGTCAAGGGGCTTTAGACCAGTCATAAATTTAAAAAACGCCTTAAAATTTACAGGTGATGGTACTAAAAACAATCCTTATGTTCCTAGTTTATAAATCTTTACAATTTAAAAATATTAAAACTTTTTAAATCATAGAAATTATGATATTATTAATATAGGTGAGTAAGCATGAAAAATCTGTTTAAAAAAATAGATAAGCCATTATTCTTTTTTATGGGCATTTATACAATTTTGGGATTAGTAATGATACTTAGTGCTTCAAGTGTATCAGCTGTTCTTCGTTATAATGTGTCATCATCATATTTTTTTGTAAGACAACTTATTTTTGTTGGTTTTTCATGGCTTTTTGGACTATTTGTTTTACTTAGATTACCAACTAAAAAATATCGTTTATTGGCACCAGTATACTTGTTTGGAATCATTGGGCTTTTATTCTTAGTTTTTAGTTATGGTGTTATTGCAGGTGGAGCACAAAGCTGGCTTGACTTTGGTTTTTTTAATTTGCAACCAACTGAGTTTGCAAAAACTGCTCTTATTTTATATATGGCTGTTTTTTATGAAAAAAGTGTTAAAAAAAGAAAACCATTTGCTTATAACTTTATACCTATTATCTTTGCAGCTGTTATTTTCTTTTTAGTTGCTATGCAACCAGACTTTGGTGGGGCTGTTATTATTGGGGGTATTGTTTTCTTTCTTTTTTTAAGAGTTCCTTTTGAAAAAGAAAGCAATGTTGAAATAATTAAATACATTGGTATTGCAGGACTTGTTGCGGTAGGTGCTCTTTTATATAGTGGGTCTGATATCTTTAATAGTGGCCAACTTGCTAGATTAAAATTTCAAAGTCCTTGTCAAAGATATATTGAAGACACTGGGTATCAGGTATGTAATGGTTTTATTGCTTTTCATAATGGTGGGTTACTTGGTGTAGGTCTAGGTAATTCATCACAAAAATATTTATATTTACCAGAGGCTCATACTGACTTTATTTTTCCTATTTTAGTTGAGGAGTTAGGTCTTATTATTGGGGTTGTTGTTATTTTAGGTTATGCTTATATGTTATATAGGATTTTAAAGATAGCTAAGATGGCTGATTCTTTAAGAAACTCTATGATCTGTTATGGAACATTTATTTACTTATTAATGCATCTTTTGGTTAACTTTATGGGTATTTTAGCTTTGGTACCTTTAACGGGTGTGCCTGTACCTTTCCTAAGTTATGGTGGTAGTTTTAATATGAATGTTATAATGATGTTGTTTATTGTTTTAAGAGTTTCGATAGAAAATAAAACTAATGAAGAAAAAAGATCTTTAGCAGCATTAACTAAATAATTGTAAAGAAGTGTCAAATATGGCATTTTTTTTATGTTTTAATTTAAAAAATTAATTAAAAAAAAGAAAATAGCTTATCTATCTTGAATAGTAATATTAGAAGGGTAAATGTTAACCTTCTTAGAAAGGAGAGTCTTATGCAAAATATCTTGGAATGGTTAAAGGATAAGAAAATATTAGTTAGTTTTATTTTAATGGCTTTTATTACTTTAGGTTCTCTTGTTTTGTATGCTACTAGTGTTATGGCTGAAGAAACCTATACTTGTCCAAAGTCTGAGGAAGTAGTAACGGACGAAGAAGAAAAAAGCAAGATAGTCGTGGATATTAAAGGGGCTGTTGTAAAACCTGGTGTTTACAAAGTTGTAAAAGAAAGCATTGTAAACGACTTAATACAAATGGCTGGTGGCTTAACTAAAGATGCAGATACTAGCAATTTGAATTTAAGTAAATCTTTAACTAATGAAATGGTTGTAACAGTCTACACTAAAGACGAAGTTAAAAATATGGCTAAACTAGATAGTATTACTGAGAATAACGAAAGCACCGGTAATAATAAAACAACTACTGACCAAGCAAGTTCTTTAATTAATATTAACACAGCTAGTTTAAGTGAATTACAAAATATTCCTGGTGTTGGGGAAGCAAAAGCTAAACTTATTATTGATTATCGTACTAACTGTGGCAAATTTACTAAAAAAGAAGATATTAAAAATATTAAGGGTATAGGCGACAAGATGTATGAAAAAATGGCCCCATATCTTACAGTCTAAGTATGTAATAATAATTATTTTACTTTTCTTAATTATAATATGTTCTTTAAGATTATTTAATAGTAATCATGATATTGATACTACTAAAGATAATCTCGTAGGGAAAGTGTTGAACAAAAAAATAGATGGTGATACACTTTCTCTTACTTTAAAAAGTAAAGAAAAATATATTGTTTATTATACGTTTAAAACTAAGAAGGAAAAAAACTACTATGTAAATAACTTATGGTTTTATGACACTTTAGAATTATATGGTGAATTTAACTATCCTAGTGCTAGAAAGATTCCTAATACTTTTAATTATCAAAAGTATTTAAATAACAAAAATATTTATTATATTTTTAATGCTAATAAAGTTTCTATTACTAAAAAGGGTAATATGTTATTTCAAATTAAAACGAAAATTATGAATTCTTTAATAAATAAAGATAATAATGATTATTTTCTTACAATGGTTATGGGTAATACTACTCTTTTAGATACAGATAATATTAGATTTAATGGTATTAGTCATTTATTTGCTATTTCTGGAATGCATATTTCTTTGTTTATTTTTTTTCTTTCTAAAATATTTGGTAGGTTAGGTAATAAGAAGAATATTATTATCTTACTTTTTTTAAGCTTTTATGCTTTTTTAACTAGTTTTACACCTTCTGTTTTGAGAGCTAGTTTAATGTGGGTGGCATCTTTAATAAATGATAAATATAATTTAGGTTTAAATACAAGGATAAGACTATTTTATATAATAACAATTTTACTACTTATTAATCCATTTTTCATCTATGATATAGGCTTTCAATATTCCTTTTTAATAAGTTATTGTCTTACTTATTTATTACCAAGAAAAAATTATTTTATAAGTCTTTTCTATACCAGCCTCGTGGCCTTTTTAGCTAGTATACCTATAACTGCTAGTAATTATTATTCTATTAATCTTCTTACTGTTATTTGGAATTTATTTTTTGTACCTTTCGTTAGTTTTATTTTATATCCTATCTGTTTCTTGAGTTTATTAATACCTCTTTTAAATCCTTTATTTTCGAAATGCATTTTAATATTTTCTAGTATTAATAATTTGTGTAGCACTATTACCGTCGGAGTTGTTGCTATCCCTAAAGTACCAATTATCCTATGGCTTATTTATTTTATTATACTATTTATGATCTTAAAAACTAAAAAAAGAAAATACAAAATCATCTTACCAATTGTGTTTTTGGTTATATTGTTATTTCCGAGATTAGATAACGCATGTCACGTTTACTACTTAAATGTATCTCAAGGTGACTCTAGTTTAATTGTAACACCTAATAAAAAAGCCGTTTTAATTGATACAGGAGGGTTAGTTAGTTTTAAAAAAGAAGATTGGACTGTTAAAACTAAAAAAACAAACAATGCATTGAATATTAAGACTTTTATTAATTCACTTGGCATTAATGAGTTAGAAACTTTAATAATTACACATGGAGATTACGATCATATGGGAGAAGCTGTAAATCTTGTCAATATTTTAAAAGTCAAGAAAGTAATTTTTAATTGTGGAACGTTTAATACATTAGAATCTAATTTAATAAAAGTTTTAGAAGCAAAGAAAATTCCATATCAGTCATGTATTAAAGAGCTTAATATTGAGAACTACCAATTAAACTTTTTAAATACAAGAGTATTTGGGGATGAAAATAATAATAGTAATGTTATTTATACTGAACTTAATGGATATAAGTTTATGTTTATGGGAGATGCGGGAATTGAAAAAGAAAAAGATATTTTAGATAAGTATAACTTAACAAATATTGATGTATTAAAAGTAGGGCATCATGGAAGTAAGACAAGTAGTAGTAAAGAGTTTATAGATGAAATTAAACCAAAGTATGCCATTATTAGTGTTGGGAAAAATAATCGTTATGGACATCCAAATAAAGAAGTATTAAATAATTTGAGTGATTCAAAAATATATAGAACAGATCAAGATGGTAGTATTATGTTTAAGATAAAAAATGATAAATTACAAATTGAAACTTGTAGTCCGTAGGAAGGAAAATGATAAAATGAATGAAATAATAACTGTAGATGATAATGAGGTTAATGAATTATTTATTAATATAAAAGATTTAGTTAATCAAAGTAGAAATAGAGTATATAAAACTGTTAATGTTGAGATGATTAGCTTATATTGGAATATTGGAAAAATGATTGTAGATAAACAAAATGGTAAATCTAGAGCTAAGTATGGAGATTTATTGATTGAAGGTATTTCTAAAAAATTAACAGATGCTTTTGGTAAAGGCTTTTCAATTCAAAATTTAAGAAGGATGAGACAGTTTTATATGATATATCCAATTCGCTCAACACTGTCGAGCGAATTGAGTATATCTCATTATTATGAATTAATTAAGATAAAAGAGGAAAGTAAAAGAAATTTTTATATGCTAGAATGTATTAATTCAAATTGGGATGTTCGAGAACTTTAAAGACAAAGAACAACTTTACTTTATGAAAGAATAGCTGCATTAAAAGATAAATCTAAAGTTTTAGAATTGTCTACAAAAGGTCATAATATTTATGAGAATAAAGATATAATTAAAGATCCGTTTGTATTAGAATTTTTAGATATTAAGGAAAATACAAATTACTTAGAAACAGATTTAGAAAATAACATATTAGAACATCTAAAGGAATTTTTGCTAGAATTAGGTAAAGGTTTTACTTATGTTGGTAATCAAGTAAGAATAACTATCGATAATGATCATTTTTATCCTGATTTAGTGTTTTATAATAGAATACTAAAATGTTTTGTAATTATAGATCTAAAGCTTGGCAAAGTATCTCATAAAGCTATAGGACAAATGCAAATGTATGTTAATTATTATGACAGAGAAATCAAATCCAATGAAGAGAATAAAACGATTGGAATACTACTATCAACTGATAAAAATGAAACAGTAGTTAAGTATACATTACCAGAAGATAATAAGACTATATTTTCATCAGAATTTAGATTAACAATACCAAGTGAAAAAGAATTTATTGATGTTATTGAAAACGAAAAGAAAAATTTAGAATTAGTATGATATATTAGATACTAATTGGATGCTTTTTTATGAAAGAAACCATAAATGTAGAAGAGAATTTTGGAATGAAAGTACTAATGAGATAGTAATGTATATAGATTAAGATGGAAGTATTGAGTTTAAGATTAAAAATAATAAATTACAAATTGAGATTTGTGGTTCATAGGAAGGAAGATGATAAAATGAATGAAATAAAAGATTATACTGAAAAAGTATTTGAGGATATTAAACGCATTGATGAGAATGGTAATGAATATTGGTTTGCTAGAGAATTAATGCCAATACTTGAATATAGCAAATGGGAAAATTTTGATAATGTAATACAAAAAGCAGTATTATCTTATAGAAGTAGCAATAATAATGATTCATATTGGCTTCCTAATGCCAGGAAGCCAATAAAAACTGGTAAAGGTAAAGAAGAGTTTATTAGGGATTATAAATTATCTAGATATATGTGTTATTTAATTGTTCAAAATGCTAATCTTAAAAAGAAAATGGTTGCCTTAGGTCAAACTTATTTTGCCATTCAAACAAGAAAGCAGGAATTATCAGAAAAAGAGTATAATAATCTTACTGAAGATGCGAAAATTTTATTTGTTATTTAGAGATTAAAAAGTGTCGCAGCTTGCGACACAATTGTCTTGGAGCCATTATCGTGAATTGCTATCAATTAAAAATTTTGATGAAATAATATATTATATAAATTTAAAATTGAGACTTGTAGCCCATAGAAAGGAATAATATGAACTATTATAATGAAATCAAAAATGAATTAATAAATAATGAAATAAATAGAAAAGTTAAAAGTTATTCAATTAATAAGAGTGATTTGGATGCATATTACAATGTTGGAAGAATGTTAAGTGAAGCAGGTAATCATTATGGAGAAGGAATAATAAAAGAATATTCGAAGAGATTAACATATGAATTAGGTAAGGGTTATAGTAAGAGAAATCTATGGTTAATGGTAAAGTTTTATGAGTTGAACGAAAAAGTGCAGACACTGTCTGCACAATTATCTTGGCCGCATTATTGTGAATTACTATCTTTTGAGAATACTGATAAAATTAATTATTACATAGAATTAGTTAAAAATAATAATTTATCAGTTAGGCAATTAAGAGAAAGAATAAAATCTAATGAATATGAAAGGCTTCCGGAATCTACTAAAAATAAATCAGTAGAACAAAAAGAGTCCGATATAGTTGATTTTATCAAGAATCCAATTTTGATTAAAAATAACAATAAGTATGATATATTTTCAGAGAAAGTATTACAAAAATTAATTTTAGAAGATATTGAAAATTTTCTAGAAGAATTAGGAAATGGATTTACATTTATAAAAAGTGAATATCCAATTAAATTAGATAATAGATACAACTATATTGATTTATTACTTTATAATATTAAATATAGGTGTTATGTAGTTATAGAATTAAAGATAGCAGAACTTAAGAAGGAGCATACTGGACAAATTATGACTTATATGAATTATATAGATAAGAATATAAAAACTATTGAAGAAAATGATACAGTAGGAATTATCATTTGTAAACAGGATGATTCCTACGTTATAAAATATTGTTCAGATGATAGAATTATAGCAAGGGAATATGAACTTGTGTGATATAATAGATATAGGATGTGATAATATGGCTTTACCGAAAATTATGTTTAAAGAAATGACTTTGCAAGAAAACATAGATGTTATAAAGTGGTCATATTTTGAAAGCAATGGAGCATTAAGCGTTCATGATTTTACAATTAAATGCTTTCCACAACTAGCTAATTTGGATACAAACTTATCTAGAGATGAAATTTATAAAGTTATAGAAGAAGTAGTTACTAATGATTATAATAAACATAAATATAAAATTAAAAGTGAAACTGAAAGATATAACACGCTATGGAGACAATATAATGATAGTTATTTTAAGGCGTTATCATCATATTTGAAGATAGAATGGCCATATAATTTAAAAGAAATAAGTGCAACTGTTGGATTAATTCCGATTTTTCCAAGATATTTAGACAATTTTTCTTTTTCAATTGGTACAGGCGTTGATGATTCTAAATTATTAGAAGTTTGTGCTCATGAAACCCTACATTTTTTATGGTTTGAAAAATGGAATCAAATTCATCCAGAAACGCCAAGACGTGAATATGACTCACCATATTTAGTATGGCAATATAGTGAGATGGTAACTGATCCTATTTTGAATAATAAACCATTTTCTACAATGTTTGAATTTGATGAACGAGGATATGATAGCTTTTATGAACTTGAAGATGATTCTGGTAAAGTTATGGATAAATTGAGAAACATCTATAGTAAAGATATATCAATTGAAGAAAAAATGAATGATGGATTCAATTATATTAATCGAGTTTTGAATAAAGATAAAGATGAAATGATTGCGAAAAAGTAATCTTTTTTCTTTATAAATAAAATTATTGCATTCGACTTACTAATTGATAATCAGCACATGGTGATTATGATCATATGGGAGAAGCTGTAAATCTTGTCAATATTTTGAAAGTTAAAAAAGTAATCTTTAACTGTGGGGAGTTTAATACTTTAGAATTTAGTTTAATAAAAGTTTTAGAAACAAAAAGCTTCCATACCAGTCATGTATTAATAAACTTGGTATTGATAACTACCAATTAAACTTTTTAAATACAAAAGTATTTGGTGATGAAAATAATAATAGTAATGTTATTTATACAGATTTTATTGATATAATTTTATATTTATGGAATATGTAGGAATTGAACAAGAAAAAGATATTTTAGATAAGTATAACTTAACAAATATTGATGTGTTAAAAGTAGGACATCATGGGAGTAAGACAAGTAGTAGTAAAGAATTTATAGATGAAATTAAACTAAAGTATGCCATTATTATTGTAGGAAAGAATAATAGATATGGCCATCTGAAAAAAGAAGTACCTAATAATTTAGATAATTCTAAAATATACAGGACAGATTAAGATGGAAGTATTATGTTTAAGATTAAAAATATTAAATTACAAATTTGGACTTGTAATCCATAGGAAGGAGTAAATATGAATTATTACAATGAGATAAAAAACAAATTAATTGACAATGAAATATATTCAAAAGTAAAAGATTATTCAAAAGAAAGGCATAAAGTTATTACATACTTTGAAGTTGGTAAATTGCTGGATGAGGCAGGCAGTAAGTATGGAGATAATATTTTAAATGATTATTCAAATAGACTGGTTATTGAGTTTGGGAAAAAGTATAACGAGAGAACATTGAGACGTATTAGACAATATTATAGAATGTTCAAAAATGAAAAATGGTCGCCACTGGCGACCAAATTGTCTTGGAGCCATTATTCTGAATTATTATCAATTAAAGATGATAATGAATTGATATATTATATTAATATTGCATATGAAAGAAATTTATCTAAAAGAGAATTAAGAGAAAAAATTAAAAACAAGGAATATGAAAGACTACCAAGTGAAACTAAAAACAAATTAATACTTGATGATAAGATTGAAGTAAAAGATTTAGTACCAAATCCAATATTAATTAGAAATAAGAATAATATTGAGATATTTAACGAAAAAGTATTACATAATCTAATATTGGAAGATATAGAATCATTTATGAGAGAACTTGGTAATTCATTTAGTTTTATAGGTAGTGAATATAAAATAAAAATAGGTGATAGAAATCATTATATAGATTTGTTATTATTTAATATAAAGTTTAATTGTTATGTAGTAATTGAATTAAAAGTTACCCAATTTAAAGTTGAATATATTTCACAGGTTCAAAAGTATATGAATTACATAGATAAAAACATAAAAGAAATAAGTAATAATAATACAATGGGAATATTAATATGCAAAAGAGAAAATAAATTTGTAATAGAATACTGTTCAGATGAAAGAGTCGCTATTAGAGAATATGAATTGGTGTGATATAATATGTATATAGGAAGCGATTATTATGGCAAAAATACTTGAAACAAATTTGTGTAGAATTAATTATTCCGATAGTTTGGAAGAATTATCTAATGCAACAGTTAAACTATTACAAAATAAGATTGTTGAATATAAGAAATTATTTAATATTGAATTTGATGAACAGATTATTGTGAATTATTTTGACGATTTAGAAGAGTTTAGAGAATTTATATATAAGATTAGAGGAGAAAGAGTGTCATTACCTAAATATGCAAAAGGTACTTATGATGATGGCATGGTTAATGCATGCATTGAACCTGATACACAATTAAACAGACTATATACTGCGAGTCACGAGTTGTTTCATATTTTATATATGAAGTATATATTAAAAAATGATTATTCGAATAGAAAAGTTTGGTATGATGAAGGTATGGCTCAATTTATTTCTGGGGAAAAAGATAAATATGCTGATGAAGAAAAATTTAAAAGATTTTACTTAAAGGTAAAAGAGAATACTAAAATAATACCAAATTTAAATGATTTGAAACATGGTAATTCATTTTGCAATGATGAATATAATGGATATGATTTAAGCTATTTATCTGTTAGATATTTAAATGAAATATTAACTTCAGAAGATTTTAAAAAACTTATGTCTGATTTTTCAACTATAAAAGAGTATGGAAACAATTTAATATATAGAATGTTTGATTATTATGATTTGAAATTTGAATGCAACAAAAGAATAAAATAAAATTAAAATAGCCATATTTCATTCGAATTACTAATTGACAATTAGCACATGGAGATTACGATCATATGGGAGATGCTGTAAATCTTGTCAATATTTTGAAAGTTAAAAAAGTAATCTTTAACTGTGGGGAGTTTAATGATTTAATTGAAAGAGCTAAAGCTGCTTGTAAAGAAAGTAATAATAACATAGATAATCATTTTGTGTTACAATGCAAAATGATAAAATTAACAAAAGGTGCAACAAGAAAAGTTATAGATTATAAATTATCTAGATATGCATGTTATTTAATGGTAATGAATGGTAATCCTAGGAAAAACATATTTTGCCATTCAAACAAGGAACCAAGAACTCTCTGAAAAAGAATATAATAATCTTACTGAAGATGAGAAAAGATTATATCGAAGAAATCAAGCAAGAAAAGGAAATTATAATTTAAATAAAACAGCAGTTAAAAGTGGTGTAAAAGATTTAGCTAGATTTCATAATGCAGGATATAAGGGTCTTTATAATGGTGAAACAGCAGACGATATTTTTAAAAGAAAGAAACTAAGATATAGAGAAGATATATTAGATAACATGGGTAGCGAAGAACTAGCTGATAATATATTTAGGATTGCATAAACCGATGCTAAATTAAAAAGAGATAAAGTGGATAATGAATATATTGCAAATAGTGTTCACTACGAAATTGGTAAAATAGTAAGAAAAGCAATTAAAGAAGCAGGTGGCACTATGCCAGAAGTTCTACCAACACCAAAGAAAAGTTTAAAAGAGTTAGAGAAAGAGAAAAAAGATTCTAATAAGTTACTTCAAGATTAAAAGGTATTATTAATGTGATATAATAATTACAGGTTGTGGTTATATGGCAAAGGAATCAAAATTATATTTATTTATAGATAGAAGAGACTATATAAAGAAATTAACTGATGATGATGTAATAAATGTTATTGGAACAAAAGGTTCTGGTAAAACAACAAGTACACTAAAATATATTGATGCTGAAGATTATATAGTAATTAATTGTGATAGATTATATGAAATGCCAACTGATAAAGTTGTTGATGATAAATATTTAACTGAAATAAAAGATTTATTAAAAAATAAATATGGAAAAATATGTGAAGGTGGGGAATTTATAAATTGCTATAATGACATATTAGATTTTATCAAAAGTAAAAATAAAAAAGCTTTAATTGAAGGTAATGTAATCTATGATATTAAACCAATAACATTATTAAAAGGGACTATAATAGTTAAAAGAACTGGAATAATAAAATGCTTTATACGAGCTGTAAAGAGAGATTACCCAATTAAATATTTCTTAAATCAAGAAATTGAAAAGCATGGCAAAATATTAGGAAGAATCAATAGACTTAAAAATATAATAAAAAGAAGAAAAAATATTTTTAAAATATATCATGAAATTGAAAATAGAATTGATGACTTAGAAACATATCAAAATGATTAACTGTAATTATTAATTTAATTGCTTTTTTTTCTTTGTGAAAATAATCGTTACGAGTACCATAAGGCAAGTGTTTTAGACACATTAAAAAATAATAAATTAAAAATAGAGACTTGTAGTCAGTAGGAAGGAGTAAATATGAATTATTATAATGAAATAAAAAATAAATTAATAGATAATGAAATAAATAGAAAAGTAAAAAAATATTCAATTAATAGAAGTGATTTAAATACATACTATAATGTTGGAAAAATATTAAGTGAAGCTGGCAAGCATTATGGAGAGGGTATTATTAAAGAATACTCTATTAAATTAACCAATGAATTAGGAAAGGGGTATACTCAATCAAGATTTAGATATTTTAGAAGATTTTATAATGTTTTTTCAAAATGTCCGACATTGTCGGACAAATATTATATAGACTTATCTGTTGATCATAATTTATCTGTTAGACAATTGAGAGACAGAATAAAATCAAATGAATACGAAAGGCTTGATGAAGTAGCTAAAAATAAGTTAAGAAACAAAGAAAAAAATAATGTAACAGATCTTGTTAAAAATCCAATATTAATTAAAAATAGTTATAATTATGAAAACATAACAGAAAAACTCTTGCAGAAATTAATACTTGAAGATATTGTATCTTTTATGAAAGAGTTAGGAACTGGATTTAGTTTTATAGATAATGAATTTAAAATTAAAGTAGGAGATAGTTATAATTATATCGATTTACTTTTGTATAATATTAAGTTTAAATGCTATGTTGTTATAGAGTTGAAAGTGATTAAGTTGAATTCAAATCATACTGGTCAAATTCAAAATTATATGAATTATATTGATAAAAATGTAAAAGGCATTGATGATAATAAAACTGTTGGCATTATCATTTGTAAACAAAATAATCAGTATGTAATAGATTATTGTTCTGATGATAGAATTATTGCAAGAGAATATGAACTGGTGTAATATGATATTGTTAAGGGAGTGATTGTAATGGAAGAAAAAAGATATATTTATGGAAAATCAAAAAACAAGTTCAAAGAAAACACTATTAATTTACCAGACAAATATTTAATGAATTCTGTTAATAATCCTAAGTATTTATTTCATGGCAGTCCAAAAAAATTAGAAATTATTGAGCCTAGAGAGTCAACCAGTTTAAATTATTTAATAAATAATAGGGGTGAGGCTGTATATATGACTCCTTCCTTTATTTTAGCTAGTGCTTATGCTTTTAGAGATTCTATTATAAAACTAAGTGAAAAAGTTCGTTATAACATTACAATAGGAGTAACAGAATACGCCAAAGAAATATATGTTATAATGGACAATGTTATTGTTGATGATGAATTAGAAGGCTATATTTATGTTTTTGATTGGGATAATAAATATGAACAAAGAAAAGGCATGATTCAATATAAAGCTCATAAAGAAATGCCACCAATCGATACTATAAAGATTAAATTTAAAGACTTTAAAAAGTTTTATACTATTAATGAGGCTAATGAAAATATTAGAAAATTATAAGACTTTTATGAATAATCATGGTACAATACCTATGGTGGTTACGGTGAAAGTTATATTAATAAGTACTGATTCAGTACATTTACTTGAAGAAAAGTTAAATGATTTAATTCCTGCAAATTCAGTGGTAGTTCGTTATAATATGAAAGAAACGAGTTTAAATGATGTTTTAGAAGAGGCTTCATATGTATCCCTTTTTGATGATATGAAATATTTAGTTGTTAAAAATAGTGATTTTTTTGGTAAGGCAAAGTTAACAGAAAAAGAAGAAAAAAGTTTTCTTTCTTACTTAGATAATCCTTATCCTTGTACAACTATTATTTTTACAACTTATGATACTATTGATAAACGTAAGAGTATTACTAAAAAAATAATTGATAACTATAAACTAATTGAATTAAAAAGTCCTAAAAATTATGATTTGATTAGAGAAACTAAGTCAAGAACAAGTAAATATAATATAAGTGATAAATCGATTAAATATATTGTTGATGCTTGTTTATCTAATTATGACTTAGTATTAGAAGAACTAGATAAGCTTGCATTAATGTATAAAAAAGATGATATTATAAAATATGAAGATATAAAAAATATTGTTGCTAGTAATGCAAGTGATAATGTTTTTAAATTTGTTGATGCTGTTATAGCTCGGGATTTACGAGTTAGTATGACTTTATATGAAGAGTTTTTGAGTTTGAAATTAGATCCCTTACAATTAATTAATATGTTAGTAAGAGAGTATCGTTTATTATATTATTATAAGTTATATGAAAGAAAAAGATATAGTATGAGTGATATTATGAGTAATTTACGTTTAGCTGATTGGCAAGTTCAAAAATTAATGAAAGAAGCAAGTGCTTATCATACTGATGATTTGAAAGACTACTTGATTAACTTATCAAAACTAGACTATAAAATAAAGTCTGGTAAACTTGATAAAACACCCGCTATGTATGCGTTTTTACTTCAAAATTTAGAATATTAAAACTAGGATTTAATCTTTCCTAGTTTTTTATATTATAAATATTCTTCTAATTTTAAAGTGTTTTTAAAGTTTAATTTGGCTACATCATTAAGCATATCTTTGCCATATTTGTTAACTATTTCAGCAGCTTGTTTATCGACAAGAGTGTTGGCGCCTTTTAATAAAGGAATATGTAATGTATCACTAAGTTCATCCATTTTCATAAGAAAGATATAACGGCTAATGCAACTTGAAACAGCAACGGATGCACATTTACTTTCGGCTTTAGTTGTAAAATCTATATCTCTTACTATTTCTTTAGCCCCTTTAATGTGTTCAAAATACTTAGCTGGATAAACAAACTGGTCGACTACGATACTATCATAATTACTTTCTCTTTTTTTCATTTCTACTAAAACTTTGTTATGTAAAATAGCTTTAATCTTATTCATGTTATAACCCATACTTTGATATTTGTTGTAATCTTTGTTAGTTAATATAAAAGTACAATGAGGTATTTCTTTTATTAGAGTAGGGGCAATCTTTTTGATTTTTTCATCAGTTAAAACTTTGGAATCTCGTACACCTAAGTCTTCTACAAAATTAATCTTATCTTTTGCTACATATGAGGCCGTTACCACAATTGGGCCAAAATAATCACCAGTACCAACTTCATCAGAACCAATCGTTGCTTTTTGATAAAGTATATTTCTTTCTTTTTTCTCTTTTTCTTTCTTTTTCTGTGGTTCATTAATATCAATTCTAATACCTGTTAATTTATATTCAATATCGGCCCACATATTGGCATCAACGTCAGCACTTACACCTTGAAACATAACTTTGCCAGATTCGTAAAGTGTTATAATAGTGTCAGCTTCCTGGGCCTGAAAAACTGCATAAGGAGGTGTCTTATCTCTTTTAGTATCCATGTAATACTCAGTCATTTTTTCCATTAATTTTTTACTTGCTTTAAATACAATAGTCATATACATCACCACCAATAGAATACCATAAATTTCTTTACTTTTAAAGAAAAATTCAATATAATTAAGTAGGAGGAATGAAAAATGGCTTTAACTATTGATGTGATTTGTATTTTGTTTTTATTAATGGGGGCAGTTGTTGGCTTAAAAAGAGGTGTCATTAAAAGCGCAACTATGTTTATTGGTGCGATTATTGTTATCTTTCTTGCTTTTTCTTTAAAAAATCCAGTTGCTAAATTAATGTATACTTACTTACCATTTTTTGATTTTGCTGGGAACTTTGAAGGTCTTAGTGTTTTAAACATTATCATTTATGAGGCTCTTGCTTTTGTCTTAGTCTATATTGTTTTAATGAGTGTTTTACAAGTTCTAATTAAAATTACTGGTGTTTTTGAGAAAATACTAGATTTTACTATTATTTTAGGTATTCCATCAAAAATACTTGGGGCTATATTTGGGTTTTTAGAAGCATACTTATTTTTATTTGTAGCCTTATTTTTACTTTCTAGTTTGCCAAGTACAGCAGGTGTTATAATGGATGGACCTATTGCTAGTAAAATAACTACATCAAGTCCTGTATTATCTAATATTAGTAATGAATATTTTACAGCTTTTAAAGATATAATAAATGTTAGTACTGATATTAAAGGAGATAAAAATCGTTATAACTTAGAATGTTTAGATATTTTGCTTCGCTATAATATTGTTGATAAAGAGTCAGTTATAGGCTTACTTGATAGTGGTAAACTTGTTGTTCCTGGGGCTAGTGATATACTAAAAAAATATTAGAAAAGAGGATTTAGATGATTAAGTATTTAAATAATGAAAATTTTAATGAAGAAATTAATAAAGAAAAAGTATTAGTTGATTTTTATGCTGATTGGTGTGGACCATGTAGGGCAATGGGAGAAGTTTTAGAAAATATTAACGATTTAGATATTTTAAAAGTAAATGTAGATGAACACTCTGATATTGCTCAAAAGTATGGGGTTATGTCTATTCCAACGGTTATTTTGTTTTCTAAGGGTGAAGAAATAAAAAAACATGTTGGTTATTTATCTAAAGAAGACTTATTAAGTTGGCTTTCAATTTAATAAGTTTTTTTCTTTTAAACGAGTAGGTCAATATCGGTATCGTCGTCGCTCATAATTTCACTTAATAATGTTATAATAGCGCTGATTATTAATAAAATACTGGCTATTAGTCTAGCATTTTTAATTAAATTGTCTTTTAAAGTAGTTCTATTGTCTTTTTCTTTGTATTTTTGATAGGCTAAAATAAGAAAATAAAGATAGATAAAAAAGCCAATACTTAAAATACTTATATTTATAGTTTTATATTTCTTTTTGGCTAAAACATCATGTTTCGTAACATAAATGCGTTCTAAATAATTAGAATATATGGCTAGGGCCGAAATAAATATATATATTACCCATATAAGATCTTCAATATCTAGTTCATGTAATGTCTTTGTAACTTTATCCATACTAAATTCTATGAAAAAAGTTGCTTATATTTCAAAAAATAGTGTATTATGTAAGAGAGGTGTTTTTATGAGGGAAAAAAATAAATATCAAAGAATGACAAAAGAAGAAAAAAAACAATGTCAAAAATTCTATTATAATACAGAAAAAGGACAGGCTATGCGTTCTAGACTTAATCGTTTAGTTATTATTGGTGTGATTGGTTTATTGTTTTCTATATTTCTAGTAATAAGCGGTTATTTATCTCATGAGTTATCTTGGGCAACTATCCTTTTAGCGGTTATTTTAACTATTTTTTCTTTAATATATATTGTTAGTTCGATTACTTTAAGAAGAAAATGTTTAAATAATTATGCTATTAAATATATGAAGTGACTTTATTCGACAAAAGTTCCTATTGCAAAGTAGGATCTTTTTTTATATAGTATAAGTGCTTAAAAGACATGAACTCCTAATAAAGGAGAGTTTATGAAAAAAATATATTTTATAGTAGTAACAGTTGTGCTTTGTTCTTTAGTAAATGTATATGCTTCGGAAATAAGAATGATTGATAGAACGGGATATGGGTATACAGTTTATGGAAAACATTATTCATATAACTTATATTATGATGAAGATACAGGATATCCGTTATTTAGACTTGATTATGGTACTGAATATGAAGAAGGTTTCTTTTTTAGAGAAACTAATGAACAAATACTAAGTACTAATGAATTAAATAAGATAAAAGATGATATTTTTTATATTACAGATGGCCGAAAGTTTAGTGAACTTTCTATGACTGAGTTAATAGGTATTCAAGCTCTTATTTGGGATGTTTATAGTACACATACTGATAAAGTTTTAGAGTGGACTTGTGATACTGGTTTCTTAGTTGATTATTTACCTAAAATGGCTGATAAGAAAAGAGAATATGAAACACCTCAAGTTTATAATTATGAAACAGTTGTAAATAGACCTTTAAAAATTGATTTTTTGCCCTTTTTTAAAAGTCCTTATAATATAACTAATAATTATAATAACACTACTTTAACTAAAGATAATAACAGTCTTACGTTTGTTTCTAAAGAAGTAGGTAATTATACATATGAAGTAGATTCTAAATATTTTCATGAAGATGTTTCTTATTATAAAGGTGAGTATAGTTTTCTAATTGAATTAAAAAAACATGTACAACCAAAGCCAATTATTAATATTTCTGTTTTAGAAGAACCTAAAAAAGAAGGAAAAATTAATGTTATAGATGATGAAGGTATTGAGTCTAAATTAATAAAAGAAACGTTTTATGAAGGGGAAGACGTGAAACTATCTTATACTTTAAAAGATGGTTATACATTAGAAAAAGTATTATATATAACAGATAATGGTACTTATGAAATTGAAGGAGATTATTTTACGTTTCTAGGTAGTGGGACAATTCACTTTATAACTAAGTATCATAAGACTACTTATAATATAAATGTAGTTCCTAGTAAAAACGTAGTTTTAAATATAAATAGTACTAGTAGGGAAAAAGAAAAAGTAACATTTACATATAATATAGTAAATGATTATGTAATAGATTATATTGAACTTATTTATGATAATAAAAGCAAACGTTTAGATAAGAATGAATTTATAATGCCTAGTAGTGATGTGACTATACATTTTGTTTTAAAAAGTAAACAAAAGAACATATTTAATGTCTATAATTTAAGTAGTGCAGAAGTTACATTTAAAGACTTAGCGTCAAGTTATAAAACGGGTGACAAAGTTTTGCTAATACCAAATACTAATACATTTAATATGAATGTTTATGATGAACTTGGTAATATTATTGAAGTTAAAGATAATACTTTTATAATGCCTAGTAGTGATATTTATATAACGGCTATGTATATAAAAATGGATGAGTCAGAAGAAATAACTAATACTACTTTAGTAACTAAAGATAATACATTAGATGATGTGCCAAAAACGGGAGATATTAATAAAGACTATAGTTTTTTACCATTATTAGTTATGTTAGGATGGTTACTAGGTTTAAAATATAAATTTTATAGAAAAGCGTAAAATTTATGTAAAGTTTGAAGAAAATTGTCGATTTTGGCAATTTTTTTTGCTTAAAAAAAAGAAAATCAAGGGGGTATCTTGAATATTTATATATATGGGGGAGTGTAATTATGCCGATGATTAGCGAGAGTAAAATTAATGAAATTAGAGAATCAGCTGATATAGTGGATATTATTAAAAATTACATTCCACTAGAACTTAAAGGTAAAAATTATTTTGGCGTATGTCCTTTTCATCAAGATCATTCACCAAGTATGAGTGTTTCAAAAGAAAAACAAATGTATAAATGCTTTTCATGTGGTGCAGCTGGGAATGTTTTTACATTTGTTAGTAATTATGAAAATATAACATTTATAGAGGCGGTTGTTAAAGTTGCTGGAATACTAGGTATTTCGGTTGGTGATTATACTATTACTAAACCAAAAGAAAAGTATGAACGGGAATATAACGCGATGGACTTAGCTTTAAAATTTTATCAAAATACACTTAGTACAAAAGATGGCGGGGCAGCAAGAGAATATCTTTTAAAAAGAGGACTTAACGAAGAAATGCAAAAAGTATTTGATATAGGTCTTAGTACAACTAGTGATAAATTATATCCTTTTCTTAAGCAAAAAGGTATGGATGAGAAGTTTATCCTTGATTTGGGTCTTATAACACAAGAAGAAGGAAGTATAAAAGATACTTTTAAAGATCGCATTTTATTTCCGATACATGATGCGAAAGGACATGTGGTTGGTTTTACAGGAAGAGTTTATAAGGGGGATTATAAACCTAAATACTTAAATAGTAAAGAAAATCATATTTTTAAAAAGGGTAATATTTTGTTTAATTACCACCGTGCTCGTGATGCTATACGAACAAAAAAAGAAGTTGTTATTGTAGAAGGCAACATGGATGCAATTAGAATGTATGTTAGTGGTATTAAAAATACTATTGCTTTAATGGGTGTAAGTTTAACCAAAGAACAAATTGATCTAATAAGAAATTTACATGCGACTGTTATTTTAATGCTTGATAATGATGAAGCGGGCCGGACGGCTACTCTTACAAATGGAGAGGCTTTAGAAAATGCGGGAATTACTTGTAAAGTTGTGAGATTAAGTGGTGAGAAGGATCCAGATGAATACATATTAAAAAATGGGGTTCAACAAATGATAACTAATATTGCCCATGCTAAGTCTTACTTAGAATTTAAAATAAAAGCTTTAAAAGATAACAAAGATTTAACAGATGCAACTGTTCTTTCTAGTTATATTAAAAGTGTTTTAAAAAGTATAAGTGATGAAGATGCCATAACTAAAGAAGTTACGATAAATAAATTAGTAGAAGATTATAAATTAGATAAAGACTTACTTAATAATGAACTTAAAAAGATGGCAACTAATAATAACGTGAATGTTAAAGTGGTTGCAAGAGGGTCTTTAAAGAAAAAAATTAATAAAGAAGAGATTAGTGCTAGATCTATTATTTATTATATGATGAATGATTATAAATATATAAAAATGTACCAAACTAATTTAGGGTACTTTAAAAGGGCAAATTACCGAGGTATGGCTAATGAAATACTTTATTATATGACTAAAAACAAAGTTATGAATTTTGCTGATTTTATGTCATATGTTGCGGTTAGTCCATTAAAAGAAGAATTTGAAACAGTTATTCGGGATACTAAAATAGAAGACTTTAGTGATAGTACTTTCTTAGATTATATATTAAATATAAAAGAAAGTTGTATTAAGGGTAGTATAAAAGAATGTAAGAATATTATAAAAGATTCTAGTGATATTTTAGAGCAAGAAAAAGAAATGCAAAAAATTATTACTTTAAAAAGTGAATTAGAAAAGATTATAGAAGAAAGAAGTGTGAAAAAATGACAAAGTTTGAAATGAAAAAGAATGAGTTAATTGAAAAAGGAAAAAAAGATGGATATGTCTTAATAGGGGAGATTGTTGAGATTTCAAAAGAATGTAAGATCTCTGAGAGTGAAGTTTTAGAGTTTCAAAGAGAATTAAGTCTTCATAATATTGAGATACTTGATAAAGCACCTATTAAGAAAAAACAAGAGAGTGTTGTTAAAGTAAGTGAAATAAAGCCTTTTGAAGAAAGAAAAGAAGAATTAATTAAACTTGGTAAAGAAAAGGGTAAAGTTACTTTTGAAGAATTAGCCGGAGCCCTAAAAGGGTTAGATGTTGATAATGATTCGTTAGATGAGTTATATACGGCTTTAGTTGATAATGATATTGAAATAGTTGGGGAAGATGATGATGTAAGTTCTAATGGAGTTAAGGGAGATACTGAAGAACCAATTATTTTAGATGATAATGAAATTACTAAGGATGTAAATATAAATGACCCTGTTAGAATGTATTTAAAAGAAATTGGCCGTATTTCTTTATTAACACCAGAAGAAGAAATGGATTTATCCGTACGTGTTGCCGAGGGTGATGAAGAAGCTAAAAATAAACTTGCTGAATCAAATCTTAGACTAGTAGTGTCTATTGCTAAACGTTATGTTGGCAGAGGCTTATTATTCCTAGATCTAATTCAAGAAGGTAATATTGGTCTTATGAAAGCAGTTGATAAATTTGACTATGACAAAGGTTATAAATTTTCAACATATGCTACATGGTGGATTAGACAAGCGATTACTAGAGCCTTAGCTGATCAAGCAAGAACAATAAGAGTTCCTGTTCATATGGTTGAAACAATTAATAAGATGGCCCGTATTCAAAGACAATTAACACTTGAGTTAAACCGTGAACCAAGTGAAGAAGAACTAGCTGAAAAAATGGGTATTACGGTTGAAAAAGTACGGGAAGTTATTAAAATTAGTCAAGACCCTGTATCACTTGAAACACCAATTGGTGAAGAAGATGATTCACACTTAGGCGATTTTGTAAAAGACATTAATGCTATGACACCAGAAGAATATGCAACTAATGAAATATTAAAAGAAGAAATAAAAGCAGTATTAGAAACATTACAAGAAAGAGAACAAGAAGTTTTAGAACTTAGATTTGGTCTTATTGATGGAACTAGTCATACACTAGAAGAAGTAGGTAAAAGATTTAATGTTACAAGGGAACGTATTAGACAAATTGAGGCTAAAGCCTTAAGAAAACTACGTCATCCATCAAGAGCTAAAAAACTAAAAGACTTCTTAAATGATTAATATGCAAAGTAAAAGAATTAAGGCTATTTTATCTTTATTAGATGATAAAGACAACATTATCGATATTGGTTGTGATCACGCGTATGTTGCTATTTTAATGGCTTATCAGGGTTCTAAAAAAATACTTGCTACTGATATTCATAAAGGGGCCCTAGAAATGGCTAAAGCTAATATAAAAAAAGAAGGGTTAGAAAATATTATTCAAACTAAACTTACTGATGGATTAGTCGGTATTGATACCAAAGACTATAATACCCTTGTTATTGCTGGTATGGGGACTACTACTATAATAAGTATTTTATCTTTAAAAGAAAAATTAAAGTCTATTAAAAAAATAATTATTCAATCTAATAATGATTTAGATGTATTAAGAAAGTATATGGAATCTATTAATTATAAAATAAATAAAGAAATAGTTGTTTATGAAAAAGGACATTATTATACTATTATAGAGTATATATGTGGTAAAGATACTTTAAAGCCATATGAATATTTATATGGTAAATACAATAAAGATAATAAAGAATATTATGAATATATAAATAAAAAATTAGATTATTTATTAGATAAAGTACCAAGGGATAAAAATAAAGAATTAAAAGAAAAAAAAGAATACTTAAGTTATTACTTATAAAAAGAAAACGGGATTATTAGTGTTCTTAGTGGGAGGTGTTACGGTATTAACACTTCTTTTTTCTTTGGTTTGATTTACTTTACTAGGTAACCCATGATTATTAGTATTTGTAGTACTAAGTATTTCTTTAGCTACATTAAAAGTGCTTTTAGCATTGTTAATTAAGGGTTTTGCTTTTACATATAAAGGTATTAGTTGATTAGCAACAGATAAAGTTTTTGAAACACCATTAATAACCTTTGGTAAATTAAGACTTGTTTTAAGTATACCTGGATACATATTAACCTCTCATTCCTTTCACTTCGTTCAAGGCACACATAGTGATGAAAACTTGAACAAATTTTATTTTATATTTATAATACATCCTTGAA
>JABLTO010232544.1_pt1 | contig 23754 bp, 19 predicted proteins | sample 7160091 | NCBI WGS metagenome assembly JABLTO01 (sample SAMN14651225, study PRJNA627086) | human gut metagenome | isolation source: feces | host: Homo sapiens
AACCCCTGATAGTACAGGCCGAGGCGAAAACAGTATTGCCGCACCAGATGGCGATGATGCGTGATGGTTTTAAAGTGCTCGATGGCGCGCATACGGACACCTCCCTGCGTATTCCGGCAGGCCGCCCGCCGCGGTTCGCCGCTTTCCCGCGCGCGTATGTTTCCGTTTGAAGTAATACATGCACAGTTATTGAAATTTTATATCAAATCAACAGAAAATGCAATAAGGTATTTTTGCAAATAAATTGCGCAAAATGAGCACCAAGGGCGGCAAGTCCCCTGCCCTTTTGTCTCCTCCGCGCGGGAATGGAAAATATTCCCGCGCGGAGCGAGCGTGCCGGAAGGCTTTGCAGAATATCTTCTGTCATTTCGTCCATCACAGCAAAAAGGGCACGGCCTGTTGGCCGCGCCCTTTGTCTGCGCTTTGCGAAAGAGCCTTTTTTACAGGTTCTTCTCGTAGCTCTCGATCATCTTCTTGACCGTGTGACCCGTACGACTTCTGAGATTCTGAAGGACTTTTTCGGTTGTTTTCCCCGTAAAGATCTTGATTTGCAAAGACATTGAGCCGTCCGCATCGGGCGTGACAAAGATTTTGTCGATATACTTCTCAACAAATTCCTTGTCGATCAGTCCCTTGACCGCATCCCGCTCCGCATTTTTCAGAACCCTGCGGATGGTCTCGATCTGCTTTTTGTAGTCAGACGCGGAGTCACGCTGCTGGGTCAGCTCCATCAGCTCCTGCTGCGCCTCATCCAGCTCCTTGGCACACTGCTTGTTCATGGAGAGAAAGTCTTTGTCCGACAGTTCACCGAGGGCGTTATAGGTCAGCAGCTTCTGCTTTTTCTTTTCGACGGTCGTGATTTTCTGCTCCAGAGCTGTGATCTGCCGCCCCAGGTCGCCGTCCCGATCCAGAGATTTGTACATTTCCATGTACTCATCGACCATGGCCTCGGCATCGTCCTCCGTCTCCCGGAAAACCTCCAGCAAAAGCGGCTTTAATTCTTCCTCGTAGATGGGAAAAGAGGCGCAGGCGCCCGCCCCGCTTTTGATTTTATTGCTGCATACCCACTTGCTGTTTTTGTTCCCCTGCTTGTCCTTGGATTCCCGGCGGTAATAAGCCGTGCCGCAGTCCGTACAAAACAGTTTGCCCGTCAAGAGGTTGGCGTGGTTGCAGATACCTTGACGGCCCTTCACATCCTCGCTGCGCTTGCGCAGCACCTCGTTGGCCTTGTCCCACAGCGCCTCGGATACGATGGCGGGGACGATCTCGCCCGTTTCATCCTTGAACATGACCCACTCTTCCGGGGGCAAAAATTTCTGCTTTTTGGTGAACAGGTCGATGACCTTGACCTTGTTTCCCACATAGTACCCCTTATACTTGGGATTGGAAATCATACCGGACATGGTGGTGTGGGCGATCTTTTTGCCGTTGTGGTTGCGGTAGCCCCGTTCCCAAAACAGATTTTCGATCTGTTTCATGCTGTGCTGACCCGTGGCGTACAACTCAAACAGTTCCCGCACCATGGGGGCCTCATCCTCGTCGATCACCAGCCGCCCGTTGTCCTTTCGGTAGCCGAAGATACGGCTGTTGCCCAGCACTACACTGTTTTTGATCGCCTGCTGGTGTCCGAACTTCACACGGCTGGACAGCTTGCGCAGTTCATCTTGAGCGATGCCGGACATGATGGTCAGGCGCAGCTCGCTGTCCTCATCCAAGGTATTGATGTTGTCATTCTGGAAGAACACCCCGACCCCGGCGTTCAGCAGTTTGCGGGTGTACTGGATGGAGTCCAGGGTGTTACGGGCGAAACGGGTGATCTCCTTGGTGATGATGAGGTCAAAGAGGCCGGCGCGGCCATCTTCTACCATGCGGTGGAAGTTTTCGCGCTTTTTGGTGGTGGCGGCAGACAAGCCCTCGTCAATGTAGCCCTCCACATAGGTCCAGTTGGTATTTTTTCGGATCAGGTTTTCGTAGTATTGAATTTGGTTGCCCAGAGAATTGAGCTGTTCGTCGCTCTCACTGGACACGCGAGCGTAAAAGGTCACTCGCATAGGAATATCGTAGATGGTTTTTGTTTTCAGCAGCTGCCGAATATTGTGGATATCCATAAGTACATCCTCTCGTAAAGTTCGTTTTATCATGTTTATTATAGCATTGTCGCAGCGGCGAATCAAGCTTGTGCAAATATTTACAAAAAGAGCGCAGTTCCCCTGAACTGCGCCGAATTCTTCTCCCTCGTCTTGCGCTCTTTCTGATGATTTACGCCTTTTGCGAAACCGGATACTTCGTCCAAATCAGGTGGTTCATCTTCCGGTATTCATCCATGGTGATCACTCCCTGATCACGCAGAGTGCGGTTGAAATAACTGAGCCAAAGATAATGCTGCATGTTGCGCTCCGGAGTTTTCTGATCCAAGATGAAATCACCCCCAATACATTCCATATTTTTTCCAGAAAGAGGGCGTTTATTCTCCTTGATTGAGTTGGTTCTGCATACAAAAAGGCATCAGGAAATTGTCTCCTGATGCCTTCGCATGATGTGTGCAGTTTTGCGTGGTATGCAAATAACGGGTATACGAGCATCACAGAAAAATCTGCAATACTCCTGTTTGATACAAAAAGAACGGAAACATAGCCGCTAAGCGGCAAAGAAACTGATTGCCTGATCGGCAGTAAAAAGAAACTGTTTACACATTTAGTGTAATGAATCGTGAGACTGAAGTCAAGGAAAAGTTTTTCGACTTTATTTGACTATGCCGCAATTGTTTTTAGCGTTTAGACCGCCAGAATGTAGTTGCAGACTGTGACATCCAAACGCCAATGGGACAAATGGAAAACGCTCACAGCCATCAGAGCCAGTCGGTTGTACGCGGTGGGAAGATTGTGTTCCAGCGCAAACTTGCGATTGCGACCGCGCAGATAGTATATCCCATCTATCTGATCGTGATTCAACTCCCTGCCGTTGGATGCGAAGCGCACTTCCAGCTCGCGGATCAGCTGTGCCTTAAACGCCGGGTCGCGGATGGCGTTCAGGTAATACAGATAGGCCCGCTTGGCTTGGCAGGCGCGCAGATGGTGCAGATCGATCTTGTTTTCCATTTCTTCCCGCGTAAAGAGATACTCATCGGCATCCTTTTTCTCAAAATAGGAACGGACAAAAGCAATGTCAGATGGGAGGATCCGCTGATACTGAATCTTCCCCCCTTTTCCTTTGACCCAAATGCACAGGTGACCGGATTTGTCTTCTACCAAATCACCGCCACTGAGCTTCTGGTACTCTCGGCGGCGGAGCCCTACGCGCGACGCAAAGTCGTACAACCGAGGGGATACCTCTCGCTGGGTATCCTTACGGCTATCCGACGCCTTAGTCCCGCGGCTGCGGGTGTTTTGCGCCACATGCCTGACGGGCTTTTGGATCGTATCCATAGCAACATTCCAGACCCGGCAGACCGCCGCCAGATAGGTGTGGATTGTACCGGCGGAATACCCTTTCTCGATCAGAAAATCGGCATAATCCTGTATGTGCGGCTTGCAGTCATCAAAGTGCCGGCATTTATAATTATCTTTGCACCAATTCCCGAATTTGATGGCGTGGTCCTTATACTGCCGTTCGCTTTTTTTCGTAATCCTGACAACTTCTACGGGATTGCCGCTTTCGTTCTTTCCCGGAGACTTCAGATATTTTGCTTTATTGTATGCGTGGGTGGATATTTCATATATCAAGCTTGCCATGTAGTTCAGTCCTTTCAATGATGAGATGCCTGTTTGTCATTGGCAAACAAGCCCAGCCTTGCGCTTGTTAAATGCGTTACATATTTTTTTGTCATCGGGAAGAGTAAGGCTCAAATTTGGATGAACCAAACTCTTTCCGAAAGGGAATATAGAAACCCAGATACAAGCGGCTAACCAGACCACTTATACCCCTTAGCTGGTTATTTTCCGCTTCCGCGGCAAATAACCAGCTGCAGATACCCGACATCTAAAGCAGGTCCCAATGACGGGAGGCGTCCCGGAATATGCGGTTCCGGAGTCTGAAAGCGGGTATCTGAAGACAATGCGATATACTGTTCTCCTGTCGATATCGCGGGATAAGGCTACCTTTACTAACGGATAAGCGTAGCAAACCGGTCGCAAGCGACAATCATCCACAAGTCCCGAGGACTTGCGCGGCGAGGGTGGCTGGCCCCCGCCGCTGAGCGTTGTATTAACCGTCACAATTACGCACAATAAGGGGGTGTTTCGTCCCAAGATTCATTTCTGACCCACAGCCACGCGAATCAGGCACCATCACACGGGGTGCAGCGTGACACACTAAGCAGTGCCGAGCTTTTACAGCGTGACATGGGTTACAGCTGATTCCCTGTCGATTTAAGATATATATAAAATCGACAGGGGGCAATAGGCCTCCTGTCGATGTATTTTCTGTGTTCGCCCGCATGGGCGGGCACTTATATTTTTCTCTCTGACATTTTGGGTAAAAATAGTATTATTTATTGGAAAAAGAAAGACGACTCCCCTTAGAGGGAATCGTCTTGGAAACAAAAAAGGAAAAAGAAACAAATCGGCAAAAACTGCGATTGATTGAAACAGAGTGGGATAGCTTAAATCCCAAGCAAATAGAAACTGTAGGATTATATTATAGCATTTTTGATTCGAAAAAGCAATAGAAAAGTTGCAAATAATAATATTTTTTCGAAAAACCTGTACATTGTATCGAGTATTATTCCGTTAACGGAACAATGCGGATAAAACCAGGGAGCCGGATATCTCCGGCTTCCTGATTGGGTTCTATGACTTACGCCGCGTCGGGCGGGAGGGCGATGCCCTCCTCGTCCCAGGTGGTCAGTGCGAAGTGGTAGGGGCGGCCCTTCTTGTCCTTCTGGCGGTTCAGCTCTGCCAGCAGCGCCTTCACCGTGTCGGGGTGGCGCTGGGCGATGAGCACGGCCTCCCGCACCTCCATATCGTCCGCGACGCAGCCGTCATGATACATCCGCAGCTGATACATATCCTCCGCCTTGCTGCCGCCGGCCTTCGCCTCAAAGAGCGTGACACCTTCCGTGCTGCTGACGAAGAGATCAGACTTGATTTGCAGCTTTAGGCACTGATACAGATTCTTCTCCGTGGAGACCCGCAGAACGCCCGGTTCCGCCGACTTTTTCTCCGCGAGCAGACGCACCAGCATCTGCTCCCGCCCCTCATCCTTGACCGGCTCCGGAACATTGGCGCGGATCCAACTGAACAGCGCCGTCACCTTCGCATCATCCTCGCGCAGACCGTTTTTGGCCGACTTGGTGTCAGGCAGCGCCGCCGACTGATCGCTCAGAATGTCGATCTGGGCGAGAAAGCGGTTCTGGCTGGGGTGCAGGGCCTTCCCCCAAATCTTGCTGTGCAGCCCGTGCTGGATGACACGCCCGTTGATTCGGATCTCCGCGCCGCTGGACGCCATGTTTGCCTTGTAATAGAAGGCGTTTTTCTTGCTGCGGCGAATGCTGCCGTAGCGGCATAAGATGGTCACCGCTCCGCCGCCCAGATCGGTTTCCACCGGGGGCAGCTCCGTGTACCCGTTCCTCCAAATGGGCTCCAAAGGCTCGGCGAGCCACGCGTCGTCGGAGGTGCCGGTTTTATCAACGGCGGTGAAGAGAATGGAAAACACCTCGTCCCGAAGGAGATTGGCGTAGGTGTAACGCAGCATCTCGCACAGATAGGACGCCGCCTGTGCAAAGGAGAGGTCGTCCTTCTGGGAGGCAGGCTTGAGGGTCAGGAACTTATGCATGGGGCAGCGGACCTGCACCACCGTACCGGTATCGTCTACAATGTCCCCGCTGCCGGGGACAAGGTACATGGGCATACCGATGCTGTAGGGGCTTTCCACCCGCTGGTGGCGGTCGTGGGCGGCGTCCTCCGCTGTTCGGGTCTGGATGCTCCAATGCTGGTCTGCCCCGGCGTTGATGGACGCCAGCGTGTGCTTGAGCCCCATGCCGTGTTCGTTCAGGGCGGATTCGGCGCAGGAACGGGCGGCAATGGTGAGGGTTGCGTCCATGTCCTCAATGCCTGTGCCGTTGTCGCGGACCGTGACATTCACATAGTCGTCATGCTCCGCCAGCATGATTTCGATGAAGCCACGGATATTGTGGGCGCGGAAATTGGAGATGGCGTTGTCGGTCAGCTCGCAAAGGGTCTGGCCGAAGTCCTTGAAGTTGCCGGAAATGCCCGCAAAGAGTTCTCCACCGTCGGGGGCGTTGTTGGTCTTTCGAGCGATGATTTTTGTCATGTTGATGACCTCCAAAAATATTTTTTGAAAATAAAACGCACGGTGCAGGTCATTGCCCTACATCGTGCGGGAGGATCTTACAACATTCCTCTTGCCCCGTCCGCCGAAAAAGGGTATACTGTCCCTATCGGTGCGGGGAATCCCGTTGTGTAGGTGGTTGTGTCACCTGCGCAGGTGCAAAGGAGCGGCAACTCCTTTGTACTGCCGTGTTTTTTACTTTCTGATCGTATTATACAGTATCTGCACTCAGATATCAATACACAGATTTCGCAAATATCTGAGTGCAGATATGTCAAAGTTGACAATATAGACAAGGAAAGCAAAATGACTTATACTGATACCATCAATAAAAGGCGGAGGTGCGCAATGTCTACTGAGGAAGCCAAGCGCAGAGCAAAGAAAAAATTCATTGCAGAAAAACTGGAGGGGATTACCTTCCGCGTGCCTGTTGGACAAAAATCCCGCATTCAGGAACACGCCAAATCTCAGGGGGAATCGACCAACGCCTTTATCTATCGTGCGGTGAACGAAGCCATCGAGCGGGATGAGAAAGCTGATAGAGAAGAATGATCAGAGCGGAAAGGTTTTATTCTGGAGTTGGGCAAAGATCACGAGGAAATGAATGACGGGAAAAGTGGCAGAGGATACGCAATCCACGGGGAAAAATTCATCGTCTCATAATACAGTTTTTTGGCTCTTTTCTAAATTACGGGGTATATAGTCAATTCTGAATATAGCCATAATAAATATCCAAATTGTTGTAGCACAATGCTTATAGCGATTTGGATATTTTTTGTCTACTTTTCAAGCCGGAAATAAACTATTGCATTTTATTGGTATATCAATAAACCGCAATAATCGATGTCTTTGTTTGCCATCTGGAACCGATTTGATTTGACATTAAATCGTCATCGCTGTATTATTAACATAGCAACATGACAAAGGAGACGATAGAAGCCATGCTTTTGAGAATCGTAGAAAAAGAGAACGGAGAAATTTTGGTTCTCTATAATGATGGCAGATATGGCAAGGCATCTATTAGTACCCTGCGTGAAATTTTTGAAGGCATTGAAACCGTCGAGGATATGGTTGGAGAAACCGACGGATGGGAATTGGATTACACCGAGATGGAGGACTATCCGGGGAAAACAAGAGCCTATATTGACGACGACCTCGTACTTCATATTTACACGCCAAATGTCTTTGCTCCTGTGGTAGAGAAAGTATCTTCTGCTAAGAAAGCAAAAGCACAAAGTAGTGAAGCAAAATATCTTACAATTTCCGAATATGCGGAGGTCGTAAAGAAAAGTCCTCCCCGTATCCGAGTTCTATGCTCTGAGGCTCGGTTCCCCGGAGCCGTTCGCAAAGGAAAGGTGTGGCTTATTCCAGAGGGAACCCCATTCCCAGATGATAAGCGGTTTGTTGAATATCCAAAGCGTCCAAGAAAGCAGAAAAGTGAAGGGAGCGAAAACGGAAAATGAGAGTTCCTTGGAATGAAGATATGCGGGTAAAATTCCCGGCTACGGTTCAGTTTATGCGGCTGGGTTATGAGTACCAGTCTTTGAAGGATGCGGATATCCACCCCGAAACCAGAATCTTTCTCAGCCGGTTTGTCCCTGCAATCCAGCGAATCAACAGTGATAAGAACCTGACTGTCGAGCAGATTTTGGCAACGATTGAGGAAATCCATAACATCATTAAGAACAATGATATGGGAAAAGAGTTTCTGAGCCGTTTGCTGGACCAAACTGCAGACATCAAGCTCATTGACTTTGCCCGCCCCGCAGATAATGATTTTGCCATCGTTGATGAGCTGACCTTCGGCCCGGAAGCAAAGGGGTCGTTCCGCCCGGATATTACCGTTCTGGTTAATGGTATCCCTCTTGGCTTCCTTGAAGTAAAAAAGCCCAACAACGAGGGAGGTATTCAGAAAGAATTCCACCGTATGCTGGACGAGCGGCTTCAAGTACCAGAATTCAAGAAATATTTCAACATGCTCCAGTTTGTCACCTTCAGCAATAACATGGAGTATGAGACTGACAATGATGCCGCCCCTGCCGAAGAAGTGCGGGCTGGTTCCTTCTATTCTACGCCAAATGGGAACCGTACCTTCTTCTCATTCTTCCGCGAGGAGAATCCGAAGACCTCTGGGTTCAAGGAAATCTATATGGACGAGGTGCGGTATATCCTTAAAGACAACGGGTATAGCCCCAGCTATGCGGATACGGAGGAATTTCAGACCAACTTACAGCCGAGCACACCATGCAATCGGTTCGTGACCTCTTTCTTCGATATCCCTCGTATGATGTATCTGCTGCAATACGGTTTCTTTTATGTCGATACGATTGATGAAAAGACAGGGCAGCCCGTTACTCAGAAACACATCATGCGCTACGCTTATGGTTGCCTTTATAGCTGATGCTCACAAAAGTTTCGTCCATCTCAACGATGCCAAACATCATTCGGGCGGTCTGGTCTTGAGCCATGGCAGCGAGAATCTTGTGCCGCCACGCAAAAGCTGCTCCAATCGCAATTTTACAACGGCGGGAACACACTTCCAACGATGCTCCTTTCAGCGTTAAAAGGATAAACTGTTCCCAAACCTCCGCAGATTTGTGGGTGTTGGAGAGGACGGAGTTCGTGGTACGGCGAAAACTCTTCCCACAACTGCGGCAGACATATCTACGGGTAACATGGTCATCAGAAAAGCCCTTCTTTACAATATGAGTTCCCCCGCAATAAGGGCATACAACAACAGCGTCATCATTAAACTTTGAAGTATCCTCACCGTTCAGAAGATTTTCCTTGTTCTGAGGTGCAGAAAGAATTGCCAGCAACTTCCCAGCCAGTGCCTTTTGTTCGGCATCAGAAAGGGCATCAATGTTATGGAGAATGTCAACAAATGTGCTGGATTTCGACATAGTAATTGCACCTCACTCTTGCTTTCTTTATGTCTATATTATAGCTCTATCGCTTTAATAATGCAATAGTGAAATGATAAAAAATCCGCTGATATACGATGATACCAGTGGATTTTGGCTAAATACCCCGTCATTTAGAAAACAGCCGGATAATACCACAGCGGTCCGGCGGATTTGGTTGTGCGGCGCTTTTGTCTATGGTATAATATACAAATAAGGAAGCAGCGAGGAAAGAACAGTGGAAAGCAGTGTGACTATGCAGAAAAAGCTCATTTGTTTAGGCGACAGCCTGACCTTCGGATATGGTGTGCGCCCGTCCCTGCGCTGGACGAATGTGGCGGCAAAGGAGACCGGCTGGGAGATCGTAAACGAGGGGATCAACGGCGATACGACCGGCGGGATGCTGGCGCGGCTGCAGACGAAGGTGCTTCCGACCCTGCGGGTGGGAACGTTCTGTGCGAACCGTCCCTGCGTGCTGCTGATGGGCGGAGCAAACGATGTGTTCTATTCCGGCACGGATACCGCTGCACGGGGCAATATGGGGGCAATGCTTCATCAGCTTCTTGCGGCTGGTGTGTTCCCGATGGTCGGCAGCCCGCTGCCGGTCGGTGCGGCGCACGCGCCGGAGGCGTGGGCGGCGGCAGTCGATTTTTCTGCGGCGGCCGAGTGCCTGAGGGAATACCGCGGGTGGCTCGCACGCTTCTGCGCCGCCTTTGGCGTGCCGCTCGTGGACTTTTGCGCGGACTTTCTGTCGCCCGACGGCAGGATATGTACGGAGCTGCTGCTTGACGGCCTGCACCCGACGCCGGAGGGCCATCAGCTCATGGCGCGGCGGCTGTGCGCGCAGCTAAAAGAAAACAACAGGGATAACGACAATTAAGGAGATAACGATGAAGCTTTCTTATCTGGACCTGGCGACGACCGATCCGGCCTACAATCTGGCGATGGAGCAGTATGTGTTCGACTGCCTGCCGCGCGACCGCATGTATTTCATGCTCTGGCAGAACGATAATGCAATCATTGTCGGCAAATACCAGAATACCATTTCCGAGATCAACGAAGAGGCCGTGCGTGAACGCGGCATCCGTGTTGTCCGGCGGCTCTCCGGCGGCGGCGCGGTCTATCATGATATGGGCAACCTCAACTTTACCTTTATCACCGACGCGGGCGAGGCGGGGACGCTGGATATGAAGCTGTTCTGCCAGCCAGTTGTGCGCACGCTCGCGGCGCTTGGAGTGAAGGCGGAAGTGAACGGCCGCAATGACATCACGATCGACGGGAAGAAGTTCTCCGGCAACTCCCAGTACATTCGGCAGGGACGTGTGATGCACCACGGCACCATTATGTTTGATTCAGACCTTTCCGTCGTCAGTGAAGCGCTGCGCGTCGACCCGACGAAGATACAGACCAAGGGGATCCGTTCGGTTCGCAGCCGTGTGACGAATGTTGCCGAGCATCTGCCGCAAAGGGTCGCGCTTCCGGAGTTCCGGCGTATCCTGCTGAAAAATATTCTTAAGGAAAATCCGGGAGAGGAATATCCGCTGACGCCGGACGATCTTGCCGCAGTGGAAAAGCTGCGCGCGGAGCGGTACGCCACATGGGATTGGAATTACGGCCGCTCACCGGCCTGCACAATGCTGCGCCGCCGCCGTGTGGATGGTTGCGGTCTGATTGAGGCCTATATCACGGTGGAGCATGGCCTGATCTCCGCCGTTGCCTTCAAGGGAGATTTCTTCAGCGCCGAGGAGCCGGAGGAGCTGGCAGCGCGCTTTGTCGGGCATGCGCCGGACCGCGCGGGGTATGCCGCCGCGCTGAAGGGTGCGGAGGTATCGCGCTATTTTGCCGGCTTGCAGGCGGACGAGCTGATCGACATTCTGTGCGAGGGATAGAAAGACCAAAGACCAACGGAGGGATGACCTATGGCGCTGCAGCAGCAGCTGGAACAATCGCAGAAGCTGGTCCTGACGCAGACCATGCTGCAGTCGTTGGAGATTTTGCAGATGTCTGCCGCAGAGCTGCAAAGCTATCTGGAGGAGATGGCGCTTTCAAATCCTCTGCTCAATGTGGAGACGCCTCCTCCGCCGAATGTTACCGCGATCGAGGTGCAGTGGGAGCGGGAAATGGCCGCTCTGAGCCAGCAGCCCGTGTTTTCGCGGGGCGATGAGGAAGCGATGGACTTTACTGCGTTTTTTTCGCGGCCCAAGTCGTTTACCGAATATCTACGCGAACAGCTCGGGCAAATGAAGGAGCTTGACCGGGAAACGATGGCCCGCTGCCTGTTTATCGTTGACAGCCTGAGCACGACGGGATACATGGATTGTCCGCTGGAGGAATTGGCCAAGGATACGGGACAGAGCCTTTTTGATATGGAGCAGGCTCTGTTCGTGGTACAGACGCTCGACCCGATTGGGGTCGGCGCGAGGAGCCTTTCCGAGTGCCTGCTGCTTCAGCTGGCGGCAGGACGGCACTTTACGGAGCTGAATATCCATCTGATCCGCTTTGGACTTCCGCTTCTAGCGAAGAGGGACATGCGCGGGCTGTGTACCCTGCTGCATGCACCGGCGGAAAAGGTGCAGCAGGCGGTCCAGATCATTCGCAGCCTGAATCCGATCCCCTCACAGGGCTTTATGACGGAGGAGACGGTCGGCTATGTCCAGCCGGAGGCAGCGGTCCGCTGTGAAGGAGAAAAGCTGGTCATTGATAGGAATGACTGTGCACTTCCGCATGTGCGCATCGATCCCGTATACGGTGCGATGATCGACACGGAGGAGTTTGAGGAGGCAAGAGAATATCTTCAGAAGAAACAGGCGGAGGCGAAGAGCCTGCTTGTGAATCTGGACGGCCGTATGCGTACGGTCTCGCGGGTGATATATGAGGTCGTGCAGGCGCAGCGGGAATACTTCCTGCATGGCGCGGCTCTGTGTCCGCTGACGATGCAGCAGCTGGCGGATTGGCTTGAGCTGAATGTTTCAACGGTCAGCCGTGCCATCAAGGGGAAATACATTCAGTTTGGCTCGAAGGTGTTCCCCATTCGAGACCTGCTGACAGCAACGTTGCAGACGGCGAACGGAGACAGCGTTTCCGTGGAGGCGGCCAAGCAGCAGATACGCCGCTTTGTTGCCGCGGAGGACCCGAAGCGGCCCTTGTCCGACGAGGTGCTCTCGCAGGCGCTTGCCAGCGCGGGTATCCCGATCTCGCGGCGGACCGTTGCAAAATACCGCAGTGAAATGGGAATACCGACAGCAGGGATACGCAAACGCCAGCTCCCATAGCTGCTTGAAAAGGAATACGGCCGCAGGCAATAGCCTGCGGCCGTATTCCTTTGTTCTTAGTCCTGCGTATTGAGGATCAGGAAAGAGAGGGCGGATCAGCCGAGCATATCGACCACGGAATTGTAGAAGTCAGTGCCGACGGTATCCTTCAATTCCTCACGGACGGGAGCGGTCGCTTCAGCAAAAACGGCCTTCTGCTCGGGGGTGAGCTGGACAAGCTCGACGTTCAGGTCCTTCAGATTCTGGGGGACGATCTCGTTTTCAAACTGCTTGCCGAGATCGATGGAATATTCCTGCGTCATGGCAACAGTCTCATCGAACTGGGCCTTGAGGTCGTCGGGAAGACTGTTGTAGAAGTCGCTGGTGACCATCAGGCAGTGATAAAACTCGGAGGACTGAAGCTGGGTAACGTATTTGGTGACCTCATAGAAGCCCTCTTTCCAGAAGTTGACGAAGGGAGTCATGATGCCGTCCACAGTACCCTGCTGCACGGCGGAGAAGGTTTCACCGAAAGCCATTGCAATGGGGGAAGCGCCCATGGCGCTCAGGGTCTTGACAAAGTAATCGGACTGCGCGGAACGGAGCTTCAGGCCCTTGAAATCATCGGGCGTGGTGATGGCATGCTTGCTGTTGCCCACGGCATTGGAGCCGGTGGAGTACCAAACGAGGGGACGGACGCCGGTGGTCTTTTCAAATTTCGCGTCGAGGTCCTTCCACATGTCGCTCTGGATGACCTTCTGGGACTCGTCAACGCCGTCGAACATATAGGGGAAGTCGAGAATGTTGTACTCGGGCATATTGCTGTACTTAGCCAGAGCGGAGGGGGCGGCGGGGGACATCTCATAGGCACCGGACATGAGGTTCGTCATCGCCTCGTCATCGCCGCTGGAAAGCTGACCGGAGGGATACACATCGACCTTGATGCGGCCATTGGTCTTTTCCTCCAGCGTGTCGGCAAAGTATTCGGCGACCATGTAAACAAGGCTGCCTTCGCTGTTGCCGTGGGAATAGCGGATGGTGTACTCGGGGGCGCTTGTGGCGGGATCGTTGCTGTCGTTCGAGCCGGGGTTGGACGGCTCGTCCTTTTTACCGCACGCCATAAGGCTGAGGGTAAGTGCGAGAGCAAGAGACAGAGCAAGTAGCTTTTTCATTTTGTTTCTCCTTTTTGTTTAATTATCATTGGCCGACCACACGATCATGATCAGCGTATGAACGGAATAGGGAATAGGCTGCGGACGGTCACGCGCCCATATTCATGCCGAGCAGATGCGGCAGGAAACAGGTGAGCTGCGGGACGAATGTGACCAGAAGCAGAGCGACCAGAAGAGAAAGGATCAGCGGAAGCAAATACTTGAAAATGCTGGCAAATGAGGTGTTGCCGATTTTCGCACCGGTGAATGCGCACAGACCCATGGGCGGCGTGCAAAGACCGATGGCGAGGTTGATGATCATGATCATTCCGAAGTGGTAGGTGTTGACGTTATAGCTGGCGGCGAGGGGAACGAACAGCGGCGTAAGGATAAGGATAGCCGAGGTCGTTTCCATGAACATACCGACGACCAGCAGGACCAGATTGATGAAGATCAGGAATACCACGCGGGAGGAGATCACGGAGTTCGTCCATGCGGTCAGTGCCTGCGGAACGCGCTCCATGGCGAGCAGGCGGCCGAACACGAGAGCAGGACCAACGATGATTAGAACGCTGGCGGCGCTCGACGCCGTATCGACAAAGATCTTGACGACGTCCTTGAAGGTGATCTCTTTGTAAATAACGAGACCGAGGAAGAGACTGTAGAGGCAGGCAATAACGGCGACCTCGGTGGGCGTGCAGATGCCGCCATAGATGCACACAAGAATAATGACGGGCATCAGCAGGGAGAGCCAGCCGTCCTTAAGGGAGTGCAGGATCTCCTTCGCGCTCTTTCTAGTTCCGGTGCCGACGTAGCCTTCCTTCTTGCAAATCAAGTAGTTCATCACGCCCATGCAGATGCCCATCAGAGCGCCGGGGACCAGGCCGCCGGCGAAGAGCGTGCTGACCGATTTGCCGGCCATGACGCAGAACGGAATGAACAGTACGCTGGGCGGGACAATGGGTCCCATGGTGGAGGCGCAGGCGGCTAGCGCCGAGGCATATTCACGGCTGTAGCCGCGGTTGACCATCATCGGGATCATCAGCGCGCCGATGGCGGCGATCGTAGCCACAGCGGAACCGGCGATAGCCGCGAAGAAGAAGCAGGCAACGATCGTGATCAGACCGAAGCCGCCGGTGTGATGACCGACAAGGGATTCGCAGAAGTTGATGATGCGGTCGGCGATACCGCCCTCGCACATGATGTTGCCGGCGAGCATGAAGAACGGGATCGCCAGCAGGGTAAAGGAGTCGCACCCGGTGAAGATGCCGGAAACGTTGCTCATAATGGAATATCCGCCGTCAACGCTCAGAACGAGATTGCTCAGAAGAATGCTGAATGCCATCGGCAGATGGATTAGGATGCAGATCAGAAAGATTGCCAGTAAACCAAGTGTTCCCATAAAAACCTCCTAAAATAACGGGATCATCAATCAAGAGCTTCCGGCTTTTTGCGGAGGTACTCTCGATAAAACAGGCCGATCAGCCGAAGGATCATCAGAAGAAACCCAGTAGGGATCGCCAGATAAATAAGCCACATGGGGACATGCATGGCGGTGGAGACCTCGCCGCGGTGGAAGACCGTCATGGTATAGGTGGCGGATAGATAGAAGAACCAACCACAGATGCCGAGCCAGAGAAGCGTGGTAAAGCATTCCATCCAGTGGCAGACCTTTTCGGGCAGGACCTGTGTCAGAAGGTCGACCGTGATGTGGGACTTGAGCGGGATACAGGAGGCGCTGCCGACGAAGATGGTCCAGATGAACATATAGCGGACGCACTCCTCGACCCAGATGATGGACTTATCGAGAAGGTAACGGGAAAAGACCTCTGCGGACATTAAAACGGTCATGATTGCCAGCAGCACAGCGCAGAACAGGGCTTCCGGCTTTTTCTTTAAGTATTCCATAGTAATCTCCTTTGCGTTGGCTCAATTTTCACCCTTGGACAGCTTGTCAAGAATGGTCGCAAATACCTTGATGCCCTTGAGATAGCCGTCGATGACAAGGCTTTCGTTCGGCGCGTGATTGCTGTTGTCCAGCGCGCCGTAGGGAATATAGATGTTCGGAATGCCGAGCTGGTCGACGAAGTTGGAATTGGGGCCGAAGCCGCCGATGCCGGGGAGAATGACGGGCTCTTTGTCCCAGACCTCGCGGACGGCGGCACAGAGCAGCGGCATGCAGGGGGAGTCGAGCGGCGTGCGGTAGGGGGGCATCATGCTGCAGGGCGTGATGGTAACGTCCTCATAGCCGCGCTTGTCCAGATGCTCACGCAGCAGCTGCAGTGTTTTCTCCGGCGTTTGATTGGGGACGAGGTTCAGATCAAGACGGCAGGTCGCGGAGTTGGGAATGACGTCCTTTACGCCGTCGGCGTAGCCGGCGCCGATGTAACCGATGTTGCAGGTCGGCTCATAGATGTAGTTGTAATAGAAGTTGTCGCCCGTGCGGTTGTTCAGGAAAGAGGTGACCTTCAGCGTGTTGAGCATGGTCTGCGCATCGAAGGGAATGCGGTCGATGGCGTCGAGGTCCATCTGCGTGAGCGGGGCAACGTCGTCGTAGAAGTGGTCGAGCTTTACAAAGCCGTCCTCGCCCTTGAGTGTGCTCAGAAGCGTGACGAGACGCCAGACGGGACTCGGCACGGCGGGAGCATACATGGAGTGCAGGTCCTTTTCTCCGCCCTTTACCGTCAGGTCGACGGAGCACATACCCTTGAGGCCGAGGAACAGGACCGGACGGCCCGATTCGTGGATTTTGGAGTCCGAGGAGAGAAGGAAGTCGGCCTCGAGCATATCCTTGTGCTCGGAAACGAACTTGGGCAGATGCGGGCTGCCAATCTCTTCCTCGCCGTCGAAGATGAACTTGAGATTCACGGGGACCTCGCCGTACAGGTCACGATACGTTTCGTAACCGAGCAGATAGGTCATCGTCTGGCCCTTGTCGTCGGAGGCGCCGCGGCAGTAGATCTTGCGGTTGACGATGGTCGGCTCAAAGGGCTCTGTGTTCCATGCGGCGACCGGCTCGATCGGCATGACATCATAATGGCCGTAAATCAGGATCGTGGGCGCGTCGTCGGCATAGTGCTTTTCACCGAAAATGTAAGGGAAGCCGTCCGACGGATAGATAGCGGAGGTAAAGCCGTCCGCTTCCAGCATAGAGAGCAGAAGCTGCGCGCAGTCCATCATGGTATCGACCGAGGCGGTATAGCTGATCGTCTGCTTGCGCAGGAGCGGCTTGAGGCGTTCGATATACTCGTTCTCGTGTGCATCGACATACTCATACAATTCTTTTCTTGTCATTTATGGTGTACACTTCCTTTCAAATCAGTCATTTAAGGACTTGCCTATATGCAAGCAAATCCTGTGCCAAATCCGGAATGCTCCTTTTTCCGTGCTTTTCGTCGAAAAGAGAGCCCCAGAGAGAAAAAAGAGCGCGACAATTTTGAACACATGCGTTGTTTTTGAGCATCATTTATGCTGGACCGGCGGAGGAAACGGCCGGAGAGGGAAAAATAAAAGATAAGCGAGAGAAAAAGCGGAAAAGGATAGCGCTGTAAGCTTTTTCTCTCACTTATCTTCGATCCTTATGGAAATGCTCAGGTCCCTCTTCGTCCGAGCTTGCTGCTGACGGTGTTGCGGCTCAGCTTCAGTACGCGCGCGACCTCGCTTTGGTTCCCGTCGTACCGCTGGAACAGCTTTTCCACGATCTCACATTCCATGTCCTCCATAGGCGCGATGGACACGCAGAGTTCGTGTTCGGCAGCAGGGCTTTTCGCATGGTATTCCTCCATATGATACTCGTCAAAGTAACGCGAGGTAAGAGAAACGCCGTGCGAGAGGAGGGCTGTGCTTCGCCAGACATAATTTTGCAGCTCGCGGATATTGCCGGGCCATGTATAGTGCTCGACTTCCTTATACAGCTTGGCAAGGTACTGCTCCGTCTCATTCGGGTCCGCGTCGTGTCCGGCAAAGGAACGGATGAGAAGAGGAATGTCCTCCGGCCTGTCCCGCAGAGCGGGCAGCGTCAGGTGCATGATGTTGATGCGATAGTAAAGGTCGCTGCGGAATTGTCCGGCGCTCACCTTGTTTTGCAGCTTCTCGTTGGCTGCGGCGATAATGCGCACGTTGATTGGGATCATGCGGTCGCCGCCGATCCGCATGACCGTCCGTTCCTGGATCACGCGCAGCAGCTTGCTCTGCAGCGGCAGAGACATTTGGTTGATCTCGTCGAGGAAGAGAGTGCCGCTGTGCGCAAGCTCAAAAAGACCGGCCTTACCGCCTTTTTTCGCACCGGTAAAGGAGCCTTCTTCGTAGCCCATTAGCTCACTTTCCAGCAGCGACTCCGTCAGCGCCGCGCAGTTGATGGCAACGAACGGACCGTGCCTGCGGGAGCTGGCGTTATGGATGCTCTGCGCAAAGATCTCCTTGCCGGTGCCGGTCTCTCCCTCAAGAAGGATCGTAAGGTCCGTTTCGGCAAAAATTTTGGCCTGCTCCACGACCTCGCGCAGACGCGGACTGGTGCCAACGATGTCGCTGAAAAAGTGCTTGGCGGTCAGCCCGCGGGATTGGAGGGAGCGGAACTTGGTCTCTAACGAGCGGATCTGCTCAACGGCCTGAAGCGTACCGACCGAGCCGATCACGCGCTGCTCCTGACGGATCGGAAGACGGGTGGAAAAGTAGCTGTCCTTATGGATCTTCGTCAAAACGCCGCGCTGCGCAACACCGTCTTTGTAAACGGATTCCCATGTCGGATCGGACATGACCTCTACAATGGGGTGCCCCAGGATCTGATCCTGCGAAAGATGCAGGATCTCGCACGCTTTCTGGTTGCAAAGTGTGACCAGACCCTCGGAATCCGTGGAGAGGATCGGGTCGGGAGAGACGTCGATTGCGCCTTGGATCTGCTTGGTCCGCAGGATTTCACGGCGGCTCAGGTCGATCAGCGAACTGACCTGCTTGACGGCTTCCAGCGCCGTTTCCTCGCTGTAGCAAATCGGAAAGGCGGGGATATCCTCCTGCTCGGCATAGGTAAGTCCCGTCGGTCCGGTCACGACCGCGTCAAAGCCGCGATGGATGATTTGCCGGAACAGGCGGGGGATCTCATCGTTGCGGGAGAACGTGAAACGCTCTACATAGTTTTTGATGTAGGGGGCGATGCGCTCCATTTGCAGAAAGTTGTTTTCGTGGATCAGCAGAGCGACCTGCTTTCCGGAAATGTGATAATCGGTCTCCAGACTTTTGAAGGATTCGAGCATATCGATATAGCCTGACGTGACGACATACAGCGGGAGATTTGTCACGCGCCGCACCTCGTTTTCGATGCCGCCCGTGCAGACAAACGCCTGAAATCCTTCGTTTACCAGCTGCTTGGTCAGCGAGGCGGCAGTCAGTACGCCGACATTTTCAAAGACCTGTACACCGCCGCGGCGAAGACGGTCATAGTTATCGATTCGATTGGGCCATAAAAGCGCGATTTTATTCATAGTGAACTCCTCCTTGTGCCATATTTCGAAGCATGTGTTCAAAATATAAGCAGTTGTCGGCGGCTGTGTGAAGTTTTTGAAAGTCTACCACGAAACAGAAGAAAAAGCAAACCCTTTCGGCAAAGAGATGCGGCTGGAGAGCTGCCATATTTTTCCGCCCTTTATTCCCTGCTTGCGCGCTCCTGCGTTTTTCGGCTCCTGCGTCTGCCGGGAGTGTAACGTCAGATCGGGTGGGAGCGAGACTGCACGGAGGGGGCTGCCGGATGAAATGCATGCTCGGTTTTTTCTAAAGTGGAAGTTTTTAGAACACGGCAGAAAAATGGCACGCTTTTTGCTTGATAATAGATTGAAAAATTGTTGGAGAGCCTTATACGTTTCCAACGGTTATCAGGAGGACATTATGAGCGAAAAGAAAAAAATTCTTGTAGTCGGCGGCGGCCCGGGCGGCTACGTTGCGGCAATTCGGGCGGCGCAGCTGGGCGGCGAAGTAACGCTGGTGGAGAAAGAGCATCTCGGCGGCACCTGCCTCAATGTGGGCTGCATTCCAACAAAGGCCATGCTGCATGCCTCTGAATTTGTGAAGGGCGTAGCGGAGGCTGAGGGCTACGGCGTAGACCTGACATTAAAAGAAATTGACTGGGACAGAGTGATCGGCCGAAAGAACGAAGTGATAAAAACGCTCGTTGGCGGCGTTTCTGGTCTGCTGACCCGCAGCAAGGTGCGTGTGGTCGAGGGCCGTGCAAAATTTATCGGCATCGGACGCGTCTGCATTACCACGGAGGCCGGCGAGGAGATCGTTGAGCCGGACCGCATTATTCTGGCGACCGGCTCGCGCCCGTCCTGCCCGCCCATTGAGGGCTTGCGGGAGAGCGCCTATGCCATTGATTCGACCGGTGCGCTCTCACTGAAGGAATGCCCGGAGGAGATCGTGATCCTTGGCGGCGGCGTGATCGGCGTAGAGTTCGCCTGTGCCTTCAACGCTTTCGGCAGCAAGGTGACGATCATCGAGGCGCTCCCGCGCCTGATCCCGACGCTGGACGGCGGGATCAGCGACCAGCTCGCGCGGCTGCTGGAGGAGCAGGGGATCGAGCTGCACCTCAATATAAGAGTTACCGGCGTGACCGATTCCGCAGATGCGGCCACGGTCTGCACAAAGGCGAGCGATGGAACGGAGCAGCAGTTCACAACGCGCAAGCTGCTCGTTGCGCTTGGCCGCAAGCCGTATGTGGAGGATCTTGGGCTGGACGAAGCCGGGATCAAGACGGAAAACGGGCATATCGTCGTCAACAAGCGCCTGCAGACCTCGGCGCCGGGCGTATATGCCATCGGAGACTGCGTGGGACAGATCATGCTGGCGCACACGGCCTCCGCGCAGGGAGAATGCGCTGCGGAGAATGCGCTTGGCGAGCCGCGGGACTATGCGGCGGCAGCGATCCCGTCGTGCATCTACGCTTTTCCGGAGGTGGCCTCGGTCGGCTTGACCGAGGAGCAGGCAAAGGAGCAGGGACTGGCGTATCATGTGGGCGTATTTCCGCTTTCCGCCAATGGGCGCTCGCTGATCCTCAACGGCGGAAAAGGCACAGTCAAGGTGTTGGTCGGAGATGAGCTTGGCGAGGTCCTTGGCGTACATATTCTTGGGCCGAATGCCACCGAGATCATCGGCGAAGCGGCGGTCGCCATGGAGATGGAGGCGACCGCGGAGGAGATCATCAACACGGTCCACGCCCATCCGAGCGTCAGTGAAGCCCTGCGGGAGGCATTTCTTGCTTCGGAGGGACGCGCCATTCATATCCCCAACAAAAAAAGATAACAAAGGAGGCTGCAGCATTGAATAAGAATGAAACCGTCCTGAGCAGAGACGAAGTGATCGAAATGTACCGGACGATGTTTAAAATCCGCCGCTTTGAGGAAACGGCGATCGAGTATTTTAAGCAGGGCATTGTGATCGGGAACATGCATATGTACATCGGAGAGGAAGCGGTTGCGACCGGCGTCTGCAAGGCGCTCGAACGGGAAGACTATGTCGCGTCTACGCACCGCTGCGACGGCCACCTGATTGCCAAGGGCGCGGATATCCACGCGATGATGGCGGAGCTGATGGGAAGAGAAACGGGACTTTGCGGCGGCCGTGCCGGAAAGATGCACCAGTCGGCGCCCGAGGTGGGCCTTCTCAGCGCAAACGGAATCGTCGGCGCGTCGCAGACGCTGGCGACCGGACACGCGCTGTATTGCAGCCTTTACGCGCCGGGGCGCGTTGCCGTGGCGTTCTTTGGAGACGGCGGCGGCAATCAGGGCGCGCTGCTGGAATCCATGAATATGGCTTCCGTGTGGAAGCTTCCGGTGATCTTTGTCTGTGAAAATAACCACTACGCGATCTCGACCAACGTAAAGACCTCGACCGCGCTGGAGCATTTTTATCAGCGCGCAGAGGGCTTCGGGATCCCCAGCGTTTTAGTGGACGGGCTGGATCCGGTGAAGGTCTACGAGGCGGCTAAGACCGCTGTGGCGCGTGCACGCGCAGGGGAGGGACCGTCCTTTATTGAGTGCGACACCTGCCGTATGCGCGGCCACCATGAGGGAGACGAGCAGTCGTATCGTACCCGCGAGGAGATCGAAGACAACCGGGAGCACAACGACTGCATCAAGCGCGTGAAGGCGACGCTGGCGAAGAATTACCAGTGGACAGAGGAAGAGGACGCCAAGCTGCGCGAGGGCGTCGAACAGGAAATCAGGGAGGCCGTGGACTTCGGCATCAACAGCAAGCCGATGTCCGTGGAGAGCATGCTTGACAACCTGTACGCCACCGGAGTGTAAGGGGGGAGAGAATATGAAGAAAACGATGTACCGCGAGGCGATCTCCTCGGCTATTGCAGAGGAGATGCGCCGCGATGAGAAGGTTTTTGTCATGGGCGAGGATGTGGCCATTACCGGCGGCGTCTATAAGGCGACAAGGGGATTGCTGGAGGAATTTGGTCCGGAGCGTGTACGCAATACCCCGCTCTCCGAGATCGCGATCGCCGGAGCGGCCACAGGCGCTGCAATGGCGGGGGCTAGACCCGTCGCGGAGATCATGCACATTGACTTTACCGGCTGCTGCATGGACATAATTCTCAACCAGATGTCCAAGATGTGCTATAAGACCAACGGAAAGGTGCATGTGCCGATGGTCCTGCGGACGCAGGGCGGCCGCGGACACTCCAACGGATGCACCCAGTCGCAGAGTCTGGAGTCTCTGTTTACCCACATTCCCGGCCTGAAGGTAGTCATGCCGGCGACACCGTACGATGCCAAGGGCCTTTTGAAGAGTGCGATCCGCGACAACGATCCGGTCATTTTTATCGAGCATAAGGGACTTTATCAGACGAAGCAGGAGCTTCCGGAAAGCGAATATCTGGTCCCGCTCGGAAAGGCCGATGTGAAGCGGATCGGAGAAAACGTTACAATCATTGCATACTCCAAGACGGTGCTGACGGCGCTGGATGCGGCCAAGGAGTTGGAGAAGGACGGCATAAGCGCCGAGGTGATCGACCTGAGGACGCTGGTGCCGCTGGACTTTGATACGATCGCGGAATCGGTCCGCAAGACGGGGCGTGTTGTCATCACGCATGAATCCTGCGAGCGGAACGGCTACGGCGCCGAGATCGCGGCGGAAATTCAGGAGCGCCTGTTTGATGAACTGGACGCGCCGATCCTTCGTGTCTGCGGCGCGAATATTCCGGTTCCGAACGCAACGCTGCCCGAGGAGGCCTCCGCGCCCAGCGCGGAAAAGATCGCGGCCGCAGCGAGAAGCATTTGCTGAGAGGAGGAAGGAATACAATGGCCGAAATGATCAACATGCCGAAGCTCGGCATGGATATGGAAGAGGGAACACTTCTCCGCTGGCTGAAAAAAGCGGGTGAAGCCGTAAAGAAAGGGGAACCGATTGCGGAGATCGAAACGGATAAGTCCGCAATGGAGATTGAGGCGCCGAACGACGGCGTGCTGCTCTGCACCTACTGCAAGGAAGAGGATACCGTGCCAATCAACACGCCGATCGCCGCGATCGGTGCGGCCGGAGAACAGCCGCCCGCTGTGGGAAGCGGGCAGCCCGCCGCGCCCGCGGCTGCGCCAGCTGCCGCGGCGCCTGCCGCCGCACATCTGGGCGGTGTCGATCCCGCGCATGTGGAAGGCGCTATGACCATGCCGAAGCTGGGAATGGACATGGAGGGAGGCACCTTGCTGCGCTGGGTAAAGAAGGTCGGCGACACGCTGAAAAAGGGCGACGTTCTCGCAGAGATCGAAACGGACAAGTCCTCGATGGAGCTGGAGGCGACCACGGACGGTACGCTGCTCAAGACGTATTGCGAAGAGGGCGAGACGGTTCCGGTCGGACAGCCGATCGCGTTCATCGGCGCGCAGGACGCCGCTATTCCGGAATTCGGCAGCACACAGCAGCCGGCGGCTCCGACTCCCGCTCCCGCCGCCTCCGCTGCTCCAGCGGAGCCTGTCATGACCGAGCGGACGGCTCTGGAAGCGCCTGCGGCGCCGGACGGAAGAAAGCTGCGCGTTTCTCCGCGCGCAAGAAAGCTGGCGGAGAAAAACGGCGTTGACCTGAGGGCGGTCGCCGGTTCCGGCCCAGCGGGGCGGATCGTGGAAAAGGACGTCCGTGCATTCCTGCAGAGCGGCGGGCCGCATGCGGCCCGCC
>JABLTO010081589.1_pt1 | contig 23727 bp, 19 predicted proteins | sample 7160091 | NCBI WGS metagenome assembly JABLTO01 (sample SAMN14651225, study PRJNA627086) | human gut metagenome | isolation source: feces | host: Homo sapiens
GATTACAGGAGGACGAACAATGAAAGTAGTAAAAACAATTAAAGAAGTTAGAGAAAATGTAAAGACTTGGAAAAAAGAAGGACAGACAGTTGGATTTGTACCAACAATGGGATATCTTCATGAAGGACATGGAAGTCTTATAAAGAAAGCAAGAGAAGAAAATGATAAAGTTGTAGTCAGCATATTTGTAAATCCAATGCAGTTTGGACCAACAGAAGATTTGGAAAGTTATCCAAGAGATTTAGAAAAGGATAGCAAATTCTGTGAAAGCCTTGGCGCAGATTTGATTTTTAATCCTGAACCTGAAGAAATGTACAAAGATGGTTTTAGTTCATACGTTGATATGTCAGTGTTGACAGAAGAATTATGTGGACTTAGCAGACCTGTTCATTTCAGAGGTGTATGTACAGTAGTAAGCAAATTATTTAACATCGTAAACCCTGACAGAGCTTATTTTGGTCAGAAGGATGCTCAGCAGTTAGCAATTATTAAGCATATGGTACAGGATTTAAATTTTGATATTGAAGTTATCGGTTGCCCTATTGTAAGGGAAGAAGATGGACTTGCAAAGAGTTCAAGAAACACATATCTTTCAGCAGAAGAAAGAAAAGCAGCTTTAATTTTAAGCAGAACAGTTAAGCTTGGAAGAGAAATGCTTGAAGCAGGTGAAACTGATGCGGATAAGATTGTTGAAGCTATGAAGAAAAATATTGAAACGGAACCACTTGCTAAAATTGATTATGTTAAAGCGGTTGATGGCTTAACAATGCAGCAGGTTAAGAAAGTCCAGAAGCCAATGTTAGTAGCTATGGCAGTTTACATCGGAAAAACAAGATTAATAGACAACACCATATGGGATTAAGCCAAGCCATGCACCTGCAAATAATTTTTTCAGATGAGAGCTTGCTCTCAAATATGAAAAAAATTATTTGCAGGTATACGGCGCAGCCGCCCATGATAAAATGCGGAAAGTTCCTTACCATCAAAAAGGAAGGATCGGCAAACCAGTCGGAAGGCTGTGACGCAGGGCATGGGTAGAAAGGGCAAGCACCCCGAACACACAAAACGCAAAGCGTTGTACCAGCCATTTGGCTGGTGCGGCGCTTTTTTCTTTTTGTCTGGGTGCTTTTCGTGGAGAAACTGGGAGTATTGATGACTGACAAAGGAGGATTTTTATGAAAAAACGGCTCATCAGCCTCTTACTGGCGTTCAGTATGATGCTGACATTCCTGCCTGCTGGGGCAGTGTCGGCATTTGCGGAGGGAAATTTGGGTCCGTATGACTGCGGAGAAACGCCGGGTACTGTCACAGCGACATTGAGCCCGAACAGCGATGGAGAAGAGGGAGAAGAGACCTATACCTTGACGATTACGGGCAATGGTCCCATGGCAAATTATGACAGATATATAACTTCATCTAATGATTCATACGCTCCGTGGTATGAGAAAATACAGAATATCACACAGCTTATCGTTGAGGGTGGCGTAACGACGCTGGGCGATAATATTCTTTATTACAGCTATTCTGATAGCAACAGTAAGTTTCACTCTTTTCATCCGAATCTGCGTAAAGTAAAACTTCCGGAAGGATTGTCCTGCATCGGCGCAAGCGCATTCTGCGACAGCCCTGAGCTGACCGAGGTTAAAATTCCAAGCACCGTAACAAAAATTAAGGACAGTGCATTTTCGAGATGCACTGGACTGACAAAGATTGAACTTCCGCCACAGCTGGAAGAAGTTGGTTATAGTTCGTTCTACGGCTGCAGTGGACTGACAGAAATCACTATCCCTTCGAGTGTCAAAACAATCCGTAGTGGTGCTTTTGAGGAATGTTACAACTTGGAAAGTGTTACCCTGTCAGAAGGAATAGGTGAGATCGGCAATGAAGCCTTTAAGCGTACGAATCTAAAATCGTTGAATATTCCCAAAAGCGTGAAGAAACTGGGGCGTGATATCGTTTATAATTGTTGGCACTTGCCTTACATTACAATTGAAGCCCCAAGTCAATTAGAGGAGACTTTCGAAGGCAGTAACGGAGTTTTTCAGCCTAGTTGTAATACAAATGTTTATTGCGAACCTAGATTAGAGCGTCTACTACGGCACTTCGACGGGAACGAAGGCTTTATTACCACCGTTGATGTGACTCTCGTAGATGGTGACACGATCACGCCGAAAAAAATTGACTACGGCGCAGACATTACGGCACTTGACAAAGACAAACCTATCAAACCGGGTTACACCTTTACAGGTTGGTATACCGATGCAGACTGCAAGATCCGATATCCGGATGCACAGCTGTTTACAAACATCAAGGGCACCAAGCTCTATGCCGGTTGGAAGTTCGACCCCGATGCTCTGGTCTGCCACCCGCTGACCGTGACCGGCGGCACTGTTACTGTGAAATACGACGACAGCGATGTGACCAATACCTTGACTGTTACTCCTGACGAGGCCACCGGCAAAAAGACCTACTCTGTACCGGACGGCGCAGAAGTGACCGTGACGCTGGACAAGGCCCTGATCCCTAAGGGCAAGGTGTTTGACGGTTGGTCTACCACCGGCAATCTCTCCCTGCTCACAGGTCAGGACTACAAGGCAGAGACCATCACCTTTACCATGAGCAGTGGTGTGGATATTGCCGCACAGTACCGTGATGCCGCCACTGTGACCATTGAGGGCCTGGAGAATGCCGTCATCAAGGAAGGCGAAAGCAAGGACTTTACTGTAAAGGTTGACCCCAAGGACGATGCCAAGCTGGGTGAGGCATTCATCGACTTTGGCAACAAGAACAGCGAGATCGAGTATCAGGACAAAAACGGTGCGTATCAGCCCATGCCGGAAGGCGGCCTGCCCATTGATCTGGGCGATGTAAAAGAACAATATGCGTTCCGCATTACTCCCAAGGAGACCGGCAAGCAGACCCTGACCGCTGCTGTCAAGAAGGGTGAGAATGAGCTGACAAGGGACGAAAAGGACTTTGTTGTGTCTGAAATGCCCATCCTGACCTTGAAGGACGGCGTTATCACCAGCGTAACAGTGCCCGGCAAGAATGGTGCTGACCCCGAGGATATCACCGAAATCGTTAAAAAGAATGCCAACGAGGACGGTTCCTTCAATGTCCCCGAGGGTGCAACGGTGAGCGTTGCATTTGATAAGGATGCTTTTGCAGATAGCGGTCTGAAATTTGGCCACTGGGATATCACCGGCCTGGATGATCCGAACGCTTATCAGGATAAGGAAAGCTTTGCCTTTGAGATGCCTGCAAAGGCCGTGACCCTGAAAGCCATGACACAGGATGCATCCATTGAAGATGACGAGCCCGATATCGTTGGCCCCATCGTGATCGGCACTACTGTTGTTGTGGGCGGTGCAGTGCTGGGCTATCAGGCCTATTCTCTGGGCGCTGAATTTGCAGGCAAGCTGATGGCTCTGCCCTACTTCCCCAGCAACCGCAGCGCCCTTGCCATGATGCTGTGGGAGGATGCAGGCAAACCCATGCCCGAATCCGAACTGCTCTACCCCGATGTCGGGCAGGAAGAGCGGGATATGGACCTGCAGCACGCCGCCCGCTGGGCCATGGAAAACGAGCTTATCCCTGACCTGAACGATGAGGGCACGGCTCCGGAAGAGATGAAATTCTATCCCGACAACGCCGTAAGCAAGATCGATGTGCTGAATGCATGGCAGAAAGCACAGGAGCTCAAGCAGAATGCCTGAGCAGCCCTAAACCAACCCCCACTTGGCCTGTAAACCGCAATGCGGGCTGAGTGTTCCAAAATTCCCAAAGTACAGAAGCGCTTCATCCTCTCCCGGATGAGGCGCTTCTGTGCTTTCCGGAACTTTTTTTCCCGGCACCCCTTGCATCCCGCCCGCCGGTGCGGTATGCTTAACCAATAGAGCATTGCAGAGGGAGGGAGACCCCGGATGGACATGGAAGAGATCCGCTACCTGTTGGGCGGCACGGTATTCGCGCGGGCCAAGGCCTACACGGACCGGATACAGGATCTGAACTGCGAAGTGGCCGGGAACGGCGTGCGCCACCTGAGCGCCGACGTGCGCGGCGGCGGGCGGAGCCTGTACCAGACCCAGGTCTGGCTGCGGGAAAACGGCAGCTTTGTCAGCGCCAGCTGCTCCTGCCCTTACAACGAAAACGGCGAGGGGCCCTGCTGCAAGCACATCGGCGCGCTGCTGATGTGGGACAGCGAGAGTCAGGGCCTTTCCGGCAGAGCGCCGCAGAAGCCTGTTGAGAGCCCGGAGAGCATCCCGGGCGTGGTGCGGGGCACGGCCAACCTGCAAACGCCCCAGCCTGAGGAGCCGCCCCGCAGGGACAGCTATGCCTCCAGCCTGGAAATGCTGTTCGGCAAGAAGTGGCGGGGCGAGGAACCGGAATCTGACTACGAGGCACGGCGGCTGCTCCGGGCCTATCAGGAGGGAGCACTGGCCGAGGTGGACGGCGTGACCGGCCACGCGGAGCTGCGCCCCCACTCCGCAGAGCTGGAACCGGAGCTGACCCTGCTGCCCGGGGAGCTGCCCTGGCTGCGGCTGCGCATCTCGGCAGACGGCGGGCGGCAGTATGTGGTAAAGAGCATCCCGGACCTGCTGCGGGCCGTGGAGAAGCACGGCTTCATCAGTTACGGCAAGGCGCTGGAATTTCAGCACAGCTGGGAGGCCTTTGCCCCGGAGGCACAGCAGCTGCTCCGCCTGCTGCGGCGGCAGCTCAGCGCAAAGGAAGGAGCCGAGGCGGCCCTGCGCAGCTACGGCAATGCGCCCCGCAGCGGGCCTGCCGGGGGCATCCCGCTGAACGGCGAGATCTTTGACGGTCTGGTGGCCCTCTATGCCCCCACCGGCAATCTGGGCGGCTACACCCTCAAGACCGGCATCCCGGCCCTGACCATGCGGGTGGAAAAGCGCCGGGGCGGCGTGGAGGTGTCCGTGACCCCCGCGTTGGGGTGGAAAACGGGTTTAGACAACGACTATTTATACAGTGAGGATACGATCTGGCAGCTAGACCGGGCCGAAAGCGCCCGGATGCGGCCCGCCCTTGAGGCACTGTGCGGCAAGAGCCTGTTCTTTACCACCGGGGATGCCACCGCCTTTTGCAGTTACGTCCTGCCGGAGCTGGGCAGCAGGGTGACCATTGAGGACCCCGAACGCCTGCTGCTGAATCAGATCCCGCTGGAGCCGGTGGTGCAGTTTTACCTTGACGCGCCCACGCGGGAAACGGTGCGGGCGCACCTTGAATTTCTGTACGGCGAGGACCGCGTCACACCGGAGGAACCGGGGCCTGCCGGTCTGCTGCGGGATGCCCGCGCCGAACAGCGGGCCGGGCGGCTGCTGGGGCGGTACCTGGAGCCGGGGCCAGACACCATGGGCAACGGCCTTGCCGCCCACTACGATGCCTATGAGGAGGATGAAGTCTACCGCTTCCTCGATGAGGGCATCCCGGCCCTGCTGGCCGAGGGCGAGGTCTACCTGACCGATGCCTTCCGCAGTATGCAGGCCGCACCGCCGAAGATCTCGGTGGGGGTGTCGGTGCACGGCAGCGTGCTCGACCTGGAGGTGGACACGGGGGAGTTCCCGGTGGGAGAGCTGAAAGCCCTGCTGAGATCGCTCCACCAGAAAAAGCGCTACCACCGCCTGCGCGATGGCCGTCTGCTCCGGCTGGACGATTCCATGGAGGTGCTGGACGAGCTGAACGAGACGCTGGAGCTTTCCGGGGCCAAACTGGGCCAGGCCCACGCCCGGCTGCCCCTGTACCGGGCCCCCAGTCTGGACTGGGCGCTTTCGGGGCAGAACGGCATCCGCTTCAACCGGGACGATGCCTTCCGCCAGCTCAGCCGGAGCTTCCACGCGGTAAAGGACAGCGAGTATACACCGCCCGCGTCTCTACAAAAAGTTTTACGGAAATACCAGCGGGACGGCTACCGCTGGCTCCGCACGCTGGATGGCTACGGCATGGGCGGCATCCTTGCGGATGATATGCGTCTGGGCAAGACGGTGCAGGTGCTCAGCTATCTGCTGGCCCTCCGGGAGCAGGGCGGGAACTCCCTGCCCAGCCTCATCGTCTGCCCGGCCTCGCTGGTGCTGAACTGGGCCGAGGAATGCCAAAAGTTCACGCCGGAGCTGAACTGCGTTGTGGTGGACGGGGATGCCGCCCACCGGGCCCAGCTGGCCGAGCAGTGGGACGGGGCCGACGTGGTGGTGACCAGCTACGACCTGCTCCGCCGCGACGAGACCCTGTACGAGAACCAGAAATTCTACGCCTGCATCCTGGACGAGGCCCAGGCCATCAAGAACCACACCACCCAGAAATACAAGGCGGTGTGCGGGGTGAACAGCCGTGTCCGCTTTGCACTGACCGGCACCCCCGTGGAGAACCGCCTGGGTGAGCTGTGGAGCATCTTCTCCTTCCTGATGCCGGGCTACCTGCCGCCCTACAAGAGCTTCTGCAGCCGGTTTGAAAAGCCCATCACGCAGGAAAATGACCCGGCGGCGGTGCGGCGGCTGAACCAGCTCACCGGGCCGTTCATCCTGCGCCGGATGAAGTCCGAGGTGCTGAAGGAGCTGCCCCCCAAAACAGAGAATGTCTACCGCATCGAGCTGGAGGAGGAACAGCGCAAGCTCTACCTTGCCGCCGTGGTGGATGCCCGGGAGAAGCTGCGGGCCGCCAAGCCCGAGGACAAGATGGCGGTGTTCGCCGTCCTCATGCGGCTGCGGGAGATCTGCTGCGACCCCCGGCTCATTGCCGACAACTGGACAGGCGGCAGTGCCAAGCTGGATGCCTGCATCGAGCTGGTCACCAGTGCCGTGGAGAGCGGGCACCGCATCCTGCTGTTCAGCCAGTTCACCTCCATGCTGGAGCTGCTGGCCAAGCGGCTGGACGCAGAGGGCGTGAGCCACTTCACCCTGCAGGGCTCCACCCCCAAGCCGGTGCGTGCCGAGCTGGTGCGCCGCTTCAACGGCGGCGAGGCCAGCGTGTTCCTGATCTCCCTGCGGGCAGGCGGCACCGGCCTGAACCTGACCGCCGCCGATATCGTCATCCACTACGACCCGTGGTGGAACGTGGCGGCTCAGAATCAGGCCACCGACCGTGCTTACCGCATCGGCCAGCAGAACCCGGTGCAGGTGTACAAGCTCATCGCCCAGGATACCATTGAGGAAAAGATCGTGGAGCTGCAGCAGGCCAAGCAGGATCTGGCCGAGACCGTCACCGGCAGCGCGGATGGTGCCATCCTGCGCATGAAGCCGGAGGAGCTGCTGAATTTGTTGGAGGGAACCGAATGATGCAATACGCCCTATTTGCCCGGCCTGTCGTGACCATTTACGACCTGCCCCAGACCACCAAACAGAGCGAGGCGGGCCTTGTTTCCACCATCGGGGACGAGGGCCTGTACGGTCAGGCCTGTCAGGTGCGCACCGCCCCCGGCGGCGTGACTGCCGAGGGAGTGCCCCTCTCCCCGGAGGTGGCCGAGGTGGTCACCTTTTACGGCTACCACGGCTTTGTCCGGCGGGATGCACTGAAATTTGTCAGCGAGGATGCGCTGCGGGACTATCTGCCCCAGCCGCTGGTGCTGGTGGGCCGTGCCACCGATGTGCTCAGCCTGCCCAAGGTGCAGGGGGTGCGGATGCTGGAGCTGGAGCGGGGCTGCCTGCTCTGCCGCCTGCCCGAACCGCCCGAGGAAGCCTTGGCCCACACCGGCTGGGCCAAGGTGGCCCTGCTGGATGGCCGCACCGGCTATGTCCGGGACGTAGCGCTGGAGCCGGTGCGGTTTGAAATGACCGCCGTATTCTCCCAGCGGGAGGGGCTGGCCTTTGATGACGCGCTGGCCGAGGTCCGGAATATTACCGCCGGAGAGCTGGTGCCACAGGCACTGCAGGCGTGGTACGACGGCAGCGAGGAAGCGTTCCGGGATGCCGTCTGCGCGCAGGCGAAAAAGTATCTGGGCACCGAGTACCGCTGGGGCGGCAAATCGGGCCGGGGCATTGATTGTTCCGGCCTTGTCAGCAGCGCCTATATGCAGTGCGGCGTGCTCATCTACCGGGATGCCAGGATCGTGGAGGGCTGGCCCATGCACCAGATCCCCTTTGCAGACAAAAAGCGGGGCGATGCCCTCTATTTCCCCGGCCATATCGCCCTTTACCTCGGCGAGGGCCGCTACATCCACTCCACCGGCGCGTCCGCCAGCGGCGGCGTGGTCATCAACAGCCTTGACCCCGCCGACCCGCTGTACCGGGAAGATCTGGTCAAGAGCCTGTATGCGGTGGGGAGTGTGTTCTGATAAAGTAACTCACCCTCTCCGTCATCCCTGCGGGATGCCACCTCTCCCAAAGGGAGAGGCACTGGCAATTCCCCGCAAGGTTTCGGGAAACCGCCAGAGGCTCCCCCTTTGGGGGAGCTGGCAAAGCCGTCAGGCTTTGACTGAGAGGGCGAGGATGTTATAGGAGGAAGAACAATCCATGAAAGTCTTTGATCTACATTGTGACACCCTGAGCGAGCTGCGGCGCGCGGAGATGCGGGGCGACGGGCAGACCTTTGCCCACAACAACGGCCACATCGATCTGGAAAAGCTGGAGAAGGGCGACTACATGCTCCAGTGCTTTGCCGCCTTTGTGAATCTGGCCGACCCCACCCCGGGCGCGGACCCGCTGGTGACGGCGCTGGAAGAGATCGACGTGTTCAAGCGGATGATGGAGCGGTATTCCGACAGGATCGCCCCTGTCTACCGCCCCGAGGATATCCGCAAAAACGCCGAGGCGGGCAAGATCAGCGGAATGCTGACCATTGAGGAGGCCGGCTGCTGCAAGGGCAGTCTGGGCGTGCTGCGCCGGATGTACGAGCTGGGCGTGCGGATGATGACCCTGACCTGGAACCACGAAAACGAGCTGGCCAGCCCCAACGTGGTGCCTGGCAACGGCCCCATCTGGCCCTGTATGCCCAACACCGAGACCGGCCTGAAGGAGAAGGGCTTCGAGTTCCTGGCCGAGATGGAGCGCCTGCACATCATTGCCGATGTGAGCCACCTGTCCGATAAAGGCTTCTGGGACATTGCGGAGCACAGCACCCGCCCCTTTGCAGCCAGCCACTCCAACTGCCGCGCCCTGGCCCCCCACTGCCGCAATCTGACCGATGAGATGATCCGGGTCATGGCGGAAAAAGGCGGTTTGGTGGGCCTGAACTACTGCGCGGGCTTTCTGGATGACCAGCCCAGCCCCGACCTGTGCCGCAGCACCACGGCCCTGATGGCCAAACACGCCGCCCATTTCAAGCAGGTGGGCGGCATTGAGATCATCGGTCTGGGCAGTGACTTTGACGGCATCGGCGGCAAACTGGAATTGAGCGACTGCTCCAAAATGCCTCTGCTGGCCGATGCCCTGCGGAAAGAGGGCTTCACCGAGGATGAGGTGGAAGCCATCTTCTTCCGCAACGCACAGCGTTTCTTTGAAAACAACCTGTAATCACCGTTAGTATCAAAATCATCGTTGCAATCGTTGATAACGTTGGTGAAAAAGAAAAGTTAGCAACGATAACAACGATATCAACGATAATAATGTCTTAACGGTAAGGATAAAGTATAACGGAAAGTATAGAAAAGTTGAGGGATTCCAGATGGATCAGAATATGACATTGGAAAAGCGCATTGCCGCCGAGCTCTATTCCTATCAGGGCAGGATGAGCGTTTTTGTGGACGACCTGCGCGGCAGCACGGTGGAGATCGGTGCCGACGAGGAATTTGAGACGGCCTCCACCATCAAGGCGTTCATTCTGGCGGTGCTGTATCTGCAGGCCAGCCGGGGCAGGGCTGACCTGGAAGAGGAGATTACCTACGAGGCCAGCCAGTTCGTGGACGGCTCCGGGATGCTCCGGGCCCTGGGCGTGGGGGCAAAGCTCAAGGTGAAGGACACCGCCACCATGATGATCATCTGCTCGGACAACATCGCCACCAATATGATCATCGATTACCTGGGGCTGGACACCATCAATGCCTGCATCCGGGAATTGGGCTTTGGGCACACCGTCCTGCACAACCCCCTCCACTTTGACCGCTACGATAAGCTGGGCACCACCACGCCCCGGGACTACGCCGCCCTGTTTGCGCAGGTGGCAAAGGGCACGCTGGTCAGCAAAGAAGCCAGCGCCGCCATGCTGGGCATCTTCCGTCAGCAGCACTACAACACCATGCTGACCCACGATTTCCCCCAGTTCTATCTGGACTGCGAGGAGACCGGCGAGCCGGAGCTTATCTGGGTGGCCAGCAAGAGCGGCAGCATGAACGCCTGCCGCAACGACGGCGGCATCATCCACACCCCCTACGGCGAGTATGTGATCGTTCTGATGAACAAGGAGTTCCATGACATCATCGAGTACAACGACCACCCCGCCATGGTCTATGGTGCCCGGGTGTCCCGGATGATCCTGGATCAGATCCTGGCCTGCGAGGGAAAGCTGTATCTGAAGTAAACGAAGGAGTAGGAAAGTAGAACGAATGGAAATTACATTATCATTGCCAATGCTGCTGTTTCTGATGCTGATGATCGGGTTTGCGGGCTTTGTGGACTCGGCGGCGGGCGGCGGCGGTCTGATCAGCCTGCCCGCCTACCTGTTTGCGGGCCTGCCGGTGCATTACACCTACGGCACCAATAAATTCAGCGCGGCCTGCGGCACCACCTTTGCCACGGCGCAGTTCTTCCAGAAGGGAGCCATGAACATCCGGGTCGGCCTGCTGGCGGCTGTGGGCAGCTTTGTGGGCAGCGCACTGGGCTCCCACATCGTGCTCCTGCTCAGCGATCAGGTGCTGCGCACCATGATGCTCATCATCCTGCCGGTGGCGGCGGTGCTCATCCTCTGGCGGCGGGACCTGCCCGACGAGAACCGGGACGACGGCACCCTGAACGCCAAAAAGGCGGTGCTGGCCCTTGCCATCGGGCTGGGCATCGGCCTGTACGACGGCATCTTTGGCCCGGGTACCGGCACCTTTGCCATCATCGCCTTTACCACCCTGATGGGCTTTGACCTGCGCACGGCGGGCGGCAACGCCAAGGTGCTCAACCTTGCCAGCAACTACGCCAGCCTGGTAACGTATCTTTCCAGCGGGCTGGTGGTGTTCTCCATCGGCATCCCCTGTGCCATCAGCGGCATTGTGGGCAACCTGCTGGGCTCCCACTTCGCCCTCAAGAACGGCGCAAAGTTCATCCGCCCCATGATGCTTGTGGTGCTGGTGCTCCTGCTGGGCAAGATCGTCTCGGACGCGGTGCTGTGAACCAACAAAAAAGAGGAACTGCCGGGAAAGCAGTTCCTCTTTTTGATTGGGTAAGATCAGAAGGTGAAGCCTTCATCGAGGAAGGCCAGGCCGAACGCGCCGGGGCCGGCGTGGGTGCCGATGACACAGCCGATCTGGCGCACAAGGGCCTCGCTCCGGCCCAGATTCTCCTGCAGGTAGGTCTGGATGGGCTGCACCTCGCGGGGGGCGAGGGTGTAACCGGCCAGCGCGTCGGTGCAGGTGCTGATGCCGCCCAGCTCCTCGATCTTCTTGAACAGGGCAACGTAAGCGCCGGGCAGGCCCCGGGCCTTGCCCGCCATAACGACCTTGCCCTCCTTGATGGTGATGAGGGGCTTGATGCCCAGCATCCCACCGGCCACGGCCACGGCGGCGGGCAGGCGGCCGCCCTTGCGCAGATATTTCAGGTCGTCGATGACAGCCACCAGATGCAGGTGCTCCTTGGCGTGCTCAAGGGTGGCGGCGATCTGCCCGGCAGTCTTTCCTGCATCCCGCAGCTGAACAGCCAGCCGCACCAGCAGGCTCTCGCCCAGGCAGACGCTCTCGGAATCCACAAAGAGGACATTGTCCACATTGGCCATGTCTGCGGCCAGCCGGGCGCACTGGCAGGTGCCGGACAGCTCATGGGAGAGGAAGATGCCCACCACCTCGTCCCCGGCGGCAGCCGCCTCAAGGAAGAAGCGCTGGAACAGCTCAGGGCTGGGCTGGCTGGTGGTGGGCAGCTTGTGGCAGCGGGCCATCACGCCGTAATACACGGTGGGGGTCATGTCCACGCCGTCCCGGAGCACGGTGCCGTCCTCCAGGGTGACGTTCAGGGGGATGACGGTCACGCCCAGCTGCTCGGCTTCAGCAGGCAGAATGTCGGATGCGGAATCGGTAAGAATGCGGATCATAGTAATACCTCCAACGGGGCCAAGAACGGATAACCCGACCAAATCAATCAAAAAGTCGTATAGGAATATACCAGAGACGACGGGAAATGTCAATTGTTTGAATCAATATTTCTTCGTATTTTCGCAATTCCGCTCCGTTTTCTTGCACAAACGGACCGAAACATGATACAATGGGCATCAGGCATTGCGGGGCGGTGCGCTGTGCGCTCGAAGCAGCGGAACAGCGCACCCCAAACGGAGAGGGGACGGAGAAGATGTCAGAGCGGAACCGCCGCCTGCGGGCGGCAGGCATCGCGGCACTGGCCTGGGCCGGGCTGGCGGCGGTCTGGTGTGTGCTGGTCCCCGGCGGGGCGGCAGAGCTGCCGCAGGGCGTGCCCGGCACGCTGCGCAGCCTGCTGGTGCTGCCGTTGGCCGAGGAGCTGGTGTTCCGGGGGGCGCTGCTGCGCCTGCTGCGGCCGCTGGGGGAGCACCCGGCAAACCTCTGCCAGGCTGTGCTCTTTGCGGCCCTGCACGGAACGCTGACCGAAAAGTGCTACGCGCTGGGCATGGGGCTCATTTTCGGGTGGGCCGCAGAGCAGACCGACAGTCCTGCACCCGGGGTGGTGCTGCATATCCTGAACAATGGGCTGGTGCTGGCCCGGGCGCTGGCAGAAAGGGGAATGGGATGACCGACTATGAGCTGATGGGCGCGGCGCTGGAGGAGGCCGCACGGGCCGCCGCGCTGGGCGAGGTGCCCGTGGGCGCGGTGGTGGCCCGGAACGGCGAGATCATCGCCGCCGCCCACAACACCCGCGAGACCGAGAAAAACGCCCTCCACCACGCCGAGCTGCTGGCCATTGACGCGGCCTGCAAAAAGCTGGGCGGCTGGCGGCTGTGGCAGTGTGAGCTGTTCGTTACGCTGGAGCCCTGCCCCATGTGCAGCGGCGGCATCATCAACAGCCGGATCAGGCGGGTGGTGTACGGCGCGGCGGATACCAAGGCCGGATGCTGCGGCAGCGTGACCGACCTGTTCGCCCTGCCCTTCAACCACCATCCGGTGGTGGAACGCGGTCTGCGGGCGGAGGAGGCGCAGGCGCTGCTGCAGGCGTTTTTCCTCCGGCTGCGGGAGCAGCGGGCCGCAAAGCCCCGCTGGAAACCGCCCGTGACCCCCTGAGAACGTGAAAAAAAGTGGGAACTGCGTGAAAAGACGGCGGTTCCCACTTTCTTTTTTCGCCGAATTGTGCTATATTATTTAATGGTAACTTGTCGAAACCACTCGCACAGACCAGCGGGCTCGCCGCAGGACCGGCCTTGACCGGAAAGAGGAGCAGAGCGCAGCCCATGGGTGCGGTGGAGGGCGGGACCTTCCTGCCTGCGGGATTTTTTGCAGGCAGAGAACAAACGGCAGGAGGGCTGACTCTTGTACGATGATGAATTTGAATTGACCTTTGACCTGAGCGATGAGGACGAGGCATCCCGGGCCCCTGCGCCGGAACAGGAGCCGGTGCAGGAAGCTGCGCCGGAACCGGCTGCGGAAACAGAACCGGCCGCGGAAACAGAACCGCCGGTGGAGGCTGTACCGGAACCGGCAGTCCCTGCGGCCAATGGGCGCTGCGTACTGATCTCGGGCGGCGACCGGGGCATCGGAGCCGCGGCGGCCCGCGCTTTCTGGCAGGCGGGCTACCGGGTGGCGGTGCTCTACCACACCCACGCCGAGGCGGCGGCGGCGCTGGAAAAGGCGCTGCCGGGCCTGCTGGCGGTCCAGTGCGACGTGGCCTCCCGTGCCAGCTGTGAGGTGGCGTTCCACACCGTGGAGCAGGCCGTGGGCCATGTGGATGTGCTGGTGAGCAACGCGGGCATTGCCCAGCAGAAGCTGTTCACCGATATCACCCCGGAGGAGTGGCAGCACATGCTGGACGTGAACCTGAGCGGCGCATTCCACCTGTGCCAACTGGCCCTGCCGGGCATGATCCGCCGCAAGGCGGGCCGCATCCTGACCGTGAGCAGCATGTGGGGCCAGACCGGCGGCAGCTGCGAGGTGCATTACTCCGCTGCCAAGGCGGGCCTGATCGGCCTGACCAAGGCCCTTGCCAAAGAGGAGGGGCCCAGCGGCATCACCGTGAACTGCGTGGCCCCGGGTGTCATCGACACCGATATGATGGCGGCCTTTACGGCAGAGGATAAGGCTGCGCTGGCCGAGGAGACCCCCGTGGGCCGCCTGGGCAGCGCGGACGAGGTGGCGCAGCTGCTGGTGTTCCTGGCAGGCGAAAGCGCCGGTTACATCACCGGGCAGGTGTTCGGTGTGAACGGCGGCCTGGTGATTTGAACCACCCCGCAGCGGCAAAACTTATGATACGATATCACTTACGGCGCAGCCAGCGCCGCGGTGAAAAGGAGAGAGCGAAATGGGCATGACTTTGAAGGAACTGTTGACGAAGGGCGAAGGCACCCTGACGGCGGGCGAGGCCAAGACACTGGCTTCCCAGTGCCGGATGGATGTGGAAACGCTTTACACGCTTCTGGAGGAGCGCGGCATCAAAATTCTGGATGACGAGGCCGACGGTGACACCAGCCTGGATGTGGAAGGCATCATGGCAGAGGTGGAAAGTGCCGAGGCAAACAGCGATGAGCTGGGCCTGGGCGATGAAAATGAGGACGACCCGGCAGAGGAGAACCCCGCAGACCTGAAGGCTGCCATGGATGAGCTGCTGGATGACCCTGTGAAGAACTACCTCAAGCAGATCGGCCAGATCCCGCTGCTGAGCGCGGAGCAGGAAGTGGACCTGAGCAAGCGCATCCACGCCGGTGCCGAGGCTGCCCACATCCTTCAGGCCGACCGCCAGAAGTACGGCGCGCCTGAGTACATCAAAAAGAACAGCGCCCGCTTCTCGTTCGAGGAGGATGAGAACAGCCGGAGCTATACCGAGGATCTGGACGAGGACGGCAACACCAAGTCCAGCGAGGATGACGAGGAAAAGGCTGCCGAAGAGGAGGCCATGGAGGCTGTTGAGAACGGCCCCCTGACGGAGGAGCGCCGCCAGGAGCTGCTCAAGATCCGCCGCGACGGCCTGAACGCCCGCCGCAGCCTGAGCGAGGCCAACCTGCGTCTGGTGGTCTCCATCGCCAAGAAGCATGTCGGCCACAACCTGGCGTTCCTGGACCTGATCCAGGAGGGCAACATCGGCCTGATCAAGGCCGCCGAGAAGTTTGACTGTGACCGGGGCTTCCGCTTCTCCACCTACGCCACCTGGTGGATCCGTCAGGCCATCACCCGTGCCATTGCGGATCAGGCCCGCACCATCCGCATCCCGGTGCACATGGTCGAGACCATCAACCGGATGCGTCAGGCCACCAACCAGCTGGTCTACCAGAACGGCCACGAGCCCACCCCCGAGGAGCTGGCAAAGGCCATGGATATGAGCGTGGAGCGCGTGCGGGAGATCCAGCGCATGGCGCAGGAACCCGCCAGCCTGGAAAGCCCCGTGGGCGAGGAAGAAGATTCCTCCCTGGGCGATTTCGTGGCCGACGAGAACGCCGAGGCCCCCGGCAAGGCAGCAGACCGCGCCATGGTGGCCCAGCAGATCAATCAGGCCCTCAAGAGCCTGACCCCCCGTGAGGAAAAGGTCATCCGCCTGCGCTTTGGTCTGGACGATGGCCGCCCCCGCACGCTGGAGGAGGTGGGCCGCGACTTCGGTGTCACCCGTGAGCGTGTCCGCCAGATCGAGGCCAAGGCCATCCGCAAGCTGCACAGCCGCAAGTGCCTGGCCCTGCTGAACGGCCTGATCGAGTGATCCTGAACTTACCGCTATGAGAAAGAGCCCTCGCCGGTCTATTCCGGCGGGGGCTCTTTTGGTGGTGCCAAACATATTCTGCCTGCCCGCCCCATATATTCTTTTCAGAACAAAACGGGTGGGAGGGAACGGCATGTTTGTGGTAACGCTGAACAAGACGAGCTTGAAAAAGGTGGGGGCCGGTGCGCTCTGCTGTGCGCTGGTGATTTTCAGCGCCTTTCTGGGGCGGTACATCAGCACCCGCACGGTGGCGGCAGCGGCCGGGGTGAACCGGATCGAGAGCGCGCAGGACATCCAGACCTGGTTCACGGGCTACGGGCTGGATGTGGACGGCACGTCCATTACGGCGGATAAGGTCAAGATCCCCCGCAAGTGGGACGACAGCTTTTCGGCCTTCAACGGGGTGGTGCAGCAAAGCGGGATGGATCTTACCCGCTACAAAGGGAAAACCGTGGAAAAGTGGACCGCCCTGATCCCGGCGGCCAGCAGCGGAGAGACCAGCCGCTACGGCGTGCTGCTGGTCTACCGCAAAAAGGCTGTGGGGGCCTACCTGCTGGAAAAGCCGTCAGGCACGGTGATCGGCCTGAAGGATGCCCAGACCGCAATGGCGCAGGCTGAGCAGCAGGATGCCCAGCAGGTGTCCGGTGAGGATTACAGCGGCGACTGGGGAGAGCGCCATGATGAGGAGCTGGGCGCGGCCGGGCAGAGCCAGCAGACCAGCGGGGAGCCGGACTCCGTGGTGCCCGAGGAGGCGCAGTACACCGACCTGCCCCTGGATGCCGAGGGGTATCCTGTCGAATGAATCCGGTGGAAAAATGGGGGCAAAACTTCTGTTCAATAGCACCAAAATTTCTGGCTAAAAATCAGCAATATGGAATGATGAAAAAATAACGAAGCGGGTTTATAATAATAGTAGCATCCCGCAGCAAAATCGGCTGCGTCCGGAGTGGCAGGACCGTCCGGATCTGAAACGGGATGAAGTAAGGAGAAAATGATTATGAAGGAATTCCAGTATACTGTTAAGGATGCATGCGGCATCCACGCTCGTCCGGCCGGTCTGCTCGTGAAGGTGGCCAAGGGCTTTGCCAGCACCGCTACCCTGGAAAAGGACGGCAAGAGCTGCGACCTGCGCAAACTGATGGCTCTGATGGGCATGGGTGTCAAGCAGGGCGACACCGTGACCGTGAAGGTGGAGGGCGACGATGAGGCCGCCGCTGCCGAGGCCATTCAGAAGTTCCTGACCGAGAACGTCTGATCTTTGAATCTGCGGACAAAAGCCCTTGCGGGAGACCCTGCGGGGGCTTTTTCGCACTAAATTCTCAACAAAGGAGAGAGAACGATGCAGGTAGGAACCGGTAAAAGCATCCTGAACGGCATTGCCATCGGCAAGCTGAAAATTTACAAGAAAAAAGATACCGTGATTTCCACCGCCCAGGTCGCGGACACGGCGGCAGAGGAAGCACGCTTTGAAGAGGCCCGGGCCAAGGCCATTGACCAGCAGACTGCCCTGTATGAAAAGGCACTGGCCGAGGCAGGCGAGGACATTGCCGAGGTGTTCAACATCCATGCCATGATGCTGGATGACGATGACTTTGTGGATGCCATCAAGGAGATCATCAACGGCCAGCACATGTGTGCGGAGTATGCCGTCAAGAAAGCGGGCGACAACCAGGCCGCCGTGTTTGCCGCCATGGACGACCCCTATTTACAGGCCCGCAGCGCCGATGTCATCGACATTGCCCAGGCCATGCTGGACATCCTGCAGGGCGTGGACAATGCCACCCTGCAGGGCACGGAGCCCAGCATTCTGGTGGCGGAGGATCTGGCACCCTCGGAGACGGTGCGGATGGACAAAAGCCTGCTGCTGGGCTTCATCACCCGGGAGGGCAGCTCCAACAGCCACACCGCCATTCTGGCCCGCAGCATGAACATCCCCGCCCTGATCCAGTGCAAGGAGATCCAGGAAGATTGGGACGGCAAGATGGCTGTGGTGGACGGCTACAACGCCTGCGTGTATGTGGACCCCACCCCCGATCTGCTGGAGAGCCTGAAAAAGCGCCAGCAGGAGGACCAGAAGAAGCTGGCCCTGCTGGCCGAGCTCAAGGGCAAGCCCAACACCACGCTGGACGGCAAGACCGTGCAGGTCTTTGCCAACATCGGCGGCATGAGCGATGTGGGCGCGGTCCAGCAGAACGACGCGGGCGGCGTGGGCCTGTTCCGCACCGAATTCGTCTACCTGAACTGCACGGATTACCCTACCGAGGAATACCAGTTCGAGGCCTACAAGCAGGTGCTGGAGAGCCTGGCTCCCAAAAAGGTGGTCGTGCGCACCTGTGATATCGGCGCGGACAAGACCGTGGACTACATGAAGCTCGACCACGAGGCAAACCCTGCGCTGGGCTACCGCGCCATCCGCATCTGCCTGACCCGCAGGGATTTCTTCAAGACCCAGCTGCGGGCCCTGCTGCGCGCTTCTGCCTACGGCAACATGAGCATCATGTTCCCCATGATCATCAGTCTGCGGGAGCTGCAGGATGCCAAGGCCGTGCTGGAGGAGTGCAAGGCAGAGCTGACCGCCGAGGGCAAGAAGTTCAGCGACAAGATCGAGGTGGGCACCATGATCGAGACCCCCGCTGCGGTTCTGGTGGCGGACGATCTGGCCCAGGAGTGCGATTTCTTCTCCATCGGCACCAACGACCTGACCCAGTACACCTGCGCGCTGGACCGCCAGAACGCCAAGCTGGAGCCTTTCTTTGACCCCCACCACCCGGCTGTGCTGAAGGCCATCCGGATGACCATTGAGGCGGGCCACCGCCATGGCATCTGGGTGGGCATCTGCGGTGAGCTGGGCGCGGATACCGCCCTCACCGAGACCTTCCTGCGGATGGGCGTGGACGAGCTGTCCATGAACGCCAAGAGCATCCTGCCCGTGCGCAAGATCATCCGCGGTGTGGATCTGAGCAAGCCCTCTGCCAAGAATGTCTGAGTTCCCCTGACGGAACCGTAAAAGGGGCTGCTGCGGCGCTCTCTGCCAACCAAAGTGTTGGCAAAGGGGCGCGCGGCAGCTCTTTTTTGATTGCAACAAGAAGCAAATTCACAAAACTGCCGCCTGACAAGCCGCAGTTTCATGGGTGAACGCTTCACAACGGTAAAGCTGGGTGCTATACTATACCTAAGTCGTATTTTTTGAACGTACCTCTGGAGATGAAAGATAGATATGACGCAATTCCTGATCCGCCGGTTCATCCGGCATCCCAATGCCCCCCAGGACCCTGCTACCCGCACGGCCTACGGCAACCTTGCCAGCGGTGTGGGCATGGCCTGCAACCTGCTGCTCTGCCTGGGCAAGCTGCTGGCAGGCACCCTGTTCGGCTCCATCGCCATCATGGCGGATGCTTTGAACAACCTCTCGGACGCTTCGTCCAACGTGGTCAGCCTCATCGGCTTCCGGCTGGCCGCCAAGGCCCCGGATGCCGAGCATCCCTACGGCCACGCCCGCTATGAATATCTGGCCGGTCTGGTGGTCAGCGTGACCATCCTGGGCATCGGCTTTTCCCTGCTCAAGGAGTCGGTGGTCAAGGTGTTCCACCCCACCCCCGTGGCGTTCAGCTGGCTGAGCGTGGGCGTGCTGGCCGCATCCATCCTCGTCAAGCTCTGGATGAGCGGCTTCAACCGCACCATCGGCCGCACCATCGGTTCCGAGACCCTGATGGCCACCGCCGCCGACAGCCGCAACGACGTGCTGACCACCGGCGCGGTGCTGATCTCCACCGTGGTCTGCAGCCTGACGGGCTGGGCGCGGCTGGACGGTATCATGGGCGTGGCCGTGGCAGCCTTCATCCTCTGGTCGGGCTGGGGGCTGGTCATGGACACCCTGAGCCCCCTGCTGGGCGAGAGCCCCAGCCCGGAGCTGGTGGAGCACATTGAGCAGACGGTCATGGGCTACCCCGGCGTGCTGGGGATGCACGACCTCATGGTGCACGATTACGGCCCGGGGCATCAGTTCGCCTCCCTCCACATCGAGTTCCCGGCAGAGACCGACCCGCTCAAGGCCCACGATGTCATCGACAACATCGAGAACGATTTTATAAAGCGGGACGGCCTGCAGGTGACCATTCACTATGACCCCATCGTCACCACCGATGCGGCGGTGGGCGTGCTGCGCACCCGCCTGATGGAAAAGGCCCGCCAGCTCGACCCCTGCCTTTCGATCCACGACCTGCGCATCGTGCCGGGTGATACCCATACGAATGTCCTGTTCGATCTGGAGTTCCCGGCGGGCTATACCGGGAACAAGGACGAGATGCTGGCCGCCATGTGCCAGTTCGTCCATGAGCAGGACCCGAAATACAGCTGTGTGGTGAAAGTAGAGCAGAGCTATGCGTCTGCTGCCCACGAAAAATAAATTTGTGTTTTAGAGGGGAAGAAACTTATGCTGAACGAGACTTACCGCGGGATGCTGGCCCACAAGAGCGTCATCCGCGAGACCTTTATGTACGGCAAGCAGCGCGCGGCCCAGATTGGTTACGAGAACGTGTTTGATTACTCGCTGGGCAACCCCAGCGTGCCCTGCCCGGAGCGATTCACCGCCGCCATGCAGGAGCTGCTGGCACAGGAGGACCCGGTGGTCCTGCACGGCTACTGCCCCAGCCAGGGCGACCCGGAATTCCGCACCGCCGTGGCGGCCCACCTGAACAGGACCTTCGGCCTGCCCTATGCGCAGAAGGATATCTTTCCCACCACGGGCGCGGCGGGTGCCATTGCCCACGCTGTGCGCGCCGTGACCCGGCCCGGGGACGAGGTGCTGACCTTTGCCCCCTACTTCCCGGAGTACGGCCCCTATGTGGAGGGCACCGGTGCCCATCTCAGGGTGGTGCCGCCCCAGGCTCCGGCCTTCCAGCCCAATCTGGAGGCCTTTGAGCAGATGCTGACCGAGAAGGTCACCTGCGTCCTCATCAACACCCCCAACAACCCCACCGGTGTGGTCTACTCTGCCGACACCCTGACCCGGCTGGCGGAGATCCTGACCGAGAAGAGCAGGGCCTACGGCCACAACATCTTCCTTGTCAGCGACGAGCCCTACCGGGATATCGCCTTTGATGGCAGGGCTGTGCCCTACCCGGCGGCGTTCTACCCCCACACCCTGACCTGCTTCTCCTTCTCCAAGAGCCTGAGCCTGCCCGGCGAGCGCCTGGGCTACGTGGCCGTGCGCCCCGGCTGTGAGGGCGAGGAGGTGCTGGTGGATATGATGGCCCAGATCTCCCGCTTTACCGGCCACAACTGCCCGCCCAGCATCATCCAGCGCGCCGTGAGCCGCTGCCTGGATGTGACCAGCGACCTGAGCGTCTACGAGACCAATATGAATCTGCTTTACAGCAAGCTGAAAGCGCTGGGCTTTGAGGTCGAGCGGCCCGGCGGCACCTTCTATCTCTTCCCCAAGGCACTGGAGGAGGATGCCAACGCCTTCTGCCGCAGGGCCCGGGAATTTGACCTGCTGCTGGTGCCCAGTGATACCTTTGGCGTAACGGGCTATGTCCGCCTTGCCTACTGCATCGACACCGAACAGGTAAAGCGCAGCCTGCCTGCGCTGGAAAAGCTGGCGGCCGCGTATCAATAAAGCCGAACCTCCCGGCAGAGCATCTGGCAGTGCCGCCGGAGGTCACAGTATTTTTTGAAACAGAGGAAAGGGAAACTGTTATGGAAAAGATCAAGATGACCACGCCGCTGGTGGAGATGGATGGCGACGAGATGACCCGTGTGCTCTGGAAGATCATCAAGGAGGAGCTCATCCTGCCCTTTGTGGATCTGAAGACCGAGTACTACGATCTGGGCCTGCCCAACCGGGATGCCACCCAGGATCAGGTGACCATGGATGCCGCTCTCGCCAACAAAAAGTATGGCGTGGCAGTCAAGTGCGCTACCATCACCCCCAACGCCCAGCGCGTGGAGGAATACCACCTGCACCAGATGTGGAAGAGCCCCAACGGCACCATCCGCGCCGTGCTGGACGGCACCGTGTTCCGTGCGCCGATCATGATCGACAGCATCAAACCGGTGGTCAAGAACTGGACAAAGCCCATCACCATTGCCCGCCACGCCTACGGCGACGTGTACAAGTGCACCGAGTTCCGCATCCCCGGCCCCGGCAGGGCGGAGCTGATCTACACCGGCGACGACGGCTCCCGGCAGGCCGCCACGGTCTACAACTTTGAGTGTGCCGGTGTCCTGCAGGGTCAGTACAACAAGGACACCTCCATCTACAGCTTTGCCCGCAGCTGCTTCAACTACGCACTGGAAAGCAAACAGGATCTCTGGTTCGGTGCCAAGGACACCATTTCCAAGAAGTATGACCACACCTTCAAGGACATCTTCCAGGAGGTGTACGATGCCGAGTACCGGGAAAAGTTCGAGGCCGCAGGCATCACCTATTTCTACAGCCTGATCGATGACATCGTGGCCCGTGTCATCCGCAGTGAGGGCGGATTTGTCTGGGCCTGCAAGAACTACGACGGCGACGTGATGAGTGATATGGTCTCCACCGCCTTTGGCTCGCTGGCCATGATGACCAGCGTTCTGGTCAGCCCGGACGGCAACTATGAGTACGAGGCCGCCCACGGCACCGTGACCCGCCACTACTACAAGTACCTCAAGGGCGAGGCCACCTCCACCAACCCCATGGCCACCATCTTTGCCTGGAGCGGTGCCCTGAAAAAGCGCGGCGAGCTGGACAGCCTGCCCGCGCTGGTCCGGTTTGGCGAGGCGCTGGAGGCCGCCAGCCTGCAGACCCTCAATGACGGCATTATGACCAAAGACCTCTGCGGTCTGGCGGAGGGCATCACCCCCTCCCAGGTGAACAGCGAGGAATTCATCCAGGCCATCCGCACCCGGCTGGAAGCAAAACTGGCATAAGCGCTGCATCACGGCCCCTGCCCCGGAACCCCGGCGGCGGGGGCTTTTTGCGCCTATACAAGGCGGTTGGCCTGTGCTACAATGGGAGCAGAAAAGGCGGTGACAGTATGCAGCATCATCCTCTGCCCGAATACCCCCGCCCGGCCCTGCGGCGGGACAGCTACGAGAACCTGAACGGCCTGTGGCAGTACGCCATCACCGGCTCTGCCGGGCTGCCCGCAAAGTGGGACGGCGACATTCTGGTGCCCTACTCCCCGGAGACGAAAGCTTCCGGCGTGGGGCGCACCCTGCAGCCCGGGGCGTGGCTCCACTACCACCGGAGCTTTGTGCCCCCGGCGGGCACCGGCGGGCGGGTGCTGCTCCACTTCGGGGCCGTGGACTATGCCTGCGCCGTGCAGGTCAACGGCCATCTGGTGGGGGGCCACCGGGGCGGCTACTGGCCCTTTGCGCTGGATATCACCGATGCGCTGAATCCTGCCGGCCATGACCGGCTTTGGGTAGCCGTGCAGGACCCCACCGGCACCGGCGTGCAGGCCCGGGGCAAGCAGACCCTCCGGCCCGGCGGGATGTTCTACCCGGCCCAGAGCGGCATCTGGCAGACCGTTTGGCTGGAGCGGGTGCCGGAAAACTACATCACGGAGCTGACCGTCACCCCGGACTATGATGCCCGCACCGTGACCGTGAAAGCCCATACTTCCCTGCCCGGCGGGGCGGCGAACCTGTGGGCCGTGGTGCGGGCCGGGGGCGTGACCATTGCCGAGGACTGGGGCAGCGACGAAGCGGACCGGGACGGCGAGGTGACGCTGAACATCCCGGAGGAACATTTCTTTCCGTGGAGCCCGGATACCCCGTTTTTGTATGACCTGACCGTGGGCACCAC
>JABLTO010031276.1_pt1 | contig 23671 bp, 18 predicted proteins | sample 7160091 | NCBI WGS metagenome assembly JABLTO01 (sample SAMN14651225, study PRJNA627086) | human gut metagenome | isolation source: feces | host: Homo sapiens
GAGAGCGCGCCGCCGCCGATGTGCGCGGCCGGGCCGTACTGGTCCACCGCCAGCTTGCGCCCGGTCAGTCCGGTATCCGCCGCCGGACCGCCCTTGACGAAGCGCCCGGAAGGGTTGATGAGCAGGCGCGTTTCCTTTGTGAGAAGGTTTGCGGGGATGGCCCTACGGATGATCCGGGTCTCGACGTCCCTGCGCAGCGCATCCGGGTCCGCGTCCTTGGCGTGCTGCACGGAAATGACCACCGCCGTTACCGCCGCGGGGGTTCCGCTGCTGTAGGATACCGTCACCTGTGCCTTTCCGTCCACGCCGGCGCCGCGGAGCGGTTCCTCGTCCAGCAGCCTGCAGATGCGATGCGCCAGCACCACGGGCAGCGGCAGGTATTCCGGCGTTTCGTCCGTGGCATAGCCTGTCACGATGCCCTGATCGCCCGCGCCCGGCTCCGTGCGCGTCACCGTCTGCGCGATGTCCGGGGACTGTTCGTGGATGCCGATGGTCACGTCGAGCTCGCCGTCGTCGCTGAGGTCGGCGCTTCGGTAGCCGATTCGCTCCAGCGTGTCGCACATGACCCGTTCCTCAAGAAGCTCCGCCCCGGCGCTCACCTCCCCGGCGATGGTGATGCGGCCGTTGGACGCCATGACCTCGATCGCCACACGGGCCTTTGGGTCGCGCATCATGTAGGCGTCCAGAATGCCGTCCGCGATCTGGTCACAGAGCTTGTCGGGATGGCCGCGGCGGACCGATTCCGCCGTCAGGTTATAGGTCTTTTTGCTCATGGTGTTCCCCCTTTTTCTCAGTCGTAGTGTTCGACCTGCGTCCGCGGCCTGCGCTTTTGCAGCGGACGCTTTCCGCGTTTCCGCTCGCGCTCGATGTTCAGCAGGGCGTAGTAGGCCGTCGGATCGGCATACCCCTCATGGTTCCGATAGCTCAGCGGCTTTCGGTCGCCCAGCAGCTGGCACTCCCCACGCAGGCGTCCGTCCATGTACAGGGTGCATCCGGCACGCTTCCCGCAACGTTCACAGAAGGCAAGCTCCTCGCGTTCTTCCCGGTTCACAGGCACACCGCCTCCCCGCCCGACGGCCGCGCGGCCGGATTCTGCCAGCACAGCAGCACACGCCGCAAAGCCCCGGATACGCCGCGCCGGACACGCTCCCACGTGAACACGGGCACGAAGCCGGCCGCCGCGTCCATCAGGACGATGTCGGTGATGTACCACGTCCCCTGCGTCCTGCGCAGCAGCAAATAGATGCCGCTGTCATAGCACACCTCCTGGCACTGCGTATCCAGATGCACGCCTGCCGCTTCGTGCGCGGCGATGTACTGCTTAAGCTCCCGCTTGAGGATGAACGCACGGATATATCGTGCAGCCAGCCTGCGATTGACCGCGGCAAACTGCCGCCAGCCCTGCTTCGTGAAGTCGACGGAGACGATATGGCCCGCCATGACGAAGCGATGTGTCGCATCAAACATCATCGTGACCTCCCGCAAAAATCTCCGGGCGCTTGCTTGCGCATGACGCGGGACGCACGGCTTTTGCCGGTTCATCGGCTTCGCTGCACGGGTCGCCTGCCGGCGGCGGTTTCTCGCCTTGCCATGGTGCTCCTGTGCTGCGCTCGTCCTTTGTCCTTTCCGGGTTCTTTGTGGGTGGCCACCTCACGAATAGGATGATAACGGTTTTGCGCCTCAGGGAACAGGTCTGGCAAAGACCCGCAAAATGAAGGATTTCCTTCATTTTGCAAGGCACTGATCGCACGCTTTCCCTCCGGGATGCGCTTTTTGGCATATCACACGGCAGATTTTGACGTTCCCGGGGCAAAAAAAAGAAGCGGCAGTGGGTCACGACCAGAACCGCTCCGCCAAAATTTTTTTTACCTTTTGGCCGCAGCCATCCAGAGAAGCCATCCAAAAAGCCGCCTGCCGTGCCAGGCATCGCACGTCAGGCGGCATGGTTTCGCCCCTGTTTCAAAGGCTCGTTCACTCTTTCAGGTTCAGTTCCCGGCACCCGCATTTTCTGAGCGTCTCCTGAATGTCCTGAATCTTATTCCTATACATCGTCTGCAGGATAGCCCGGTAAATCAGGTGTTCCGGCGTGTCCCGCAGGATTCTTCCGGATTTGCGAATCAAATCCAGACTATATTCGGGCGGCAGGTGAAGCCCGATGCAGACCGCAATCACCTAGTCAAATGAATAATCGTCTTTCTCCGCGCTGCGAAGGCGTTTAATCGTTGAATCGGAGAGAAACGCCTCTTCCGCCAGCCTTTCCCGGGTCACGTTCAGGCGCTTCATATGTGCCTTGAGCGTACCATGAAAACTGCCCGGCAGACCGGTCAGAATCTCCGACATGGCACGCGCCTGCATCAGGACGTTTTCATGTCCATGCTCCATCGACAGCGCCAGGCCGCGTCCGTTATACTCCTCGTCGCTGTTGAGCTGGCCATAGACGTAACGCGTCCTGTTGTCGCGATAGTAGCTCCGCACGAACCGCAGACAGCAGGCATCCACATGCGCGTTGGCCCATTCGGTCAGGCGCAGCTTGCCGTTGTGCAGCACCACATACGCAGGGTCATTGACGCAAATATGCCCGTCGGCATAGACGTAGTGCCCCGTGTCCAGCAGTTCCCGGAAAGCCTGGTTGCGAACATACTCCTCCAGCGTTTCCTTTGGGCTGATGACGAATGTCCGGCTTCCACGGCACGTGTCGGCCGAAAACGCGAACGGCTCGATATAGCCGTCGTCGACAAAATTGAGCACACCTTTGGCCGCCGTATATCCCAGCTGAATCATCCGGTTGCGCATCTGGTAGTTACGCACGCCGTACTCCTTTGCCAGCGCGCGACCGATGGCCTGCAACCGATACCCCATATGCCGGCCTGGCGGGTTTTCACCGTCCAGTTCCTCATGCAACCGTTTGCGAAGGTGCGTTTGCGGCATCTGAAGGCACTGGCTCCCCACATGCGCCTGCCACTCCATCCATTCCACCGGGCTGCGCTCCTGTTTCTGAACGTCCACGCGCTTCCACCGGATGATTTCCATGACGTCGCTGTTGTGCAGCTGCTGCAGCTGGAAAAACAGCCGGTGCTCGACATAGTGAAAGCACTCATGCATGATCGCACGATTGCCGTTGAATTTGCCCGTGGTGTTCAGAACGATGGTGTCTGCCTCCACGCGCACGGGGACCGGGGGAAGCTGCGGTCGCTGAACATCCTGACAGACCAGCACTTCGCCCGCGTCAAAGAACAGGATGCTTGCCGTCCTGTCGCGCCGGTACAGCGGCAGGCCGATGATCTTCAGTCCCAGCCGCTCAGCCAACACAGCGGGTCGCAGATATGTGGGATTGTGCAATGCCTCCGGAGCGATGCGGAAAATGATGTCTTCCGCTTCTTTTTCGATGTCCTCCCAATGAAAGACCGGAATGAGGTATTCGTCCAGCCTGATTCCGTCCCGGTCTTCCTCATAACGGTGGATACGGAAGTTACCGTACTCCACCTCAATGCCGCTTTCCATGCTGATGCACATATCCGCCCGGTATCGCTGTGTGACGCGCTGTGAGCTTTGGGGCATGCCGCAGCGGATTTCGGCCTCCACCTCTATGACCAGATCCGCTTCCACGAAGTACAGCCCCACACGCCGAAACCCCATCCAGGCGATCTTGCCGGCCAGCGGCGTGATGCTCACAAGCGGCGCGTTGCGGCTGCGATGAGCCGCTTCCTCAGTTGCCCCGCCATCCCCGGGTATGACAAACGGAGCTTTGCTCAAATTTTCCTTACCGTCATTCCCCGAGGCTGTATGTGAGGTTTCCCGCAGCAGCTTTCCGTCGCACTGCACACCCAGCTCGCCGCATCGGCTCTTATGCGAAAGCGCCGCGAGGACTTCTTCTTCATAATGCCTGCGGATGTAGCCGGTCATCGTCTGTATTTCCGGCAGTTCAACGGTTTCTGTCATCTGAATTCGGGCCGGGGACGGTATCGTTTCGTCAAGGGCAGTTACAACATCCGGCGCTTCCCGCATATCCCGCTCATTGATTTCATCAAATACAAGCTTATCTTCCATATACTTTTTCTCGCTTTCGCATACATTCGGTTTTTCTGACAAAAAAAGCGGTGAATGGGTAGATTATATTATATGAGAACGTGTGTTCGCAATATGGTACAGTGCGAAGCGGAAAATTTTAATGCAGGGGGTGTGTGGGAGTATGGTATTCCCATTTTTCCAAGCGAGTAGGTGAAGGGTATAGGAATGTATACGGACGATGAGCTCCGGGTACTAGCGAAAATCACAGTCAAAATTGCTGCAGACTACCTCGGCATCTCTCCCATGATGGTGACCCTGGCATGAGAAACAGCGTGCTTCCAATCAGCTTTGCCATCAAAAAGAGAATCGGTGCAGCGAAAGCCGGAGCTACAATATCATTCTAGAGCGGTTGATCGCTTATCATCACAGTAAGAACGCGTGCAGAATTCACGCTTATGTCTCTGCTATGGAAAAAGCGTATTCGGAGCAGGCTCTTTCTGCATGGGCGTCTTGGGCGCGGGCAAAAGCGGATTGGTATGACCCCGCGATTGCAAAAAAAGACGAACTTCTTGGCAGGCGGGAGCATGAAAAGAGTCAAGAGAACAAAGGTCCCCGGCACAAGGGATACCGGTGGCAAAGCAAAGGGATACTCACCTTCGGAATCGAATAACATAGCGGTGCATTTGTCAATATCGTTTAACAATTATTCTAAGTATATTATCAATAATAGTTGAAAAAGATAAAGATTAGTGCTACTATATTGTTAAAGGAGGTGCTAATATGGCTATCATCAGCAAGGAAGGGCTGCTGAAAGTGCTGGTCTCCTACAACCCCTGGTGGAAAACGGGAGTCGTAAACCCGAAACTGTCCAAAACCTATAAGCGGTTCGCCTTTTACGAGGCCATGAAGCGCCTGAATCAAACCGACATCCGGCGCACAGTCGTCTTAACCGGAACAAGACGAGTGGGAAAGACCACCATACAGTACCAGATGATCGAGGCCCTGCTCCGGAATGACGTGCCGCCTCAGAAGATCGTCTATATCTCCATGGATCATCCCATGCTGAAACTGAGCGCCATGAACGAGATTCTGGAGTGCTATCACGAAAATATCTGTCCGGATCAGAATGTCTACTACTTCTTTGACGAAATACAGTATGCGCAGGACTGGGACAAATGGCTGAAAACGATCTATGATATGCAGCCGGACACCAAGGTGGTGGCCACCGGCTCGGCCAGTCCGGTTTTGGTCAAGGGGAGCCGGGAGAGCGGCGCCGGACGATGGTCTGCCATCCAGGTTCCCACGCTGTCCTTCTATGAGTACTGCGAGCTGCTGGACATAGATCGCCCCGACCTTCCGGATGACTTGAAGATCACCCCGTTGGTGTATAAAACCCAGCAGGAGCGCACCCGGATCATGCTGCAGCTCTCCAAGGTGCAGAACCACTTCAACCGCTATCTGCAAGTAGGCGGCTTCCCTGAACTGGCCCTGGCCGACAACGACATTCTGGCCCAGCAGGTCATGCGGGAAGATGTGGTGGACAAAGTACTCAAGCGGGATCTGCCCTCCCTTTACAAAATCCGCAACGCAACAGAGCTGGAGCGCATCTTCCTGTATCTCTGCAATGTTTCTTCTAAAATCGTCTCAATCGAGGCGATTGCAAAGGAACTGAATGGCGTTTCCAGACCAACCGTTGAAAACTATATTGCGTATTTGGAAAGTGCCAACCTGATTTATCAGAGCTGGCCCGTCAATATGGCGGGGAAAAAGGTTCTCAAAGCCAGCCCCAAGATCTACATTGCCGACGCGGCAATCCGCAACGCGGTTTTGATGGACGATTCCATGCTGAGCGACCCGGTGGAAATGGGGAAGGTTGTGGAGACCGCCGTTTACAAACATGTAGCCGCATTTTACTATCAGCAGGCTGCGTCGGTGGGATACTATCGCGGCGGCAAGCGTGGGAAGGAAATCGATGTTGTGGTGGAATACTCCAATTCCAAGAACATCCTCATTGAAGTAAAGTATCGGGAGGGTGCCCCCATCCCGGATGACTCCGCCATCGTAGAGTTGAGCGGAGAGGCTGCGGCCTCCATCGTGGTAACGAAAACCGCCGATGATTTTGGCGTCCACAATACGAAAAGTGGAACAGATTTGATCCGTATCCCGGCCTTTGCGTTCCTTTATCTGCTTGGTCATGCAGAAAAGCACGGCTACCGCGGAATGGAATAATAGCAGAGCATAAGATGGAGAGCGTGGTGCATGCATACCACGCTCTCATGTTTGATTCATGAGTTACTGTTATATTTGTGCTACCTCTATGTGAGAAAGGGCAAATAATGGATTCGTACGCTTCTCCTTTAATATGCATATGAATCTTGGAAATATCCGAAATCTTCCATACAGATGTTATAAATAAATTACACGAATTTTTTAGAGAAATGACACGATACAATACAGCAAATGCGTAAAAATTAAAAACGCCTTATGCAGCGAGGTCATGAATCGTTCGAATCCGTTAGGAGTACGGCGTAAATTGCTTGGAAACAAATAATATTCTACCGATATTCGACACAGAGGGACTTGTCCTGCAGTGTTCTTTAATTTATAATAACACTGTAAGAAAGTGGGTGATACTCATAGACGATTACATTTTTGGGAACAAAATTGTTAAGCTAAGGACACAACTCAAACTTTCCCAGACTGAGTTGGCGGAAATGGTTGGCGTGACCAATAAGGCTGTCTCAAAATGGGAAACAGGAAAGTCGAAGCCGACAACGAATGGAATCAGAAAACTAGCAGCACTTTTTAAGATTGATCTTAATGAGCTTTTGTCTATGAAAGATGAGGAAAGAAATATGAAAATTTCAAAGATTGTCATAACGGGAGGCCCTTGTGCAGGCAAGTCCACTGCTATGAGCTGGGTACAAAACGCATTCACACAGATAGGATATACCGTCCTGTTTGTGCCTGAGACAGCAACCGAGCTTATTACCGGTGGTGTTGCGCCATGGACATGCGGTACAAATGCAGAATACCAAAAGTGCCAATTGAAGTTGCAGATTGAAAAGGAGAATATTTTCGAGCAGGCAGCTCGTACTATGGCGGTTGATAAAGTCCTCATCGTTTGTGATCGTGGAGCCCTTGATAACAAAGCATATATGAATGATATGGAATTTGCTGAGGCAATACAGTTTATTGGATCCAATGAAGTGGAGCTTCGTGATAACTATGATGCAGTATTCCATCTGGTTACTGCAGCAAAAGGTGCTGAAGAGTTTTATACGACAGCAAACAACTCGGCCAGAACTGAAACCGTTGAGGAAGCTGCAGCACTGGATGATAAACTAATTTCAGCATGGACCGGTCATCCTCATTTGCGCGTAATTGATAATACCTTGACCTTTGAAGACAAGATGAAAAAACTGATTGCAGAAATTGCTTCATTCTTGGGCGAACCCGAGCCGTATGAAATCGAGCGCAAGTATTTGATCGAATATCCGGATATCAAGTGGCTTGAAAGCAATCCTGCCTGCCAACGCATAGAGATTATTCAGACATATCTTAACAGCACTGCCGGCGAAGAAGTTCGCGTTCGCCAGCGTGGTATAGATGGAAACTACATCTACTATCAAACCATCAAGAGAAAAGTGTCTGATATGAAACGTGTTGAGATTGAGAGGCGCTTATCACAAGCAGAATACCTAAAGCTCTTGATGCTGGCAGATACAACAAAGAGACAGATCCGCAAAACGAGATATTGTCTTACATATGAAAATCAGTATTTCGAAATTGATGTGTATCCATTCTGGAGCGATAAGGCTATTGCCGAGATCGAGCTGAGCGATGAGAATACCGAGATTGTTTTCCCGAAGCAAATAAAGGTTATGAAAGAAGTTACCGATGATGATTCTTTCAAGAATGCATCATTGGCACAAATAAAGGAGTAACAGTTATGGAAAGAAAAATTAACTGGTACAGTGGCTGTCACGATGAAATTGAACTTGTATACGACAAGGCAAATGAAAATGAAAACATCGCTGCAGGATTGATGGAGTTAGAGACAATGGCTCTCCGAGAAGCGGAGGAAAATTGCGGAATGGTAAAAATGGACGATAAGCCTATTACACATGAAATGTTCCTTGAAATGAGTGCGCCAGTTAAAGAAATGGTGATGTATCATCTCTCCAGCGCAGGATTACAGGAGTTTGTCCCTTCCACGACTGAAGGTAAAATCACGGTGACATTCACGCCTCATATTCAACGAGTCTTGGGTTGTACGATGTTCTCAGTCCTCAATCGGCTGGAAAAACTTGATGGCGCGTTCAATGTGCGGTTCCCACAGGCAAACCTCGAACTGAGAATTCCTCTTGGCGCCAGAAAAGGCATGATGAAATGTGAAATGCTCATTATGCAACTCTATCCGTGGTTGTCTATTAAAGAAACTTCAATCAATACTGTGCCTAGCACATTAAATGTTCAGCCACAAGCCCAACCTAAAGCACCTGTTGTAGAACAGAAACCTACTGAACATAAAACAGAAAAGAAGGGCTTCTTTGCCAAGTTGTTTGGCAAGAAATAAACGAACTGGTCTGTACCCTACTAAACAGACAATGAAAAACGAGACCTCCTGTTGCAGAATGTAAGAAGCAAACTACAGCAGGAGGTTATTGTATGGATCAGGTAGATACATACTTGATGACGGGAATCAGTAGCTCAGCCCCCCATTATACCATAGGAGATAAGGTAAGATAAGTTGCGCAAAATGAAAGGAGGGAAAAAGAGACATAGTTTGCGAACTCTGGTAGAATGAAGTTGCGACACACCATTCTAAAAGGAGACTGCAAACCATGTCTGAGAGAATTGTACAACTGAACGAGGAAGTTATCAAGGGGCAGATCAAGGAATTGGTCCGCGGCAGTGTGGAAGAAACGCTGAATGAGCTGCTGGAGCAGGAGGCAGAGAAACTCACGCAGGCAGCCCGGTATGAGCGAAATGAGGCTCGCCAGGGCTACCGCAGCGGCCATTATGACCGGAATCTTACCACTACCTCCGGAGATGTCACGCTCCATGTTCCCCGACTCAAGGGCGTCTCATTTGAGACTGCTATCATTGAGCGATATCGCCGCCGGGAAAGCAGCGTGGAAGAGGCGCTGATCGAGATGTACCTGGCTGGTGTTTCGGTGCGCCGGGTGGAGGATATTACCGAAGCTCTGTGGGGCAGCAAGGTGTCTCCCGCAACGATCAGTGAGCTGAACAAGAAAGCTTACGTCCACATCGAAGATTGGCGGAACCGTCCTTTGCAGGGCGGCAGATATCCGTATGTCTATGTAGACGGTATCTACCTGCGGCGCAACTGGGGCGGAGAGTACGAAAATGTAGCCATTTTGGTAGCCATTGCAGTGAATGAGGATGGGTACCGTGAGGTTTTAGGTGCTGCCGAAGGCATGAAAGAGGACAAGGCAAGCTGGGTGAGTTTCTTCCAATGGCTCAAAGGTCGCGGATTGGATGGCGTGAAGCTCATTGTTGGAGACAAGTGTCTGGGCATGCTGGAAGCAGTGAGTGAAGTATTGCCTGATGCCAAATACCAGCGCTGTACGGTTCACTTTTACCGGAATGTGTTTTCTGTTGTTCCTCGCTCCAAGGTAAAGCTGGTAGCCAAGATGCTCAAGGCCATCCATGCACAGGAAAACAAGGAGGCTGCCAGGGAAAAGGCCAAGGCTGTAGTCGCTCAGCTGAAGGAAATGAAGCTGAAGGAAGCTGCCAGGAAGGTGGAGGACAACATCGAGGAAACGCTGACTTACTGTGATTTCCCCTATGAGCATTGGGCACGGATCCGCACCAACAATGTGATTGAACGGTTGAACCGGGAGATCCGCCGCAGGACCCGTGTGGTGGGGACGTTCCCTGATGGAAATTCTGCCCTGATGCTGGTCTGTGCCCGACTGCGACATGTAGCCGGCACCCAGTGGGGCAACAAGAAATACATGAACATGAAGCACTTGGAGGCGGCTCTGGACGACGCCTCTATTGCCGGCTGACTTCACTCAGCCGAGCCTGCAAATAATTTTGCGCATAAATCTGGACAGGACCTGTTTGTTGGACGGAAAGCGAGGAGTAGCAGAATGAGCGAACGGTTATCAACTTATTCTCCCATGGCTTTTATTTCTAACAGTTTTAAATACAAAGAAGGATTATCAAGTACAACTATTTTCAGTTCGTCCACAACACGCGTTACAATTTGGTAAAGCATACCCTGAGCGCTGTAATAACCCTTCTTTGCCGAAAGCTTATTCTCATTATACCTGAAATTATCGTCCATCACGAACACAACCTTTTGGAACTCTTGGCCGATTACACTATGAGCGTTTCTATCACATACTCCAGACAAACTGTCATAAGGATCAGGCGAATACTGAGATGAAGTAAAGGTTAAAGCAGTCCAGCCACTTTGTTGTAAAAAGTCAAGATATTCCTTTAGTGTGCCCATCTCGTGAAAATACTCAATTGTTACACAACTATAATTTAAATGATCGCGGCTACTCCCAATATTTAAAAGATTGGTGATAAACGAAGCCATTTCCTTGTTTGTTCTAATTTTAGTTGTGAGTCGTTTGGACGATAGTTTAATGTCAGGATGTTTATTTTTTAAATATGCTTCAATATCACGCCCCTCACTGCTTTTAAGATATTGCTTCACATCATAAGAAAAAACGACCGGTATTTCTTTTTCTGTAGTCTTCTGAATAACCAACTCAAGCTGATATTCTCTAATACGTTGAGCCTCGTCGATAAAAACGATCTCACATTCATCGAAAATATTGTTAATAGAAAATACGGTTACGGAACTGATTGGGCGAATAATCCAACCATAGTAATCTCTTAGTCTTTCATGTCCTACATTAATTATTCCACAGTGTATCAGCATCACTTTGGTATTAGCCTGTATCATATCTTTTGCAATATCATACATCATTAGCGTTTTACCGGTGCCGGCATTAGCAGAAATTGAAAAGTACATGAAAGGGTGGGCTTGTAATTCACAAGTAATTTCTTCTTTGATTTTTTGTTGGGCTGTAGTAAGGAAGTATTCCCCAGAAATGAATTTATCGGTTGAGTTGAATGGAGAAACTAAGTAATTAGATGGAACGAATTCTCGATCAGGGTCAACGCTATAATCAACACGGTGATTGTGAACACACGATGCGATCACAGATGAAACTATTTTCACTAACGAGTCGGTCTCAACTATATATTCATAGAAACCATCGTTATCCACATAAGTAAACAACCGTAATGGTCTCCCCAAAAACTTTAGGTAGTAGTTATTAACTCGCAACTGTTTTAGTATCTTTTCTTCCTTTTTTGCAACCTTTAGTTCACTTTTGATTTCGATGTTAATTGTGAGGTCAGAGCCAAATGTTAACAAATCAAACTCTTTTCCAATTTGGCCAATTGTATATCCAACGAAAAAACCATCAAAATCAGAAATGTTACAACCGCACGTTTGCAAAATATTGCAGAAGGAATTTAAATTCCTTATCTCGTGGGACTTCAGTACCTTAAATTTTTCTCGACGTTCGTGCTGGCTTTTTCCAGTGCAGCGGCGCCTTGGTATACTGAAATAAGATTTTGCGGTTTCATGCATATCCTCTTTTCTGTTGTCGAGTAGAAAAGCTGTTTTGGTTTTCATCCAAGCAAAAAGCTGAATGGGAATATACCCATACGGCTGCCTTAGTGGCACAAAGACCTATCATTAATTAATTATACTGCAATTCGGCAAAAATTACAATATTAAGTCTACACTTGTCGAAAAGATATGTTGAGAATGACAAGCTCAACGTCTGCGTCGCAATAGACAAAGAATAAGAAAATCCCTCTGAAATCTGAACAGCACCCCATTGTTAGACAGTATGATATACTGTCTAACAATGGGGTGCTGTTCAATTTAGACCGTGGGGAATCGTTTTTCTAATGGCATTATAGCAAAAGCTAAGATGGATGTCAATCTTGGTCACTACAATGAATATTCATGGTATACAACTCAAGTTTTCATAACACCCAAAAATCTTTTATACCCCTTTATACCCTTTTCGAAAGGGGTATTAGCAAGAAAGCTATCAACGATTTTAGAAAAGCAATGCCTCGGCTTGCCCATTAACTTATGGATCTGCCATAAAATGCAGCGGCATTTTGATAGAGAATATGGTCCTTCGCGTTGTCACTGATGGGAAGGGCCTCTACCTGCTTGATCAAGTCCACTACGGATAAGCTCTGAGTCGTCCAGTTGGTCGCAAAGCAGATCCGATCAGTCAGGCCGTGATCTGCATAATACACATAGGGCTCATAACCCGAACCATGCTGTGCCATTTTTTCAGGAAGATGTGTTTCGAAATTGACATATACATTTTTGTGTCGTCGGGGAAGGGCCAGAAAATCCAAAACCCACGGCCAACCACTGACACCGGCCATAATCTTTAGCTCCGGGAAATCACGAGCAACCTCGTCAATATATCTGGGATGCCCGATATCATAAGGAACCGCAGTAGACAAATTCAGACTGCTGTAAATATGAACCGGAATTCCCAACTCGCAACATTTGGCATAGAGGGGATAGTTTTTTTTGTCGTTGGCTGGCAGCCGGGTGCGGAAACTGGTCAAATAAAGTGCGTGAAGGCCATATTCTTTTACTGCCACCTCCAGCTCTCGTACCGCCTCCATTCCCTTGTGAGGATCGACAAAGATGAAGCCTTTGAACCGGTCCGGGAATTGCTGCACGATTTCAGCCGTCTTACGGTTGTTGTGATCACCGCTGACGGTGATTCCCCACTCAACACCGATTGTGTCCATATACTGGACAAAATCCGTCGGAGTGACCTCATGGGCCTTTGCTGCAGCAAAAACAGTTTCCAGGAACTTGTCCTCCCCCTGTTGGTGGGCGATTGCCTCGATATCAAGAACGTTTAGTCCAATTCCTTCCGCAATCTTCGCTGCATAGGTATTTTTATATCCAGCATAATTGGGATCTAGGCACATTGTTCGCAGTGTTTGCGTAATACTGTCCGCATCCATAGGCATATCAAGACAAAGATCAATTACTTTGCGCATAAAGAAAATCTCCTTTTTTACCGTTTTAAAACAAAATGCTCTGAGCTTCTAGTTACATGCCGAAGTCTTTCTTGGCATCTCCGGTGTACAGCACCGGCTTTTTAATTCGATAAACGATAACCGATACGACCAAAGCAGCGGCAGCATACCCCATAGAAATCATGATGCCTGTGGCGGACAGGGTTGAGAACAGAAGAAGGCTCTGGATGGCACACAAAATCAAGGCAAAGGCAGTTGCAACCTTAGCCAGACCGGGTTTGAGTTTAAACGGTGCATTGGCTACAGCGTCCGGATACTTCTTATACAGGAAGAAGCAACTGCACATCGGAACCATTGCCATAAAGAGAGAAATACCAGAACCCAAAGTGCTCAAGGAAGCCAGAGAGATATCCAGTAAAATGGGGATTAGGCCAATCACATAAAAAATACTAAGCAAAATATGGGGAGTGCCGTACTTCTTGTTGACTACCGCCAGTCCCTTTGGGAACCAACCATCCTGACAGGCTACCAACACAGGCTTGGTTACCCATCCCATGGTGGAGTTCAGTGTAGTTGCGATAGCAATCAGCGCTCCGCAGGAAATAAAGAACACAAACAGGGGATAGGACATGATTTCACGGGCCACAATAGACAGGTTCTGATTGGCAACCTGCTCAATGGGAAGAACTCCTGCTGCCACAACAGACATAAGCGCATAGACGATACCAACTAACAACGTGCCCAAAGCCATACATAGCGGAATATCACGCCCTGGATTCTTCATTTCTCCGCCCAAGCTAGCAATCACGTTTGCACCGCCTGTGGCAAACGTCAGAAGGCCGGCTGTCGTGATCATGGTCAAAAAACCATTGGGCATAATGGCCTGTTTACTGGCAAACTGGGAGAAGTCCACCTGAGGAACTCCGTTGACAATAAATACGGCAAAAGCTACGATCATTACCAAAACCATGATGTTCTGTAGCTTGGCGGCCCATCCCATGCCAAACAGATTCGCTACAAACATCAAGGTCAAAATGCCGACGGCGCACAGCTTAAAGGGCATACCAGGGATGATGGACTGCATATAGTCTGCAAAAGAAATAGCAAACAGCGCCAGAGTAATATTATAGGACAGATAAATAATAATGTAAAACAATCCGGCGATTGGGTGCCCCAATCGAGATGCATAGCGGTATGCACCTCCGGTAGTTGGTAACGCACTTCCCATCATCATAGTGGGAATACCCATGAACACAACAAAGATAGAGGACAGAATGAAGGCCAGTACAACCCCCCGTCCTGTCATACCAATTGCGGTTCCCATCATGGCCATAATGCCGGAACCAATCGTCTGACCCATCGCAATGCTGAGTACCTCTTTGAATCCAAGGACTCTTTTCAGATTGCTCTCGCTAGATGTGGTTGCACTGTTAGTAGAATTGCTCACAAGAGTACCTCCTTTAAACACATTGGCAAAAATAATTAGGATCAAATTTTACAGACGTCAATTTTGGTGTACGACCATTATAACATGTTTTTTACGCGTGTCAATATATTTTTATTCAACTAAAACGATAGAACATCCTGCCCGAAGGCGGGATGTTCTATCATAATTACATTACCAGGTCAGCCAATTCAAACGCTTGCTTTAAAATGGGTTTAAGTTGATCTTTAGTAAGGTCAAAGGTAACCATCACAGTATGTTCTGCAAAATGTTCAATCGATTCCCACTCAGTCCATCGAAGCTGTCCGCTAGCCTCGCCCTGCCGAAGTGCCTGCGCCACTGACTCAATCATCAGTACGTGAAACTGATATTTGCTTCCATCTGTCGGGAGACCATATTGCTGAAATGCTCGGTAGGTGTCGGAATAATACTGCGCCTGCGTTTCAATCACTTCTGCGATGCTCATCGCTGCATAAGGTTGATGATACAAAATATAGTCGCTGAAAAGCGGATTGTGGACCATTTGCCGTCGAAATATGATGTATTTAAATATTACTCGGGCCAAAGAATCAACGTTATCAGGTAGCACTTGAGATGCCAAGGTATCCAATTCCCGATACCGCAGCCGATAAAGCTCCTGCATAATGTCGTCTTTGTTGCTGAAGTAGTAATAAATCAGAGATCGAGGCACCCCAAGCTGATTTGCAATCTCTTTGATGCTCAAATTCAAGTATCCAGTGGAAAGCACAACCTGTACTGTGGCACTCAGGATTCTTCTTCGCATCTCATCGCTTTTTTTATATTTTGACATGGCGGTATTCCTTCTTGCTTTTTGTAATATCGGTAATTTTTAGGTGAAGTATATCATTTCAAAAATAGAAAGTCAAACGCAGAAAGATGTTGACATGAGTCAAAAATTATGCTACTGTATTTTTACAGACGTCAATTTCTGAGGTGCATATCATTTAATTTTTTATTATTGACCAACAGAAAGGGGCTTATTATGGAATACACACTGCTTCGCACCGAAATTGTCCGCCGTATCGGTGTAATTACATTAAACGACCCTCCTAAAAATGCTTTCAGCAAACGCATGCTGAAAGAGATGCTTGCTGCTCTGGATGAGTTCGAATCCAATGACACGGTTCGGTGCGTTTTCTTGAAAAGCACCGGCGAGCATTTCTCACAAGGGGCTGATGCAAACGACATCCGTAAGGCTCTGGTTGGCGAGGTAGAAGAGATTCCAGAGTCTTTTTCTGAATTGGGCGGACAACTAGTCGAGCGAATCGATTCCTATCCCAAACCTACCATTGTTGCTGCCAAAGGTCTCTGTGTGGGTGGTTCCACCGCAGTGTTTAACGCCTTTGATGTACGTATTGTTGGTGAAAGCTTCAATATCCATGATGGCGATATTTACTATGGTACAGTAGGAAGTTGGGGCATGAGCAGCCTGCGCCTCCCGATTTGGATTGGCCGGAACCGAATCATGGATTATATGTTCCTCAACGAAGGGTTTTCTGGTCGGCAGGCCTATGAGCTAGGAATTGCCAGCAAGGTAGTGGCAGACGAGTTGGTCGATGGTGTTGGTATGCACTACGCCAATAAAATGTCCATGGCTGCTCCTATTGCCGTGCGGTATTTTAAAGAATGTGTTCGCAAAGCGACCGCTTTCTACCTTGACGAAGCCAGAAAATTCGAGTTGGAGGCTGCGGCCGCCGTTTTCGCGACCCAAGACTCGAAGGATGGGCTGACCTACCTGCTTCGAGGTGAGCAGGCTGAGTTCCAAGGGAAATAAGCTTACTCCGCAGCGAATTTGTATAAATGAGTCCCGGATCCTTGTGATCCGGGACTTATTCTATTATCCCCATCCCACTTTACCCCCTTAATTATACCAAAAAACCTCGCCAACGACGAGGTTTTTTGACAGTCTGCAAAACCCCCGTTTCTAAAGAAACGAGGTTTTTGGTTCGCTCTCCAGCGATGGTGGAAATAAGTAGGATTAAACCGCAACTGGCCGCTTAATTGTCTAACGGGAAATTGGGCCGATGTTTCAACAATATGTTACAATAGTCCTGCATATAGGAAATAAATATAGAAACGCTTTTACAAATTGCATTTTCCTTAGGAACGATGATGTTTAAATCATAAGCAGCAGATTGATAATCACGCAAAAGGACATGTCGAAGCGTTGGCCGCGGAGATACTTTGTATAGTGTCGTTACGGCAAATGAAACTCCATAATTTTCCTCAGCAAATTGGAGCAAGGAACTGGTTTCGTAACAGGGAAAAATTCGCAGTGTCTTTCCGGCTCGCTCATACACTTCTTTTAACCATGCGTAGTCAGAGAAGTGTTCCGGCCCAGCGATTCCAATTGTCAATCCGTCCAGTGCTTCGATGTCAATCAAATTGCTCTGGGCCAGTGGGTTTGACCGGTTGATCGTAAAACAATAATAGTTCGTAAACAAGTAAAAATACTCCAACTGATCCAAACGGGTGGTGCTGCTTGAGATAGCCAAATCGTAGTGTTCATTTAGCAATTTCGACTCCATTTCTTTTTCGACGCAGCAGGTATAGTTAAACTCAATATCATGATGCAGATCCATAAAGTCAAAAAAGACTTGCGGAGAGACATACTCAAAAAAGCCATAAGCAATCAAAATGTGAAGTTTGTCCTTAGGGGAGTCCTCTAATATTTTGTTGATTTCAGAGTAGCTATCATAGATCGACTTGATATGTGGATAAAGTTTTTCACCCATCGGAGACAGCGTGCTTCCCTTTTTCGTACGTATAAACAAATCAGCACCGAGTTCTTCTTCAAGACCGCGAATACTTTTGCTCAGCCCCTGTTTGGAAATAAACAGCATATCTGCCGCCTTTGAAATGCTTTTCTTGTTCACCAGGGTCAAAAAACACTCACACTGTCTCAGATTCATAGTCGGGCACCATCCATTAAGTCAAGATTTTGGAGGATATGGTCCTCTAAATAAATAGCATACAGCTTTTAGAACAGTGTGTCAACCATTAGTTGACCCCGGCTTAACAGATTTGTTTCTATGCAAAGCCGCTGAACTATAGTTTACTTAGCATAAAAAAGGAGGAAACTGTTATGGAAGAGCACACTGTTTTGTATGAAAAAAGAGACGGGATAGGAGTGATTCGCCTTAATCGTCCCCATGTAAGCAACCGTATCAATTCCGCACTTTTGCATGGATTGGATCAGGCTGTCACAACTGCTTGCGTGGACGATGAAGTGCGAGTCGTTGTTGTTGTCGCCAACGGCGATGATTTCTGCGGCGGGTTCGATATCACAGACAATACATCCTCTCTTGGCGAAGGGGCTACTTGGGATGAACGCCGAAGCAATACGCACGAAGAGATCGAACTTTGGATGAAGATACTCAATGCCCGCAAACCCTTTATCGCTGCGCTAAAAGGCTGGGTGATTGGCGGAGGATATGCGTTGGCATTGACCTGTGATTGTCTGGTGGCTGCTGAGAATACGATTATGGACAACACAGAATTTGCGGCCGGTATGTCCTATGTCAGCTATACGCCCCTTGAGGCGTGGAAAATGCCCATGAATATCGCAAAGGAAAAGCTGTTTACCGGATACTCCATCACTGCGGAAGAGGGATATCGAATTGGTCTAATCAATCACGTCGTTCCATTGGAGGAAGTGGACGACTGTGCATTTGCGTTGGCAAAACGAATGCTCAAGCTTTCCCCGTATACGCTGGCGATGCACAAAGCATTTGTAAACATGGCCTATGACCTTCAGGGAATGAAGCACATCATCCCCTTTGCCGAGGAAGCGTTCAGTATCTCCCGGACTCTGCCCGGCACGAAGGAAAACCAGGAGATCTGGGAGTATGGAAAGACCCATACCGGTGAAGAACTGATTCAGATGACAGAGCAGTTATTCGACAAACTACGAGAGGAGGAAAAACAGACCTGGAAAAGTGAAAAGTTCAAATGATGTAGCCTAATAAAGAAGAGAAAGAGAGGAAATATTTATGATTGCAACCATTTTAGTTGTTATGGCGATTTATTTTCTGTTGATGATCGCAATCAGTTGGAAAGGCCGGAAATACGCAAGCGACTTTACTTCTTATCTGAATACAGGCCGTAGCGGCGGTATCCTTTTGCTCATGGGTGGATGCCTCGGCGCACAGATTGGTAATGGCCTGGTAGTTGGCGGCGCAGAGCAGGGATCCATGGTCGGTATCGCCGGCATCGCTTATGCGGTCGGCTGTGCCATATCCTTCCTGACCACCGGTCTTATCATCAACGACATGGTCTACAACGGAAACTATATGTCGCTTGGCGATTACCTGAAAGAACGTTACAACAGCGACCTCCCCGTTTGGATCTATGATATCACCACGGTCCTCTGTTACATTGGCGGGTTAGCTTCTCAGCTGATTGCAGGCAAAGCACTGTTTGAAGCTTTGGGTTTGAATGGTGTGGTAGGCATTATCATTATTGCGGTGGTCGTATTTTTGTATTCCCAAATCTCGGGATACTGGGGTGCGATGGCAACATCGGTCATCCAGATTGGTGTCATTATCATAGGTCTGTTCCTCACTTTTGGTCATCTGATCCTCAACGGTGCTTGGGACACCATCACCAATGCGGTCGCTGGTGGTACAGTGCCTCCCACATTTACCAAGTTGAGCGGGTATAGCCCGGAGATCTGGCTGATGATGATCATCCCTGCTTCTCTTAGTGCAATGACTGACCAAGTAGGCTGGCAGCGTATCAACGCAGCAAAAAGTGCAAAAGCAGCAAAGATTTCCTCTATTTTGTCCCTCTTTGTCCTTCTGCCTATTGCCGTAGTTCCCGTGGTGATTGGTATGTACGGGACTGCCGCTTACGGAGCGACTGGAACGACTGCTTTCTTTACTGTGATCTTCGGGGCTCTCCCCAATGTCTTTGCCGCACTGATGGTCGCTGCTGTTGTCGCCGCAGTCATGTCCACGATTGACGGCTGCCTGATCGCTTTTTCTGCAATCATCCTGAAGGATATTTACAAAGGTCATATCAATAAAAATGCAACAGATGCACAGCTGTCCAAAATGACCCTTGGGCTGAACGTAGTCTTGATTATTTTGGGTATCCTGCTGGCAGTCAGTTCCAGTTCTATCATTGGTCTGATGGCAAATACTTATCTTTTCCTCTGTGCATCCTGTCTGGTCCCATTCCTTGGCGGTTGGCTTTGGAAAAAGGCTACCACTGCCGGGGCTGTGGTCAGTTCTATCGTTGGTGTGATTTTCACTGTACTCCAGTTTGCTGATATCTACACCTTACCCTACTCGGCCATTACCCTTTTCATCCCCTCTCTGATTGTATTTGTAGTCGTCAGTTTGTTTACTCAGAAGAAAACAGCAATACAGTAAACTCTCCTTCAATTCCCTCAAATCAGAACGACAAAGCGCTTATACCCCTCTGTGAGTGCTTTGTCGTTCTATTTTTTATTTTATATAAATCAAGTTTGTCTCATTGCAGTCTCCTTCCAGTTGTTTGTAATCTTTTTATGAACAAATTTCGGTCGCCTGTACTACGACCCGGCTCTCAGGATGGTCGGCCAGACAGGTGGTGAGGGTAATACGGTTGCCGGAAGTGGCCTGGAGATAACTCCAGTCGGTGTTGGAGATGATTTTCACCAGCGACACCGCATAAGTCCGGGTGTCATAGACGGTAATATAAGTGATGGTGTCTCCCTGTTTCAGATCCTTGATGGAGCCGATCACGTACTTGGACCCCCGGTTGTGTCCACACGCCCCAACGTTGCCGTCCCAGGCGGAGGTGGAACTATAGTGTCCCAGGCCCTTGGACATACTGACGTTGGTCTCACCTTCCCAGACTTCATGTTGATGCCTAGTGAAGAAATTTTGATGGTGCCAATGCTGCCGTCTGTATAAGCTATCGTTGAGTCGCCGCACGGCGCGGCTGCTGTCCCAAAAGTTTCGGAACTTACGTGTCTGGCTGAGTGCGGTGGAGTTCCAGATCACATGATTGTGAATATGGGATTTGTCGATATGAGTGCAGACAATTTCGGCTTGAGAATACCCGTGGAAACGTGATCGCTGTCTGGTGCCCGCGGTATGTGGGCGGCATTTGTATGCCAGATTGGCATTTTCACTATCTGAGCAGCGACAAAACGCAGGGTGGGCATGTCCTCGGTCTATCGGCAGAGCGGCTACATCTGAAGATCAACCGGATTGGGCGCTTTGACCTGCTGCTGCCGCAGACATCTGAGTTCGCGCGCTGTGAGCTGCACGAGGGATAAAGCGCCGCAGCCGAGAGGCTTGCTGCCTGCCAAGCAACAGTCGACAAGCCTATATGAATAATCATAGTATACAACTCAAGCTTTCAACATACCCGGAAATCCGTTATACCCCTTTATACCCTATTCAAAAGGGTATAAAGGGGTATAACACATTCTCACTGCCAATTCCGTTTCAGGATCTCACTTTTGAGGTACAGCGTACTCTTTTCCGAGGATTTGATCGGATGGAGCTTTCCGCGTTTTGTTAGGTCAATGATGTTCTGCCGGGAGCAGCCCAAGATCTCCGCCGCTTCCGCTGCGTTGATGACTCTGTGGGCGGCAAAGTTCCGGAAATCAGCCGCCGTCAGAGGAACACTTTTGCCAATCCGGTAGAGCATCGCATCCGAGACAGTCATGTTCACATCCCACGCAACGCCGTATCCGCCTGTCTGCATCTGCACATGCTGAAAATAGTCCGGCTTCTTGAGAAGGATCTGAAACGCTTTCGTCTTTTCAAAGTGCTTCTGCAAATCGCACTTCTTCACCGCGCCATCCCGGAAAAACACCAGCAGGCAATGATCCTCCAGCGGCAGCACATCTTCAATTCTCTTGGAAAAGCGCTTCGTAATTTCTTCCGGAAGCTCCTTCTCATCAATGGGAACGAGGTAGTAATCGTCCTGCGCGCATCGCCCCATTGCCAGCATCAATAACTCGTACTCATCGTATTCCTTCAGATGATTGTCGCGCAAAATCTCGCCAATGTTCTGGCGGTCGGTCGGAACGATCCGCTGCTGAACCCAGATTTTGCTCCAATAGGAGTTGACCGTGGTTTCCCCACGCTTTACAAAGGAGTCCAGCAGCAACGGCGTCTCCCATGCGTCCGCGTTCTCAGGCAACTCAATGTAGAATCGCTTTTCCTGCTCGTAATACAGGAGGTACGCCAGATCCTTCTGCTCCTGCGCCGATTCATCTCGAATTGCAAAAATCTTCATACGCGCACCACCTTTTCCAAATCATTTCCCATATCTTGTCCTGAAGCGTCTGCGAGAGCACGCCGTCCAGCCCTTCCATCAGTATCCGCCTGTCGCTCTCGTGCAGCGGCGTCAGCTTTGGCATTTTATCCTTCGGAATGATACGCAGGTTATCCCATGTGGACTTTGAGCCGATAAAGTTATTGCAGGGCTTGTCGGCCATCACATCGAACGCAGCCGCCGCAGCATCATCCGGGCAGCTGCAAAGCAGAGAGAGGCCATGGTCAAACAGGGGAGCCAGACGAATCGTCTTCTTTCGGCTGTTGCGCAGCACCTCAATATTGGCACCGTGGCGATCCCGGTTCAGGATCAGATAGTCTACGATCAGCATCTGATAGACATAATATTCCCATCCCATACGGATGCAGAAATCCAAGGCGGACTCATCCGGCAAAGACTCCAATTCCTTGTAGGCATCCAATGCAATCTTCGATTCGCTCTTTGCCTTGAAATCTTCCGACGCACAGAGATATACTTCATGCGTCTTGCCATCCACCGAAACATCCGCATGGATCAGCTGATAGGAGAGATGAGGAATCTCCAGCATCGTCAGCAGCCGGTCAACGATCAGCTCATTCACGCACTCATGCCCGATGACTCCACGCGCCTTATCAAAGTTTGAGAGCTTGTAATAGGTCTTCGTTCCACCGAGTTCGGAGTATGCTTTCAGAAAAGAACCGGCTGTTCCGGAAGAATTGCGATAGACCGACCAAGAAAGATAGGTCAGATCCTGTTTTTCCTTCATCATTTGCATAAGCGCTTCACCTCACCGTCATTGTATAATACCATTTGTCATACGTCAAGACATTTTTTCAAAGAGCTTGCCGTATGACAAGTTACTATGTTTTTTGATTCTGCACAAGCCGCAACTTGTTTATAGCATATCGGATAAACAAGTTTCAATTCAGTATTCCACGGCATAGAAAAAAGCAGCCTCCGGTTGAAACCAACCGAAGGCTGTATGAGTTTTTGTTGTATCGTTATGGTGCAAGGGCACACGGTCAAGCCGCGCGTTCGGCATTAAAAAAGGAATCTTCCTGACTGAGATAGTCGGGGAAATTCTCATTTGCAGTTAATGCGCTGGGGAGGTAATGATGGGGGGCAAATATGGAAAAAGTTGCAAAAGCAGGTTGTTTTTGATAAAACAACCTGCTTTTGCTGGTCCGAGATGGGAGACTCGAACTCCCGACATCTTGCTCCCAAACCTATGTCTGAACTTTCAGTGAGGGGTCTTGCGTCCTCTTTGGCGCTTTCCGTTGCTCCAACAGTTCCTCTTTGGAACTCTATTGCCCTGTTTATTTCAGACACCGCTTTCGCCTTTTGGGATTTGTGTGGGATTGAATTCTGTATATTAAAAGTGCTTCCGACCGGGTTTACCTCCGGTGGCGGGCATTTTTGTCACAGCGAGCAGCTCGAAAACTGCGCCGCATAAACAAAGAAATAAGCGCGATGACAAAAAGACAGCAGGCTGACTTGGATGATAGCCAGCCTGCTGAGCGAAGATGTTTATTCGATGTTTTGCCTTTCAGCAGCAATGCGTGCTCTTTTGCCTGAGAATGCAATGCCGATTTTTATAATTGACGTAACATTCATTGCTTGCAAATCAACACTGTACGCACGGTCGTTGATTTGTTGCAAGGCAACATTGGCAAGGTCTTCAAGCTGTGTTTCAGAGCGGCCTTTTCCGGCCTTCAATTCAATCAAAATGCCAGGCAGCCGCTTATTCAAAGGAAGCAGCTGGATATCAAATCGTCCATCACCAGCTTCGCGATTGGAGGTAATGCGATAGCTGTTGTCCATCACAGCGCACATACCCAATATCAGACCATGGTAAAA
>JABLTO010199871.1_pt1 | contig 23649 bp, 22 predicted proteins | sample 7160091 | NCBI WGS metagenome assembly JABLTO01 (sample SAMN14651225, study PRJNA627086) | human gut metagenome | isolation source: feces | host: Homo sapiens
ACATCCACCCGAAATTTCGGGAGTACATTAAGAACTTCTCCATCTCCGGCGTTTTTTCTGCGCCGTCCCCTCCAAAATCTGCAAGAACTTTATACTATAATTGCATACCTCATATACAAATCTAATATTTCACAAACCCGTTTCTCTGGCTTTATAATCTAACCATACGAAATATTTCAACCAGGGAATCCCGTTTTGATAAGGAGTTTTCCATATGCGAGGGCACTTTTTCCGACAAAACGCCGCACACAGGCACCCAAACCGCCCGCGGCAATTCCTCTTTTGTATGACCGCTTTGGTATCCCTCCTGCTCCTCCCCCTCACCGGCTGTGCCAGCCAGGAGGCGACCCGTGAATGTTTCGCCATGGATACTGTCATGAACCTTTCCGCCTACGGCGACCACGCCGAGACGGCATTGGCCGACGTGGAGACCGAGCTGTACCGGCTGGACCGGCTCTTCTCCATCTCCAGCTCCACCGGCGACATCGCCAAATTGAACCGCTCCGGTTCCGCCACCGTCTCCGACGAGACCGCCAAACTGCTCCAACGCGCCCTGACCTTGAGCCAGGAAACGGACGGTGCACTGGATATCACCCTCTATCCCGTCTCCCAATTGTGGGGCTTTTATTCCGGTGATTTTCAAGTGCCGACCTCCAGCCAGATACAGACCGCATTACAGACTGTCAGTCGGGATCACTGCCACCTGAACGGCACTTCCGTCACCTTAGATAAAGGAACCCAACTGGATTTGGGTGCAATCGCCAAAGGCTATGCCTCCTACCGGGCTGCGCAGCTGCTGACCAACGCTGGTGTTACTTCTGCCAACCTATCTTTGGGCGGAAATGTCCACGTGGTAGGGACAAAGCCGGACGGCTCCAACTGGAAGGTAGCCATCACTGACCCCAATGACACCAGCAATTACGCCGGCGTTTTGCAAGTGCAGGACACCGCGGTCGTCACCAGCGGCGGGTATCAGCGGAACTTTGAAAAAAACGGCACGGTCTACCACCACATCCTAGATCCTGCCACCGGCTCTCCCGCCCACTCCGGCCTTATCTCTGCCACCGTCATCAGCCAAGACGATGTGCTAGCAGACGCCCTGTCCACCGCCCTGTTCGTCATGGGGCCAGACAAAGCCGCCACCTATTGGCAAGGCTCCAAGGACGCCTTCGAGATGGTGCTCATCACCGAGGACAACCGCATCCTGTGCAGTGAGGGCATCGCCGATTCCTTCACGCCCACAGGCAAGTACACCATGGAGGTGATCTCCCGATGAAGAACAAGTATTGGCTCATCGCCTTTGCCCTCCTCTGCCTGGTCTGCGCCGGTGCTTGGATGGCACTGCCCGGCAAATCGGACAGCCACGTGGTGGAGATCTACCAAAACAGTAAATTGCTGTATACCATTGACCTGGATGCCGTCCAGGAACCCTACGACATTGTGTTGGGGAATGATGAAATGTATAACACCATTCATATTACCCATGATGATATTTGTATCACCCATGCCACCTGTCCCGACAAAGTCTGTGTCCACCGGGGCAAGCTCAGCGAGAAGGCATCCCCCATCGTCTGCCTGCCCAACCGGGTGCTCATCCAATACCAGGACAACAAGGGCGGCGATGTAGACGCAGTCACGGGGGCGGTATCATGAACACCAAAAAGCTGACCCTGACCGCCTTGCTCACCGCCATCGCCCTTTGCATCTTCACGGCGGAAGCCCAGCTCCCCTCCCTGACCGCCATCCCCGGCATCAAGCTGGGTCTGGCCAACGTGGTCACCGTTTTCGCCATGTACGCCCTGGGGCCTAGCCCCACCGTGTGCATCGTGCTGGTACGGGTGACTTTGGGCTGTATCGCCACGGGACAGATGATGGCCTTCCTGTTCAGCATGACCGGCGGCCTGTTGGCCTTCTGTGTCAGCGCCCTGCTCCACCGGCGGTTTGCGCCGGAACAGATGTGGGTGGTCAGCGTCTTCGCCGCTGTGGCACACAACCTGGGGCAGCTGGCCGTGGCCATGGCAGTCATGGGCACCACCGCCATTGGCTATTACCTGCCGGTGCTCCTCATCTCCGGCGTCATCACCGGCGCGTTCACCGGCTTCTGCGGACAATTCACGTATGTAAGGCTTGCAAAGAGCCTTCAGATAAAACCCATTCAGTAGTTACTTAGGACAATCTCAAAATCTCTTTACGGATAGGAGGTAACATGATGATCAAAATGCACGGAGTCAAATTGCCCAATCTAAAGCAGACGGCGGGCTGCGCTCCGGAACGGATTCCTACGCCGTCCAAGGTCACCATTCCCATGTCCATGCACATTGGCATCCCGGCTGTGCCGGTAGTCAAGCCTGGCGACACAGTTAAGGTAGGACAGCTCATTGGGGAAGCCGGCGGCTTCGTCTCCGCTCCGGTCTACGCCAGTATCTCTGGCACCGTCGCTTCGGTAGACAACTTCATGAAGTTCGCCGGCAACTACGTCAAATCCATCACCATCGCGTCCGACGGCCGCAACGAACCCTTAGAAACCCTCACCCCGCCGGACGTCCACGACCTGGAGAGCTTCCTCCACGCCGTCAATGACAGCGGTGTGGTCGGTCAGGGCGGCGCAGGCTTCCCCTCCGCCGTCAAGCTGGTGGTGAAGGATCTGGACAAAATCGAAGCCATCATCATCAACGGCGCCGAGTGCGAGCCTTACGTCACCAGCGACACCCGCACCATGCTGGATCGCACCGACGAGGTGTGGGAGGGCATCCTGATGCTCCAGGAATACTACAGGGCCAAGCGCATCATCATCGCCATCGAAGAGAACAAACCGGAGTGTATCCAGCGCTTCCGTGCCCTTTGTGAGAACACCCAGGGGATTGAAGTGGCTGCTCTGCCCCATATGTACCCCCAGGGCGGCGAGAAGATCCTGGTCTACAATTTGCTGGGCCATATCATCCCGGAAGGCAAGCTGCCCATTGACGTGGGCGCTGTGGTCATCAACTGCACCACCCTGGCCACCATCACCCACTACATCCGTACCGGGATGCCCCTGGTGGAACGGTGCGTCACCGTGGACGGCTCCGCCGTCCGCAACCCCGGCAACGTCATCGCCCCCATCGGCACCCCCCTGAGCGTGCTCTACGACTTCTGCGGCGGCTTCAAAGAGGAGCCGGGCAAGGTGCTGTACTGCGGCGCCATGATGGGTATGGCGGTCCACAGCCTGGATATGCCGGTGCAGAAGACCACCAACGCCACCCTGGCCTTCAACAGGGCCGACGCCCGTATTCCGGAATCCACCGCCTGCATCCGCTGCGGCAACTGCATCAACCACTGTCCTCTGAAGCTGGCGCCCAAGGAGATCGAGACCGCCTATCGGCTGAAGGATCCCGAAAAGCTCAGCAAACTGAAGGTCAACCTGTGCATGGAATGCGGCTGCTGTTCCTACATCTGTCCGGCCAAGCGTCCGTTGGTGCAGACCAACAAGCTGGCCAAGGTCCTGCTGCGGGATTGGCAGAAGCTCCAGGAGCAGAAGGCCAAGGAAGAATTGGAATTGAAAGAGGCGGAAGAGAGAAAGGAGGCTGCCACCAATGAGTGAACTGTATGTCAGCGTATCTCCCCACATTCGCTCCCCCAGAACCACGCAGACCATCATGCGGGACGTTTTGATCGCACTCTGTCCCGCTCTCATCGCGTCCTGCGTCATCTTCGGTATGCGCGCCCTGCTGGTCATCGTCGTGTGCGTCGCGGCCAGCGTCCTGTTTGAGTTCCTGTATCAGAAGGGCACCAAACAGCCCATCACCATCAGCGACTGCTCCGCAGCCGTCACCGGTATGATCCTGGCCATGAACCTGCCGGTCACCATCCCCCTGTGGCAGGCGGTCTTTGGCTGCCTGGTGGCCATCATCGTGGTCAAGCAGCTCTTCGGCGGCCTGGGCAAGAACTTCGCAAACCCGGCCATCGTCGGCCGTGTGGTCCTGTTCCTGGCCTTCTCCGGCAGCATGACCAACTGGGTCTTCCCCGACGCGGTCTCCTCTGCCACCCCCCTGGCCCTCATCTCCAAGGGTGCCATCGACCAGCTCCCCTCCCTGTGGCACGCTTTCCTCGGTTGGGAAGGCGGCTGCCTGGGTGAAACCTGCTCCCTGGCGCTCATCGCAGGCGGTATCTACCTGATCGTCCGCAAGGTCATCACCTGGCACATCCCCGTGGCCTTCATCGGCACCGTCTTTGTGCTCACCGCTCTGCTGGGTCAGCAGCCTGTCTATCAAGTCCTCTCCGGCGGCTTGCTGTTGGGTGCGATCTTCATGGCAACCGACTATGTGACCTCTCCCCCCACCCCTTGGGGCAAGGTGATCTTCGGCATCGGCTGCGGCCTCATCACCGTTCTCATCCGTGTCTGGGGCAGCTATCCCGAAGGCGTGTCCTTCGCCATCCTGTTTATGAACATCCTCAATCCTTACATCACTTCCTGGACCCGTAACAAGCCGATCGGAGGTGTCAACGCATGAGTAAGAGCAAGAAACTAGGCGTCATCAAGAGCATCGCCATCCTGGTCATCATCTGCCTGGTGACCTCCGGCGCTCTGGCTGTGGTCAACAGCTACACCTCGCCGGTCATCCAGGCCGCTTCGGAAGAGCGGGAGAACCAGGCCAGACAGTCCGTCATGCCGGACGCCACCGACTTTGAACAGCTGAACGTGAAGGATCTGCCGGACGGCGTGGTCAGCGTCTACCAGGGCAAGGACAGCTCCGGTGCCACTGCCGGTTACGTCTTCACCGTAGAGGGCAAGGGCTTCGGCGGCACCATCTCCGTCATGTGCGCCATCGACAACGACGGCACCATCTTAAACTGCTCCACCCTGGACGTCTCCGGTGAGACCGCCACCCTGGGCGGCAAGACCGCAAATCCGGAATACACCGACCAGTACCAGGGCAAGGACAAATCCTTGGACGGCGTCAACGCCATCTCCGGCGCAACCATCACCTCCACCGCCTATCGCGGCTGCGTAGAAAAGGCCTTTGCCGCCTATGAGCTTGTAAAGGAGGCCGCCTAAATGAGCAACACGAAGATCAGCAAACTGCAAATTTTCCTCAACGGTCTGATCAAGGAGAACCCCGTCCTGGTGCTGGTGCTGGGCACCTGCCCCACCCTGGCCATCTCCACCTCTGTGGTGGCCGCCTTCGGTATGGGCATCGCCGCTACGGTGGTTCTGATCTGTTCCAATATGGCCATCTCCGCCCTGCGGAAGATCATCCCGGACTCCGTCCGTATCCCCTGTTACATCGTCCTCGTGGCCGGCTTCGTCACCATCGTAGAAATGGTGCTGGAAGCCTACGCCTACAGCCTCTATAAATCCCTGGGCGTCTACCTGCCCCTGATCGTGGTCAACTGTATTATCTTAGGCCGTGCAGAGATGTTCGCTAACAAGAACAAGGTGCTGGACTCCGCGGTGGACGGCATCGGCATGGGGCTGGGCTTCACCCTGGCCATCTGCGCTATGGCCATCATCCGTGAAGTCTTGGGCAGCGGCACCTTCTGTGGCATGCCTGTCCCCTGGTTCTCCGACAACCCCATCGGCATCATGACCATGGCTCCCGGCGGCTTCTTCGTCTTCGGCTGCCTCATCGCCCTGGTCAACAAGATCTCCAAGGGGAAGGCCATCAAGAAGAAAGAGTTCGGCTGTGCCGGCTGTCCCATGGCAGGCAGCTGCGGACAGCACGGTGAGAAGGAGGCAACCAAATGAAAACCATGATCGTCATTCTGTTGACCGCCGCCATTACCAACAACTACGTGCTCGTCAAATTCCTGGGCATCTGCTCCTTCCTGGGCGTGTCCCGTAAGCTGGATCAGGCCGTTGGCATGAGTGCTGCCGTCATCTTCGTCATGCTCATGTCCACCGCGGTCACCTGGCCCATCTACCATTTCCTGCTGGACGGCGGCGTGAACTTCGTCTACATGGAGACGGTGGTCTTTATCCTAGTCATCGCCGCCCTAGTGCAGCTGGTGGAGATCGTACTGAAAAAGTACCTCCCGGCTCTCCACGCCTCCTTGGGCGTCTACCTGCCCCTGATCACCACCAACTGCGCCGTGCTGGGCGTGACCATGAACAACATCTCCGACGGCTACACCTTCTGGGAATCTATGGTCTGCGCCCTGGGCTGCGGCCTGGGCTATCTCCTGGCCATGGTCATCTTCTCCGGCGTCCGTTCCCGTGTGGATGAATCCACCCCCTCCCCGGCCTTTGACGGCCTGCCCATCACCCTGGTCGCTGCCGCCATCGTCTCCCTGTCCTTCTTCGGATTCTCCGGGGTCATCACCAATCTGTTCGGTTGATAGGAGGTAGCACATATGAATAGCATCTTAGTTCCTATCCTGGCCGTCACCGTCATTGGTCTCATCTGCGGCCTGCTGCTGGCTGTGGCCTCTGTGGTCATGGAAGTGAAGGTGGATGAGCGCATCACCGCCGTGCGAGAATGCCTCCCTGGAGCCAACTGTGGTTCCTGCGGCTACACTGGCTGTGATGGCTATGCTAAGGCCGTGGTGGAAGCCGGTGCCAAGACCAATCTTTGTATTCCAGGCGCGGACACTGCCGCACAAGCCATCGCCGCCGTCATGGGCGTGGAAGCGGAAGAGGTCCTGCCCATGACCGCCGTGGTCTGCTGCCGCGGCGACTGCGACCACACCCATAAGAAATACGTCTATCAGGGTCTCAACAGCTGCCAGGGCGCCAAGCAGTTCTACGGCGGCGAAGGGGAATGTGTCTACGGCTGCCTGGGCCACGGGGACTGCATGAACGTCTGTCCCAACGGCGCTATCCGCATCGAAAACGGCATCGCCCAGATCGACCCCTATATCTGTACCGGCTGCGGCATCTGTTCCAAGGTCTGTCCCAACCAGGTCATCCACGTGGTGCCCTCCGCCAGCACCATCGCCGTCCTGTGCAGCAACACCGAACCGGGTGCCGGCGCACGGAAGGCCTGCTCTCACGCCTGCATCGGCTGCCGCCGCTGCGAGCGTGAATGTCCGGAAGGTGCCATCACCGTCCGCAACAATCTGGCATCCATCAACTACGACAAATGCGTCAGCTGCGGCATCTGTGCCGAGACCTGTCCCACCGGCGCCGCTCAGGTGCGGTTGGACTACTTCCTGGAGCAGACCCAGCCCAAACAGCCGGACGCCTCCGCTTGACCTGCATTATCCCCCCTCGACAAATTTCCTCCTACAAGTTTGTCCTATCCCAGCACCCACAGCATCCCGTATGCTGTGGGTGTTTTTTGTGCGATATGCTGCATTTTTCGTCCCGGTATTCCAAAATCATCTCACGGCCTTATCATTGTTGTCATTTGCAACGCCGGTTTTTAACAGGTTGTCACAAGAAATCCTGCATAATTTATGCAACCTACCCAAGGCCGGTTTTACCATTCCTTTTGCTGTTCTGCACAAAAAACCCAATCTGTTTTTGTGCTGACCACAGAGTGCCCAAAAACTTTAGCGTAATTTTGTTTGCCAAATCGCTGCAAAAAGGGTTAACACGCACATTTAAACGATATATAATAAGAGAACCGAAGTTCTTCAAGGAAAGTCCTGAGCCGATCCCCCCTATCCTGTCTGGGTTCCTGCGTTATATCACAGACATATGGAGGGTTACGGATTTCACATTTCACAAGAAAGATTTCTTTCGTTATAATGCAAGTACAAACCAAGGCGAAAGGAGTTTTTGAGTTATGTATAACAGCACTTTCCAGGTAAGCTATCGTCGCAAAGTCTATGAGGAAGTCGCCACCTTAGCATACCAAAGAATGAACAAAGAGGCATTCAAATGGCTGCCCGATTGGATCGTCTCCGTGACGGGCGGCAACGACGCAAAGGAAGATATCTTCTCTGACCTGGATTACGCTGCCGAGCTGTGCTCCGCAGCGCTGGGCATGGAACCGAGCCGGTATCTCGATACCTTGGCTGACAAGACCCCGCTGGAACAGACGAATGATCCGGCAGCTCCCATGGTCTGTGTGCTGAGCACCATGTGTCACAAGTGCACTCAGACTCAGGACGCCGCCCCCTGTCTCTCCGCCTGTGCCAACCACGCTATCAAGCTGGACGCCACCGGCCGTGCCACCATTAACCCCTCCGCATGTTCCTCCTGCGGTACCTGCGTAGGCGTCTGTCCCCAGGGCGCTATCACCGATAAGAGCAGCCTCTATCAGGTGATCCGCGCCATCGGCGATGGCCGCAAGGTGATGGCACTGCTGATGCCGGGTCTGTCCGAACAGTTCGCCGAAACCATCAGCAAGGAGTGCCTGACCAGCGCCTTCCGGATGCTGGGCTTCTGCGATGTCTTTGAGATCGGCTCCATGACCGGCCCTCACTCCTATCTCTCTACCAATCCCGAACGCATCTCCCAGGAGATTTACTGCATGAACGCCGGCATCAAGGCGGTTGACAAGGACACTCTGGTTGTTCTGGTCGCTCCCAGCACCATGAGCAAGCTGGATGCCGTCCACAGCACAACGGCAGAAGACGTGGATTACGTCCTGACGCTGGAAGAAGTGCTGGGCATGCTGGACGCCCGGGGGCTGTGCAACGGGATCATGCAGAAGAGTGATGAGGAACCCCTCAAGTACACCAGGGAAGATCATTATCCCTTGCAGTACAACAAGGAAGAGGGCGTGACGATTGACCATTCAGCAGCTAAAATGTGCAGTTGAGGTTTGGAAATGCGGTTCCATCAACAAAGCCGCTGAGCGGCTTTATATGAATCAGCCAAACATCAGCCGATTGATCAAAAACCTGGAGAGTGAGTTCGGTCTGACCTTATTCTCCAGGACATCCTCCGGCATGGTCGCCACCAGGGACGGGGAACTGTTCCTGATGCAGGCGGAAAAGCTGGTAAAGAACACGGACACCTTTGAGCATTCCTTCAAGAACAGCGAGGAGACCTCCACGTCATTCCGCATCGCTTTACCCCGAGGCAGTTACCTGACCAAAGCCTTCGCCCGGACGTTGAACGCGGTCACTGAGGATCATCCCATCCAGGTCACCTTCAACGAGACCAACAACGAAGAGGTCATCCAATGTGTCTCTGCCCAGGGGTATGACGTGGGCATCATCCGACTGCCCATCGAGTTGGAAGGGAACTACAAAAAGCTGTTGGCTGAAAAGCAGCTGAAGTTCCAGGAGATCATGGTCTTCCGTTTTGTGGTGGCCATGCACAAGGACCACCCCTTGGCCAACCAGGAATATGTCCACTTTTCCGATCTGGTGAATTACACCGCCTTGGTGCACGGTGACAACCATTTCCTCACCTTCTCTGACTCAGAGACCGATAAATTATACCGCACCCACTTGTATAAGAATTCCATCTCTATCTTTGAGCGAGGCAGTCAGTTCGACTTCCTCCGGGACATCCCCGGCACCTTCATGCTCATCTCCCCCCTGCCCCAGGAGCTGCTCAACGCCTATGACCTGGTGCAGGTCAAGCTGCCGGACAGCGAGATCGGGTTGTTCGAAGATCTGATGATCACGCGGAAGGATCGCCGCTACACGGATTTTGTACAAGAGCTGATGCACCAAATACTCGAAGTAGAGCGTGAAATTATGGTATAGCGTGTTTGTCCTCTTGCTGCCCTATCGTTGCATCGTTTTGCGTGGAAAGGAATGAGATTTGCATTATGAACAAGTTTGATACCAAGGTTCAGTTTTTAAAGTATGAAGTGCTTCGTGAAGTCGCGCGTCACGCTTGGCAGGATGACCTGCTGTCCAGCATGATGGACATTCCCAAGGAGATCACCCAGAGCGATCACCCCGGCTCCGGCTATTACACCTACAAGGAGATGGCCATCCTCTCCGAACGGGTGAAGCTGGCAGTGGGCGGCGACCGGAAGCAGGAGGGCATTGTTCAGACCATTGGCTGTGCCTGTGACGAATGTCCCACCGACGGCTATCGGGTCACCGACTCCTGCCGCGGCTGCTTTGCCCACCACTGTCAGGCGGTCTGTCCCAAGGACGCCATCACCCTGGACGAAAACGAGCACGCACACATCGACAAGTCCAAGTGCATCAACTGCGGCAAATGTGCCCAGGCCTGTCCCTACTCCGCCATCGTCAACCGGAAGCGCCCCTGCCAGAAGGCTTGTAAGGTGGGCGCGATCTCCATGAACCCCGACAGCACCGTCAAAATTGAGCACGACAAATGCATCTCCTGCGGCGCCTGCGTCTACCAATGTCCCTTCGGCGCCCTGTCCGACAAGTCCTTTATCCTGGACGCCATCGGTATGCTCAAGAGCGACAAGAAGGTTTACGCCATCGTCGCCCCCAGCATCGCCAGCCAGTTCACCTACGCCAAGCTCAACCAGGTGGTCACCGGCATCAAACAGCTGGGCTTCTACGAGGTAGTGGAAGCAGCATTGGGCGCGGATCTGGTGGCCATGGCAGAAGCGGCAGAATTAGCGGAAAAGGGCTTCCTGACCAGCTCCTGCTGTCCCGCTTTTGTCAGCTATATCAAGAAGCAGTTCCCCACCCTGGCGGAGAACATCTCCCATAACCCCTCCCCCATGGTAGCCACTGCAAAATACATCCGAGAGACCTGCGGCGACGACGTGAAGACCATCTTCATCGGCCCCTGCACCGCCAAGAAAGCGGAAGGTCAGCTGCCGGAGGTGAAGGAGTACGTGGACTGCGTGCTGACCTTTGAAGAATTGCAGGCCCTCTTTGACAGCCGTGACATCGATCCCACCACGCTGGAAGAAACCGAGCTGAACAACGCCTCTTACTACGGTCGTATCTTCGGCCACTGCGGCGGTCTGTCCATGGCAGCAGCGGAAGCGCTGAAGGAACAGGGCATCGAATTCGACGCCAAGCCCATCAGCTGCAGCGGCATCGAGGAGTGCCGGATGGCGCTGCTCAAGGCCAAAGTTGGCAAGTTGGACGCCAACTTCATCGAAGGCATGGCTTGTATCGGCGGCTGTGTCAACGGCGCCGGCAGCCTGACCCACAGCGCCAAGAACCAGCAGCTGGTGGAAAAGCACGGCAAGGAAGCGGAGCGGAAGACCATTCAGGATTCCGTTGCCAACACCGACGCCAGCTTCAAGCACTGAGGACTGCCCCCTCTTACCGCAGTCCCCCCAACGGACGGAGGTTCCGTGATAGAACGCTGTTCCCTGACGAAATTGATGTTTGACCAAACTCACCTCTCCTTTTTGGGAATCGTTGAACTTCCTTTTTCACTCCTACTTCCCTACTATCTGTCAAACACCCATTCCGTCGGTTCTAACAACCGCCTCACATCCCCTGCGTGAGGCGGTTTTTGCCCATTCATTCAACAAGGAGGTATTTTAGAATGGAAACCAGAGTCGCCGTATTAGCCATCATCATCGAGCAGCCCGACGCCGTACCCCCCCTGAACACCGTGCTCCACGATGTCAGCGCGTATATCATCGGCCGTATGGGTCTGCCCTATCCCAAGCGCGGCATCCACATCATCTCCATTGCCGTGGACGCCCCTCAGGACGTGATCTCTTCCCTGGCCGGCAAGCTGGGGAACATCCCCAACGTCAGCGTCAAGATCGCCTATTCCAATGTGATCGGCCATGACTGACGCCATCGCCCTCATCGACCGTCTGGCTCAGCAGCACAGCTTAACGCTGGCTGAGTATCAGACGCTCATTGAGGCGGAGTGTGAGGAGACCCGGACGTACGCCGCCCAACAGGCGGTAGCCGTCCGGCAGGCGGTCTACGGTACGGACATCTTCCTCCGCGGCCTCATCGAGGTGACCAGCTACTGCCGCAACGACTGCTACTACTGCGGCATCCGCAAGTCCAACCAAGCCTGCCAGCGCTATCTGCTCAGCGATGAGGACATCCTCACCTGCTGTGCCGAGGGCTATCAGCTGGGCTTCCGCACCTTCGTCCTCCAAGGGGGCGAGGGCATCCTCCCCGTCCCCCGGGTCTGCGCCCTGGTGTCCGCCATCAAGGCGCGCTACCCAGACTGCGCCGTGACCCTCTCTCTGGGCGAGTACAGCCGAGAGGAGTACCAGCAGATGTTCGATGCCGGTGCAGACCGCTACCTGCTCCGCCACGAGACGGCGGACCAAGCTCATTATGAGAAGCTCCACCCCGCTTCCATGTCCTTTGCACACCGGATGCAGTGCCTCCAGGACTTGAAGGACATCGGCTTCCAGGTAGGCTGCGGCTTTATGGTAGGCTCTCCCTACCAAACCTCTGCCTGTCTGGCCAAGGACTTGAAATTCATTGAGACCTTCCAACCTCATATGTGCGGCATTGGCCCCTTCATCCCCCACCACGACACCCAGTTCCGGGGAGAACCGGCCGGGCGGGTGGACCAGACCTGTTATCTGCTCTCCCTCCTCCGCCTTATGCGCCCCAACCTCCTCCTCCCTGCCACCACCGCCCTGGGCACCCTAGACCCCATCGGGCGCGAGAAGGGCATCCTGGCCGGCGGCAACGTGGTCATGCCCAACCTGTCTCCGGTGTCAGTGAGAAAGAAATACGCCCTGTACGACAATAAGATCTGTACCGGCGAAGAATCCGCCCAGTGTCGGGACTGCCTGGCACGGCGGATGGACACCATTCACTATCATTTGGTCATCGACCGGGGGGATATGCGCACCGCGTGACCGTCCCCCAACACTCTGACGGAAAAGTTGCCCTAAGGCTTCTGCTCCATAAGAAAGGATGTTTATTATGGCTATCTACAATCCCAAATCTCTCAAAGCAGAAGAATTCATCAATCACGAGGAAATTCTGGACACCATCCGCTACGCAGAAGAGAACAAGCACAACGTGGCCCTCATCGACGCGCTGCTGGAAAAGGCACGCCCCCAAAAGACCGACCACGGCACCTTCTGTTCCGGCCTGACCCATCGGGAGGCTTCCGTCCTGCTGGCCTGCGACATCCCGGAAAAGGTGGAGCAGATGTACCAGCTGGCGGCGGAGATCAAGGACGCCTTCTACGGCAACCGCATCGTCCTCTTCGCCCCCCTCTACCTGTCCAACTACTGTATCAACGGCTGCGTCTACTGTCCCTATCACCGGGTCAACAAACACATCACCCGGAAAAAGCTCACCCAGGAGGAAGTCCGTGCGGAAGTCATGGCACTCCAGGACATGGGGCACAAGCGCCTGGCCATCGAAGCCGGGGAGGACCCGGTGAACAATCCCATTGAATATATCTTGGAGTGCATCCATACGATCTACTCCATTCACAATAAAAATGGCGACATCCGCCGCGTCAACGTGAACATTGCCGCCACCACGGTGGAGAATTACCGCAAGCTGAAGGAGGCCGGCATCGGCACCTACATCCTGTTCCAGGAGACCTACAACAAGAAGAGCTACCTGGAACTGCATCCCACCGGCCCCAAGCACGACTACGCCTACCACACCGAGGCCATGGATCGTGCCATGGACGGCGGTATTGATGACGTAGGTCTGGGCGTTCTGTTCGGCTTGGAGGGCTACCAGTATGAGTTCGCCGGTCTGCTCATGCACGCAGAGCACCTGGAAGCCGTCCACGGCGTCGGCCCCCACACCATCAGCGTCCCCCGTGTCAAGAAGGCGGACGACATTGACCCGGACGTGTTCGACAACGGCCTGGCGGATGATATGTTCCAAAAGATCATCGCCTGCATCCGCATCGCCGTCCCCTACACCGGCATGATCATCTCCACCCGTGAAAGCGAAGCCGTCCGAGAAAAGGCTCTCCACCTGGGCATCTCCCAGATCAGCGGCGCTTCCCGTACCTCTGTGGGCGGCTACACCGAAAAGATCCGCCCCCACGACTCTGAGCAGTTCGACGTGTCCGACCAGCGTTCTCTGGACGAGGTGGTGGACTGGCTCATGAAGATGGGCTTCATCCCCTCCTTCTGCACCGCCTGCTACCGAGAAGGCCGTACCGGCGACCGGTTCATGAGCCTGTGCAAGAGCGGCCAGATTTTGAACTGCTGCCACCCCAACGCCCTGATGACCCTGACCGAATACCTGGTGGATTATGCCTCTGAGGAGACCAAACAGACCGGCTACGCCCTCATTGAGCGGGAGCTGGCCAAGATCACCAACGAAAAGGTCAAGGCGCTGGCCACCCAGCATATTGCTGACATCAAGGCGTCCAACCGCCGCGATTTCCGCTTCTGAGGAAGGAGGTGTCACGATGGGACTGAATGACCGCCCCTCTGGCGAACGGGTACACATCAGCTTCTTTGGCCTGCGCAACGCGGGCAAATCCAGCGTCGTCAACGCTGTCACCGGCCAAGCCCTCTCCCTGGTCTCCCAGGTGAAGGGCACCACCACTGACCCAGTACAGAAGGCCATGGAGCTGCTGCCCATCGGCCCCGTGGTCATCATCGACACCCCGGGTATTGACGATGTAGGTGGCCTGGGTCAGATGCGTGTCCAGCGTGCCCTCCAGGTGCTGGACAAGACCGATGTGGCCATTCTCGTGGTAGACGGCACCCTGGGGATGCAGCCGGACGACCGGCAGCTGGTGGAGCAGTTCCAAAAGCGGAACCTCCCCTACCTGGTGGTCTACAACAAAGCCGACCTGATCGACGCACCGCTAGCCTGTCAGCCCAATGAGATCGCCGTCAGCGCCAAGACCGGCCAGAACATCTACGAATTGAAAGAGCGCATCGGTCGCCTGGCCGGTGCCCAGGAGAACACCAAACGGCTGGTGGCCGACCTGATCGACCCCGGTGACGTGGTGGTCCTGGTCACCCCCATCGACTCCGCCGCCCCCAAAGGACGGCTCATCCTGCCCCAGCAGCAGGTCATCCGGGACATCCTGGACGCCGGGGGCATCAACGTGGTGGTGAAAGAGAGCGAGCTGACCGCCGCCCTAGCCGCTTTGGGCAAGCGTCCCAAGTTGGTCATCACCGACTCCCAGGCTTTCAAGGCCGTCAACCGGGACACGCCGGAGGACATTTTACTCACCTCCTTCTCCATCCTGTTCGCCCGCTACAAGGGTAACTTGACCGAGGCTGTTCGGGGCGCCGCCATGCTGGACAAGCTGAAGGACGGGGACAGCGTGCTCATCTCCGAAGGCTGCACCCACCACCGGCAGTGCGGGGACATCGGCACGGAGAAGCTCCCCAACTGGCTCAAACAGTACACCGGCTGTGACCTGAATTACCACTTCACCTCCGGCCGGGAGTTCCCCCAGGATCTCTCCCCCTACGCCCTGGTCATCCACTGCGGCGGCTGTATGCTCAACGAGCGGGAGATGCACTCCCGCATCCGCCACAGCCTGGACTGCCATGTGCCCATCACCAACTACGGCATTGCCATCGCCCAGATGCACGGCATCCTGGCGCGCTCGCTGGGGCCCTTCCCTGACCTGGCCGCCCTGCTGCATCCATAACTCCCTGCTAGAAAGAGCGCGCAGCACCACGCATATCGTCAAGCCAAGATGCGCTATGCGTTCCCCAAATAAAGTCCTATATTTATGTTGCTCCTTTGCGTCTTTGCTGCCCTCTTCCTTCTATCAAAGGCCGTTCACCCAATGGGTGAACGGCCTTTTTCACGTTCCCTCGAAATTGCATTTTTCGCACCATTTCTGTAGCCTATAGCTCCATTATATATCTGTATTTGCCATTTCCCGCACTTTCTCGTATAATCTCCTTAGACAAAAGGTTCGCACCCAATCGTAAAAAAGCTACTGTCACAAAATGCGCCCTTACTGAAATATGCATTGCCCCCCTTTCCTTCGATTGCTGCACGAACTGTTTGTTTGGACAACATTTTTATCCCTCCTACGCAGGAACCCCTCTGGTCTTACCAGAGGGGTTCCTGCAGAAAACAGATTCCGCCCCTCCCCTTGAAAATCCATCGTCCCTTCGATACAATATCAAAAACGGCCTCTGCGAAAGGGCGTGAGTTCCATGTACAATCCCAGCTGGAGGCCTTTCTCCACGCAGCCGACGCAGGCAGCTTCAACAAAGCGGCAGCGGAGCGTTATATCACACCCACGGCAGTCATCAAGCAGATCAACCTGCTGGAGGAGTCCCTTGGTGTGAAGCTCTTTGACCGCAGTACCGCGGGCTGACGCTGACCTCAGCCGGACGTTCCCTGTATCAGGACGCCAAGTATATCATCCAGTACTGCCGGGACTCTGTGACCCGGGCGAAGAACGCCATGCAGGTGGATTCCAACGTCATCCGTATCGGCTCTTCTCCCATGACGCCGACACAGCTGCTGATGGGGCTTTGGGCGAAGATCAACGAGGGCTGTCCGGACATCAAATTCCAGATCGTCCCCTTCAAAAACACCCCGGAAAACGCCCGGGAGATTTTGGGAAACTTCGGCAATCACATCGATGTCATAGGCGGCATCTTTGCCGAGACCATGCTGGACCTGCGTAGCTGCGCCGGGCTGGAACTGTCCCGGGAGCCCTTCTGCTGTGCCGTCTCTATCCGGCTCGGCTCGATTCGCCCGCTTCGCCCAGAACGTGGGGGCATCGCACCCAAGGAGAGCCAGGAAGCCTCTGCGCTGGCTGGTGTGGAAGCCCTGGCGGACTTCATCCAGGAGGCATGTCCGTGGCCTCCAGCCAGTACTGGAACATGGTCTACGGCGGCTGCGCCGAGGACGTGTCCCAGGACGCCGAGGGCTTGCAGACCATGCGCCCCCTGGGACGGAACATGGCCTTCATGATGAAGAGCTTCCAGCTGGGCTGGGAACCGTTCGGACTGCCGACAAAGGAAGCGCCCATCTTCACCAACTTTCACAGATGATCGAACCCCCTCAAAATCGTGTGTTGAATCAAGACCATTAATACTTAGTAAATCTACACAGCCCCTAGAGGAATCATCACAAATTTAATACCGCATTATCTTTACAGGCCGCCGTTAAAGCGGCTTGTTTTTACTGTCCATAACTGGATCAATGTATTTCTTTTATCGTGATTCAGCCTATCTTTTACCAAAGTGCAATAAATCACCTATAGCAGATCGCATTAAAACTCTCAAAAAAAGGCCATGGAGACAGGATCGTGTTGGCACTGGAATATAAATATACTTTAAATTGAAACAAAGGACAATTTTTTAGATAACGGAAGATGCAGTAAATATTGACAATACAATAATTGAGTAGTATTCTATATACTGTAATTAAGTGTTGATTTTGACGGTATATCTATTTTATGAAAAGATTTCACTTTTTTGCAATTCATAAAATTTAATATATTTTAAAAAAAGCGTCGGGATTTTAAAAGTATAGCAGATAATAGTAGCAAAGAGCTTACCAAGCTCTAGTCATCTTAAAATAAAAAGGAGATTAAAAAATGAGTGCAAGAAATTATTCTAGGGATATTGCAAATATGATTCACGACTTTCTGGTAGACGACAATTGGAAGTTTTCCTTTGATGAAGAACGGGGCGTATTTAAGTTTGGTCTGACTTTGAAGGGCAAGCTGAAATCCATTGATTATCGTGTTCTCATCGGTACTACGAGTTATGTTGTGAATGCGATCTCTCCGATGGGTGCTGATAAGGATAACTCCGATGAAATGCTGGCAATGGCAGACTTTATTTGCCGTGCAAATTATGGTTTGCGGAACGGCAACTTTGAACTGGATATGCGTGACGGTGAAGTTGGATATAAGAGTTTTGTAGACTGTGACAATCTGGTTCCTTCTACCGAAGTCATCCGGAATAGTATCTATGCACCTGCGGCGATGTTTACTCGTTATGCTCCTGGCATTCTGGCAGTCTCTCTTACTGGGGCAAACGGTCAGGATGCAATCGAGCTTTGTGAAGACTAAGGTCACGCACCAAGCATTGAACGCAAGTTCTTCTACATAATAGTCACCAGGATATCTATGTAAAGTAATATCCACAAAGCATCCAGCCCCCGATGCCCAATGGTACCGGGGGCTTTGCGCATCTGTTAATTAACAATACAGGGAGGCTCTTTATTAAGTGGATAAACATGTACGGTTTTATGAAGAACCCGATCGTAGAAAAAATCATTTAAAAGAACAACAATATAGCAAAATCGCCCAAATGCTAGAAGAAGCAAAAGATCAAGAGATGAATCATACTATCAAGCACTTAGCAAATCTTCTAAATGGTGTTGAACATGATTCGTCTAACGAGCAGAGTGAAGATCAAGTTTGGCTTATCACGTGTTTTGCGCTACGGATTAAAGCAGCACTTGAGATGATAACCCTCGGAGATAATCGACATGAACGGCAATGTAGAGAAGATATCGATAAATTGATCCATGAGATAGGGAACTTTACATACGCTTACGAGAACAAACACGCCATTTCTAACACACTAGATTTTTTGTTGGCCTTGTGTCCTGCATATAAAGCCGAACTTTTCGCACTTCTGCCAACTGAATATCTAGCTTGTCAGTTGGCTGAGAAAAGCACCCCCTTGCTTTTAAGCAGCCTTTTCTGTGAATCAGCCCGCTTAATGTATCAGCGAGAATTGAAGGAGGAAGCCCTTTCTTTCCTGAAAGAATTTTTGATCTTGAGCCGTGATAGAAATGAACAACAAATACATAGAGAGATCGTTGCACAAAATATCTTAGCTGTTTATTGTGAAGAAAATCCGAAATTTGCTATTCAAATCGGAGACCAAGAAGCTGACTGTTTCAAAAATATTTTCGACATGAATGCCAGTGATTTTTATTGGTTTTATGGATACGCATTAAGGCAAGAGGCTCAATTTGAGCCTGCAAAAAGAGTACTCGAGAGATGTTGGGAGATTCGAAAGAACGTTCTTGGCTCGGGCTGTTGGCTTACAGACTTTATTGGGGCACAATATGCTTCAATAAGAGTATTGACAGAGAACGATCCCGAATGTGAAAAAATATTATTACGTTTCATTGATCAAATTGAGGCCGGAAATTACTCAGAACTAAATCAGGAATTCTTACATACCGTAGAAGGAGGATTATTATATCCATTCCTAGCTGCACAAGTAAATAGATCTGTGTGTTCCTATGAAGCCTACCTAAACTTATATGAATTTCGGTGTAAGGAATTTAATACCTTCCCACAATATCCCTTGGTCAAGAAGAGGCTCGCAAAAACAATACGGGGCGCCTTCTTTGCCGAACAGGGGAACTATATATTAGCAGAACAGGCCTTTACAGAAGCCTTAGCAGAAGAACTCCCTGAAGGCACACCAGAAATCATTTCAATGGTGCAACTGAAATGCAACCTTTTACTCAGTTATCTGGCTCAAAATGATGTGGATCTTGTAATCACGCTATGTGATGAGCTACTTGCATTTATCAACAATGAGGACGGTCCTGATGTGTCTACAGCAGACTTTTATCGATTTTATGGATTCTATGTCGCCCTATTCAATCAATTTCTTATTGGCTATGATGAAGAAGTGCTCACCCACATACAAGAGCTAATAAAAGACGCTGAGGATTTTATTAAAAAAGAAAACTGTACTGAGGCCGCTGTCTTTATCATAGTCGCTGTCTTTTGCTTACTGGGAACAGGTTCTCTTGAAAAAGCAAACTGCCTTCCATGCTATAACTTGCTCTGCAGAATAGAAGAAAAACAGCGTGATTTCGGGCTTGTTGCAACACAGCAGGTAACATTGTATATCTCATTATCCATTTTAGCATCGGTGTTGCAATTGCCTGACGAAAAAAAATATGTACAAACCTGCCTGCAAGCATCACAAGCGCTGGGTATTCCATATAACTTCAAAGCAAGAGCACTATATATGGCAGCCCAATTAGCTGCAAAGAATGGCGATCAAACCATTGCAAATAAATACCTAAATAAAGAAATGTGTATAATCGAACAAGAATGGCACACCTATGTCTACTATGCAAATGATACTCGGCTGCTGTTCTGCTTGCTACCAGCACAAAATTCATTTACCATAGCTTACCCAACTATCCGCAAAAATCAAGGAATATGGGACAGCTACGAAAAAATACTCCGTTTTAAAGCATTAGCTTCTCTAGCTGGCAAAGAACGAAATCAAATCCTACGAAACACTACGATCATAGACCAGGAACTGCTAAAAAACATTCACGCGTTACAGAATGAACTTGCAGTATGTGAAACGGCTAACTGGATGGCCTCTCAGGACACAAAGATAGCCTCACTGGAAACACGGTTAAGAATGCTGGAAGCAGAATTTGCAGCACGATTTCCTAAGATAGATTCCTTTACCCCAATCACCACCCAAAGCGTGTTAGATGCAATTCCGAATGAAGCGGTAGTGCTTGAATTTTATGGGTGCGCTCAATATTACGAATTAACCGAGGAGGAAGTGACCCCTGATAAAATGTATGACTTAGATGTGTTTATCATCCAAAAGCGAAATGGGGACTGTACTCTTCAAAAAATCACGCTCTACAACAGTCCGCTCATTATGGAGCAAGCGGAAGAATTTATCGCGCTTCTTCAGGCTGAATCTCAAAATAACATACAAAGCAATCATTCTATTCGAAAAAGTGCTCTAAGTCACAAACTATATGAAGAATTGTTGAAACCAGTAGAGGAATATCTTTCTTCCTTCGAAACAGTCTATATTGCCCCCGACGACATTCTAATCAACCTTCCCTTTGAAATACTAAGAGATCAAAACGGAAAACGCTTGGAAGATCAGCACACGATAATTAAGCTGGAATGTGCGCGAGATTTTCTATTTGGCACTGGCCCTTCGGACGCAAACGGAAGTTTAATTATCGGAAACCCACAGTACGAGATTCATTATAGGAAATTTCCCCATAATGAAAAGAAACAGGATCCACATAGTGAACGTGTTTGGCCGCTAACTCCAGATAGTATTACACCACTTCCCTTCACTGAGCAGGAAGTGCGATATGCAGCAGCCTATTGCAATGCAACATATTACACTGGTAAAAGCGCCACAAAACAATTGCTGATGAATGCCAAAGGGATGAAAAACATCCATATTGCAACCCACGGATTCTTTGATCTCTCCGGCCAGTCTGATGTTTTGTATTCTTCTTGTCTTCTATTTGCAGGCGCAAAGAATTGGGTCGAGCAAAATGAGAGTACTGCCTATGGAAACGGCATTGTCACCGCAGATGAGATAAGCCGATTGGATCTACATTCTGTAGAGCTTGTGGTTCTCTCCTCCTGCATGAGCGGAATGAATGAAATCGTTGATACCAAGGGATTTGAAGGTTTGATCGGTGCATTTTCTGCCGCAGGCGTACAGTATGTGGTCGCACACCTATGGGCTGCAAATGACTTCACCACGGCAATCCTAATGAGCGCATTTTACTACTATTACGGAAAGAGACACTTTTCTCCACCTGTGGCACTAAGAATGGCTAAACGATATCTACGAACGGTCACGATTGGACAGTTAAAGGAAAGTGGTTGGTTTTCCTATGCGCTTAACAACAGTGAGGCGGATGAGCTAACAAAGGAAACCATCAGAAGATATAGTCGTCAAAAAGACTCCATCACCCCCTTCAAGAGTGAAGCGTATTGGGGCGGTTTTTCCTGCTACCAATGCAATCACTAAATTCATAGAAAGAGGAACTGAAATGGCACAGGAAGAATATATAGATAAAATAAAACGAATTTCGGAACAGCAAAAAAGGAGAGCCGCTGTTATCGAAAACGCATATCAAGCATATTTGCATGGCGAAACATCTGAAAGCTTAAACACACTCTTTGCGAATTTGGACACTTACTGCGTACAGTGGATTAGGAAAAAGCTCTATTTAGCGAATGCATATTCGCAAGAGTTTGAGGAAGACATTCTTCAAGAAAGTAAGTGTGGTGTTTGGAATGCAATTCGCAATACCAGTCACGCACCTACGCAGGAAGTGTTTATCCGTTACGCCTTCACTATTTATAAAAATAAAACACTAAATATAATAAAGAATTTTCTCAAGGATAGCACACATATAGACACGCCTGCCCCTGATAAAGAAAATGACCAAATGCGGAAATTAGAGAATGCGAAAACAATTGCAAGCGCAGAGGAAAACGCTCAATTGAAGGCACGGAAACAGTTATATACCGATATTTTTCAAGCATATTGCCATGCTATGGTAAATGCAACCAGCGCAACATCCTATCTTCCGCGTAATTTAGCACTATACTATGCACGAGTTCTACCTCATATGCAAGCAGCGATAAAGGATACAAAGAAGGCATCTGCAAAATGGGCGTATGAAAAAATGAAGGATCGATCAATCGGCTACTTGAAACAAGATTCAGAACAATCAATGCAACGGTATTTTTCAGCAACGATCTTGTGGTGCGATGTATTTTGTAGACAGTTGGAGGAAAAATCCGACTTGCAAGGTGACAAACGCCCTTTGAAAGATATTATCTATACCGTCGTTTACGATAAAGCAAAAATAGAAGATTGGGCTGATAGTACGCATAACAGCACCGTCAAAGAGACACTAAAGTTGATTGAAGGGAACTCCAATCTATTTCAGGCAATCAGGGCCTACATTGAGGATGGAGATCAATTTCTAGGACGGATATTAGAAAGGAGGAAGAGAAAATGAGGCATTTAAATGCAGAAAGTTTCTTTCGGCTTGCTGAAAAAACCAATGCATTTGAACCATATTGCGCAAAAGAGCTTCTAATGATCGACCATTTACGAGAATGCAACGAATGTTATGAGAAGTTCTGCTGTGCTTTGGTCTTATCGGATGTATTGAGTGAGACAGGTTCTTTCATCTTAACCAGCAATCCGATTGCAGATGCGAATTTTTCACAGCAGCCAGAAAAAAGCAATATTTTAGCAGTAATTCAGATGGCAGCAAAACAAATCTCCGGTGTTGTGACTCTGCTGATGGAACACCTTGACCAGGCAACATCAGTCTTTGCATTTGAGCCATCATTGTTGTCCGTTTCCAGAGGCACGGGTATGCAGCAACGAGTAACGCAGTTAGTAGACTTGGCACATGAGAATACTTTTGTGCTGTATGATGCGGCTCTTCATGAGTTGACCATCCAAATCGACACGTCGGAATTGCCTAAGATGAATCTAAAGGTATACATTGTAAAAGGAAAAACACGAACGGAAGTACCGCTTGCCTATCAAGGAGATTTCCTAATTGGAACCGTACACAATGTAGCAGAAGATAAATTCCAACTCATTATAGAGAAAAGCACGTGATTAAATCATAGCGGAGAGAACATCATTATGAGAGATATTAGAGAAAAGAGGTAAAATTAATGGTCACAATCGTATACTTGATTTTGTGTTGGTGTGGTGTATTTGATTTCAGCTGGCGGTTCCCTTTTATTGAAAGTATCATTTTGTTCATTCTTGAATTGTTTATTGCCCTCAGCGGAGAAAATACTGGTGCAGGTATTTTAGGTTTTTTCCAGTTCGGTCTTCTCATTTTTAGTTTCTATAAGGTTTTTGCTGACATTGCAATTAGCAACTGGTTCATTTTACTGACTCCAATCTGGGCTGTTATCGCGTATATTGTACCTGGTGGAACAACAATTTCTAATATCCTGTTACACAATGCCGGTCTGATGCTGATGCCTAAATGGTTTTTTATTGTGGGAATCGTTTTAGATGTTATTGAAGCCATTTCAATCGTGGGTTCTATCATTGATGACCGGAAAAATGTAAGCGCCAAATATTCCTGCGGATTTTTCAATCCTTCAAATACTCCTATAATTGTAGCTGAAAGATATTTAGACTATTTCACTACAATTATGGA
>JABLTO010149165.1_pt1 | contig 23646 bp, 25 predicted proteins | sample 7160091 | NCBI WGS metagenome assembly JABLTO01 (sample SAMN14651225, study PRJNA627086) | human gut metagenome | isolation source: feces | host: Homo sapiens
CCGGGCGCACCGCCGATGCGCACGCATAGCCCCGCTCCGATGCCGACAAAGAGGGCACCCAGCAGCGCCGATAGCAGCGGCATTCCGGCAAGCTGCGGCCAGAGGGGCGGAAACAGTTCATAAATGCGATAGGCGAGGGAAAAACCTGCGGTAGAGATCAGCGAATAGATGAGAAACTCCCGCCCGATCAGCCGCCAGCCCAGCCCGTAGCAGAGCAGGTTCATCACCAGCCCGGAAAAAGCGGGGGAGATGGAAAACCAGTGCTCCAGCAGCAGGGTCATGCCCAGCACACCGCCTTCGGTCACTTGGGAGACGGCGTGGACGTTGTAAAGGCCAAAGGCCAGAAAGGCACTGGCAGCCAGAGAGATCAGACAATCAGAGAAGCGAATATTGGCAAACAGTCGGGAAATCCCGCTGCGTAATCGAGCTAACAATTGAAAAAACTCCTGTATCAGATGAAGATTTGCCGCGGCAAACAGCGCGGCAGCGTAAAAAGAGAAAAACAAACGGCCGAAAGGGTTTTCCCGGGCTTTGGGGCAAATGCCCGCGCCGGGCAGTGCCCAAGGCCGCTAAAGGGGCGTGTCCTTCTGCTGCAGGGCAGGCTGCGCATCGCTCTGCTGCAGAAAACGCTCGGTCTCCAGATGCAGCTGCTCCGCAAAATAGCCCAGCGCCTGCACAAATTCGCAGCCAAACCGCTCCTGCGCGCGGGCATAGGCGGCATCCTCCAGCGCGTAGACGGCATCCAGCGCACGGCGGGCGTAGGCGCGCCCTGCCTGCGTGAGGCAGATCTGCTTCTGCTTGCTGTGTGCCTCGCCCACGAGCGTGATATGCCCCCGGGCAATGCTCTGCTGGACGATGGTGTTGAGCGTCGTCTTGGGGATCAGCCAGTGGCGGCTGATCTCGGCCTGAGAATGGGGCAGGCCGTCATCCAGTGCGTACAGCAGCGAAAGCTCGTTCTCCTTGAGGCCGACCTTGCGGGCGGTGCGGGTATAGTCGCCGTCTATGATATTGATGGCCAGCGTAAGGGCGCGAATGTGCGCACGGGCTTGCTTCATGGCATACCTCCCAATAAAAAAATGTACGAATCCGTACTATATGTATAGTATAATACGAATTCGTACTTTTGTCAAGGGCTGCCTTTTCAGGCGCCTATGGGGCATAATTGCGGGCATTTCCTGCTATACTAAAGAAGGAGGTCATGGAAAGGAGAGGATATGCAGGAAATTTCAGAGGAACTGCGGCGCGTTTGCGAGGAGAGTTTTCATATTCTCTGGGGCGATTATGTGCTGCATCCCGTGTTGCCGGGCACCGAAGGCGCAGAGGATGCCTTTTTGCCGGGCCGCCCCTGTGCCGTCTGGTATGAAGCCGTCTACGAAGCCAAAAAGGCCATGGTGGAGGCATATGGCAACTGTGAAGCGGAGCTGGAAATCATCTGCCGGAACTATGAAGCGATCGCGGAATACATCGGCAAACGCATGTTTGCGCAGGGGGCATATGCCGCGCGGCGATTGGCAGAAGCACCGCCGAACCGGTGAGTGCAGAGCCCCGGCAGGCGCTCGCTCTTGCCGCGGCGGCGGAGACGATATGGGAATGGCAAGCCTACCGCTGCAGCAAAGTAAAGAGGCGCCGCCGGACTTTTTGCAGGTCGGCAGCAGAGGGGTGCTTTTTGGCAATGCCGCCGAAGGCGGCCAGAGGGCCGAAGGTATCCAGCCCTCTGCAGGAGACTTTCCCCGGGACTGAGGCGCCTCTGCGCCGCAGCAGGGCGGAGAAGCGGCCGGGGAAGAGGCAGCACAGGCCGCAGGTATAGAGTGGGATGGCCCGCTTTCCCGATAGGTCCCTGCCGGCAATGCAGGCGCGCAATTTGCTGTGTATGCGGTTGAAATAGATGCCGGAAGCAAAGATCAGCGTATCGAATTCCGAAAATTCCGGCGGTTCCCCTGCGGACAGGTCGAATACGTCTGCCGGGAGCAGCGGCGCGATGTGCCGCACCACCGCCTCGGTATTTTTGTGATGGACGGAGATATATACAATGGCAATGCGATGCATGGCAAACCTCCCATACGGCTGCAGTGAAAAAAGCCCCGGGCGAAGGCGGAAAAACCCTTTGCCCGGGGCAGATGCTCCGCAGGCAAATCCGGGCTTAAAGCTGCTCGGAACGCTCGCGGATATTTTTGTGGAAATTGATGATGCGGTGGGGATATTCCTCTTCCATCAGCGCGGAAGTGATGAGGAAATCGGCGGTCGCCCGGTTGTTGGCGATGGGGATGTCGTAGACCTGCGCAATGCGCAGCAGCGCCTTGACATCCGGGTCGTGAGGCTGCGCGGTAAGCGGGTCGGAAAAGAAGATGACCATATCGATGCGCCCTTCGACAATCTTGGCGCCGATCTGCTGGTCGCCGCCCAGCGGGCCGCTGTTGTAGCCGCGCACCGGCAGGCGGGTATTCTGCGTGATCATGCGCGCCGTGGTGCCTGTGCCGCAGAGGAAATGGCGGGAAAGGATCTCCCGGTTGTCGTTGCACCAGGCGATCAGCTCCTGCTTTTTATTGTCGTGCGCAATGAGCGCGATGTTTTTCTGTTTGCCAATCACCTGCGTGATAAAGGAATCGTCCTGCATACTGCCCTCCCAAAACTGACTTTTCATTGCGTTCAGTATAGTATATTTTCGGAAAAAAGGCAACGCACACCCCGCAGATTTTGCCGCATTTACAAAACCGCCTGTCGGTGCTATACTTTTACCAGTCAAAAGGAAAGGAGTTTGTTTATGCGTCAAATATTTTGGGGAATGTTGTTTTTGTTTCTGGATTTCAACCTCACTGTGAAGCACAGCCTGATCGGGCTGATCCCCGATTTTGTAGGCTGCATTTTTCTCATCCGCGGGTTGGATTTGCTCAGAGGCGAGAGCATTCGCTTTGTGCAGGCGCGCCCCTGGGCGCTGGCAGCCGCCGTTTACACCGGCTTTACCTGGCTGCTGGATTTGCTGGGGCTGAACCTGACAGGCATTTTTTCGCTGTTGCTGGGGCTGGGAAATCTGGCATTGAGCGTTTATCTGAGCTGGCTGATCGTGCAGGGCATTTTGCAGACCGAGCAAAGCAGAGGCTGCTTCCTGGGCGGGCAGATGCTGCGGCAGGCATGGCTGGCAGCCATCATCGCGGCGGCACTCAGCTATCCGCTGGCCTTTGTTCCGGTGCTCAACTGGCTGTGTGCTCTGGCCGGGCTGGGCTGTGCCATCTGGTTTTTGATGGCGCTGTACCGCAGCTGGAAGCTCTATGAGCAGAACGGGGATCAGATACACATCTCCCTATAAAGTCCGTTTGGAAGAAAGGAAATCACTATGCTGGAATACCGTTATGACACACAGCTGCTCATCGAGGGGCAGGGCTTGAGCGAGGATGCGATCCGCGATTACTTTATCGCCCATTTTGATGGCGACTGCCTGCTGGCAGTGGGCGACGAAACGCTGATCAAAATCCATTTTCATACCAACGAACCCTGGAAAGTGCTGGAATACTGCGCTTCGCAGGGCGAGATTTTCGATATTGTGGTAGAGGATATGGATCGGCAGTCCCGCGGGCTCAAGGGCTGATTTTTTCTATGCGCTTTGTTTAACCATCTGCGGTGGTGCAGCCCTGTTTACGCGGCGATTGCCTGTAAGCTGCCGACGGAATTCGCCATCCTTCGACGGATTCAGAGGCGATGCATCAAATATCGACAGAAATCGAATTGCAAAACATAAAAAACCTGTGCCCCTCCGGGCGCAGGTTTTTTGATTCTGCATTTTGATGCACCTTCTGCGCTGATGCAATGCGAGCATCAGATGGGCAGCCACTCCAGCACTTTCTGGATATGCGTATCCCAGTATTCCCAGGTATGGGCGCCTGCCGCCTCGTAGTAGAGGTGGTCGATGCCCAGCGCTTCCAGATGCGCATGGAAATCACGGTTGGCCTGCACACCGGGGTCATCCCAGCCGCAGGTGATAAACAGATGCGGATACGGCTTCTTCTGTTCAGCGATCTCGGAAGCGATGTTGAACAGATTCGTCTCTTTGGAGGTGCGGTATTCCTCGGCACTGCCGAAATTGAGCAGGAATTGCAGAGCGCGCTGATAATCCTGCGGATCCATCTGATCCTTGCGGGCCAGCAGCGCTTCGGGAGAAGGCGTATCGCCCAGCGCTTCCTCCACGCCGCGCAGACGGTTGCAGCCGGCGGAAAGCCCGGCGGCATAGCCGAAGCGGTCGGGGCAGCGCAGGCCGATTTTGAGCGCACCGTAGCCGCCCATGGAAAGGCCGGCGATGAAGTTTTCTTCTGGCTTGGCGCTGCAATGGAAATAACGCTGGCAGAACTCCGGCACTTCCTGGGAGAGGAAGGTGAAATATTTGTAGCCGAATTTCTGATCGCAATAAGCGCTCAGGTGGACGTTTGGCATGACGACGGCCAGCTTTTTATCCGAGACGTAGCGCTCGATGGCCGTGCGCCGCTGCCAGATGGTGCTGTCATCCGAAGTGCCGTGCAGCAGGTACAGGGTGGGCAGGGCGGAAGAACCGTCCCACAGCAGCTGATCGCTGCGCCCATCGTTCCACTGGGGAATGCCGTTGACGCCGATGCCCTGATCCCCTTCGGGCAGAATGACGTCCATGCTCATGCCCATGCCCAGCGTGCGTGCAAAGAAATTGACGTGCAGTAATGCCATAATCATAACCTCTTTCTTTTTTTATGATATGCTGATTTCATGATAACACGCCCGGGCGCGCACAGAGCAATTTTTTTGCGGATTTCGGCATAATTTTTTTGGCAAAGGCCGCCGCAGGGGCAGGGAAAAGCCGCAGGCAGCGCGCCGGCGAAGCTGTGCCCACCCGGCAAAACGGCTTACTGCTGCGAGGGCGGCGTGTGGCCTTCGCCGTATTGCTTTTCCAGTGAAAACCCGCGCCCCAGCACCTGGCTCACCCGGCTGACGATGAGAAAGCACTGAGGATCCAGCTCCCTGGCCAGATTTTCCACCAGCGTCAGCTCGCGGTTGGAGATGATGGTCAGCACGATCGGCGATTCGGCGCAGCTGTAGCCGCCGGTGCCGTGGAGCAGCGTCACGCCGCGATCCAGCCGGTAGAGGATGGCATCGCGGATCTGTTCGGCTTTGCTGCTGATGATTTTGACCTCGGTGCGGTTGTGCCCCAGCACCAGCACTTTGTTGAGCACGATGGTATACGTGCACACCAGCAGGATGCTGTAGAGGGTGCGCTCGGTATCGCTGAAGAGCGCCTGCGCCAGCAGGATGCAGATGTCAAAGAAATAGAGGCTGACGGATACGGGGATACGGAAATATTTTTGCAGCAGAAAGGGTGGGATATCCATGCCGCCGGTGGAAGCGCCGTTGCGGATGACGATGCCCAGCGCGGCGCCGATGCCCAGCCCGCCAAAGAGGGTGCACAGCATGGGGTTAGCCGTCAGGCAGATGCCGGGCAGCAGCCGCTCAAACAGTGCCAGCGAAAGCGGGCAGACGAAGGTGCTGAGCAGTGTGGTCAGGGCAAAATCCTTGCCCAGCAGGATCAGCCCCAGCAGGAAGAGCAGGCTGTTGAAGGCGAGCATGAAGGCAGGGGCGGGGATGCCCAAGGCCTTTTCCACCGCCAGCGAGATGCCGGTCGTGCCGCCGGTGAGCAGATTGCCGGGGCGGATGAACAGCTGTACGCTCAGGGAATAGAGGCAGTCGCCCAGCACAATGGCCAGCAGCCGCCAAAGGGAGAAGGTGCGTTTTTGATGCATACGGATAAGCTTCCTTTCATGTGGCGGCATAAAAAAAACGTTTGCCCGGGAATTTTCCCTGACAAACGTGGATCACGGCGCCGCCGAATACCTCTCTACTATACGCAGGCGCCGGGGGACTTGTCAAGCCCTTTTAGGCAAATTCTCTTTCCGCCCGGGCAAGCGCACCGGAACATTTCGCGAAAAACGCACCCAAAGTGCCCGCCGGCTGCAGGCCGCACTGCACCTCCAACCACCCTGTACCGTTACAGCAGCCTCAGCCCCTTACGTTCCCCCCCGCCCCTGTAATCCCCGCCTTCGCAGAAAAAGCATACCCGCCGCTTCCGCTTTTTGTTGAACTGCCGCGCCGTTCGTGATATGCTTATCTTATTATGAAAACGGAATTATCTTCTTATTTTATCAGAAAAAAGAATCCGCTGGTGTGGCTGGCTGCCTTGCTGCTCGCTGCCTCGGCGGCACTGCGCATCGTTTACTTCGCCGAAAAGGCAAGTGCCGGTGTGGGCGCATGGCTGATTCAGGCTGTGCTGCCTGCGTTTGCCGCAGTGTTGTTTATTGTGCTGCTCTTTGTCTGCGGGCAGGAGGCGCTGTATAAGACGATCATCCCCGTCCTGCTGGGCGTCGTGGGCTTTTTCGCTCAGGGGCTGACCATGCGCGTGTCCGCTTACGGCTGGATGTGCTGCCTCTACTGCCTGCTGCTGCTCATGGTCTATATGCAGACCATGCAGGGCCGGATCCATACGCAGTTTTTGCTGCCGGTCCTCTATGCGCTGCCCATGGGCTATCTCTCCATGCTGCTGCCGCGGCATTGGCAGAGCTGGGCGCTGTGGAAGGCCTGCGCAGGCGAGCTTTCCGCGCTGGGAATGCTGGCCGGCCTGCTGCTGGTTGCGCTGGCTACCCGCAAGTATTACGGTTCTGAGCGCCGCCGCCATTGGGGTGACCGCAGCGACGGCCGCCTGGTGCGCAGCATGACGCCCATGGCCTATGTCTCCCCCTATATCATGGTCAATCGCAACGGCTCTTCCAACCTGATCGCCGATTCGCTGGATATTACGGATATCGAAAAGTATATCCGCGAAAAGCGGCGCAGCGGCCTGAAGGGCTTCGGGCTCATGCATCTGCTGCTGGCCGGCTATGTGCGCACCGTCGCCCAGATGCCGGGCATCAACCGCTTTATCAGCGGCCAGAAGATCTACGCCCGCGATGAGTTGATCGAGGTCAACCTCACCGTGAAAAAGGAGATGACCGCCCAGTCGCCGGATACGGTAATCAAGGTGGAACTGACGCCCTGGGATACACCGGAGCAGGTCTATGAAAAGCTGAACGCAAAAATCGAGGAGGTCAAAAATACCCCGCTGGATAGCGGCTTTGACAACCTGGCCAAGGCCATCAATGCCATTCCCGGCCTGTTTTTGAAGTTTACCGTCTGGCTGCTCAAAACGCTGGATTATTTCGGCCTGTTGCCCCGTTTCATTACCAAACTCAGCCCCTTCCATGGTTCGCTGTTCATCACTTCCATGGGCTCGCTGGGCATTCCGCCGATCTATCATCATCTCTATGACTTCGGCAACGTGCCCATTTTCTGCTCCTTCGGCACCAAATATACCAAATATGAAGTGGATGCCGAGGGCAAAACGGTCGCCCGCAAATATATGGACTATACGTTCGTCACCGATGAACGCATCTGCGATGGCTTCTATTTTGCCGCCGCCCTCAAGAATATCCGCCGCCTGCTGGCGCACCCCTATAAGCTGGATGAGGCGCCCAAATCCATCACGCCGGATATCGACTGAATTCTTTGGCAAAAACAGAGCGAAAGCTCTGTTTTTTTGCGGGAAATTTGCGGGAAATATTTGCCGGGCCGCTCTTTTATGCTATGATAAAAGCAAATTCGGGAAAGGAGCCTGAAACGATGAGAGAAGACGTAAAACAATGTGTTCAGATGCGCACGACATTTTTTGATGCTTATTTTACGGTGCCCCCGGAAGTACAGGGCGAAGTGGAGCAGTTTATCCGCGCGGCCGAAGCGCTGGGAGAAGCCTGCGGCAGTGCGGAGGAGTTTGAATCCCGCTTTGTGGCCGAGGGCCTTGCAGAACAGTTTAATGCCCTGCTGCCCCGCTGCACGCCCAAGGCGATGCCGCAGACCAAGGAGCAGAAGCAGCAATCCCGCAAGATGGCGATAGAAATGATGGGCGGCGGCAAACAGATTGCCAAGGACCTGGCAGCCGATGCCGCGGGCATGGCTGCGACCAGGCTGGAAAGCGAAATGATTGCCAAAAATCGGGAGCAGATGATAGAAGCCGGCGTGTTCGACGACTACACGCGGGCGAAAAATTATGCGGAGGATGCCAGGACGATCGGAAAACTTTTCTCCGGTTTGTTTAAAAAGAAAAAGTGAAATAGAAAAGCCTGTGGAGAGGTCCACAGGCTTTTTTATTTGTTTGCTTATGCTTTTGTTTGGTCGTTTTGGTTGCCCTGATGATCCGGGCTGTTCTGCGTGTCCTGAGGCAGGATACGGGTGGGCGCTTCGGCCACGCGGGTGATGGAAAAGCCTTCCCCGTGTACCTCGTTGGATTCCAGGATGATGATGAAGGATTCGGGCGCTGCTTCTTTGACTGCCCGCTCCACTTCGTACATCTGCTTGTTGCTGCAGGCGCACATGACCAACTGCTTCTCGTCATATTGGAAGGAGCCTTTGACGTCGATCAGCGTGCTGCCGCGGCCCGAGCACTGGTCGATGACTTTGGCCACGGTGTCGCCATGCTCGGTGATGATCAGCGCCAGCTTGCCGGCGTTGACGCCGTACATCAGCTTATCGACGACCAGGCCGGTGACAAAGCTGATGAGCAGGCCGTAGATGATGCCGTCCACGTCGCGGTAAATGTACCCGCCTGCCAGCACGATCAGCGAATCGATGGCGAAGGAGATTTTGCCCAGCGGCAGGTGCGGCAGGGCGGATTTGATGGAAATGGTGATGAAGTCGGTGCCGCCGGTGGAGGAGCCGCGCATATAGATCATGGCGTAGCCCACGCCGCCGATCGCGGCCGAGCAGATGGCGGAGAGCATGCGGTCGCCGTTGTAGATGGGCAGCAGCGGTGCCACGTAGTCGGTCATGACGGAGAAAATGATGATGCAGCGCACCGAGCGCCAGAAGAAGCCCTTGCCCAGCCGCTTATAGCAGAAAAGCGCGATGGGGATGTTGATGACGATGGTCATCACGCCGATGGGCAGATCAAACAGATAGTAGAGGATCGTCGTGATGCCGGAAACACCGCTGATCGGGAAGTTGGAGCTGACGGCAAAATTGTACAGGCCGATGGCGCAAAGCAGGCTGGCAACCAGCTCTACTGCGGTGTCGGCGGCAAATTGTTTGATACGCTGCTGTTTGGACATGGGAAAGAAAGCCTCCTTTGAATATTAGTGTGCCCAGCCTCGGGCAAAATATCGTAAAAAAAGAGCCGCTGCAAATCGGGATATGATCGCAAGGGCTCGCTCTTTTCTTCTTTTAATATATCATATTTCGCGGTGGGCGTCCAGAAAAAACGGCGGTATAGCCGCAAATTTTCGATTTTTCGGGCGCGGCATCAGCGCTGTGCCGCCCGGGTGAGCCAGCGGAACAGCGCGCCGCATTCGGCATCCACTTCGGGATGAAATTGCACGCCCAGCATCTGGCTGCGATATTCCAGCCCTTCGATGGTGCCGTCTTCGGCCAGGGCCGAAACGCGCAGCGCGGAAGGGGCGCCGTTGACGCAGTAATGATGCATGGAGGAGCCGTAAATGCATTCCGCGCCCAGCAGCTGCCGCAGCAGCGTGCCCTCCTGCAGCAAAACGCGGTGCTTGGTAGCGGGGATATTATCGCGGGTGATGTTCACCTCCCAGTGATGCGCCACCGGCCGGGTGAACAGATAGCCTTCCTGCTTCAGCCGGTCGAAGAGTGCGAGCAGGCTGCCTTCCCAGTGCCGCAGCGCTGCCTGTTCGCGCACTTTGAAATAGGCGCTCATGGCCTGCATGCCCAGACAGACGCCCAGCACCGGTTTGCCGGTCTGAAAAGCGTGGTCCAGTATCTGCAGGTGGTAAGGCCAAAGCTTGGCACCGCCGCACAGCACAAAACCATCGCAGGCCGGGGCAGCGCCGGGCGGCAGACAGCCGTCGATGCCCAGAATGCCCATGGGGATGGCGCCGGCGTCGCACAGGCGGCGGGTATAGAAGTTGATGAAAGCATAGCGGTCGTCGTAAGGGTCGGCGGTAGCGAACAGGCGCGCGCTGGGCACGACGCCGATGATGGGGGCCATAGGCATTCCTCCTTGCTGTTTTTTTATAGTGTACCATATTTTTGGCTTTTTGGATCTGCCTGCGGGCGGCGGAGATCTACGGGCGGGCACGGCGCGGAAAAGAAAAAACCGCCCTGCGGGGGGGCGGCAGAATGTTTTTTTACAGGAAGCGCGGCGTATCGGCATAGTGCTTGAGCTTGCGCAGGCGCTTCCGGCTGGAATGGCCGTATTCCCGCCAGCCCGTCAGGCGCCCTTTGCGCACGATATAGCTGTATTGAGCCAGCTCGGCCAGCGGCGTATCCGAAAGGGAATCCGAGTAGAAAAATTTGATGGGTGCGTCGCCCAGCGCTTCGCGGTAGCGGCGCACTTTTTCGCGGCCATGGCAGTTGAGGCCGGTGTAGGTGCCGGTTTTGGGATCTACCCGCGAGGCCATCAGCCGGGAAATGCCCAGCCGTGCGCAGATGGGCTGCAGCAGAAATTCCGGAGAAGCGGAGATGACGACGTCGTCTGCCTGTTGCTGCGCCAGATACCAGCCCTCTATCTTGTGGGCATGGGTATCCCAAAATTGCGCTACCCGCTGCTCCATATCCGGGATATCCCGCATAAAACGGTAGAAGCGCTCCTTAAATTGCGTCTTGGTGAGGCCGCCCAGCAGATAACGCAGGAAGGCAAAACCCTGCGCGGGCAGGTGCCGCAGCAGTGAGGGCTGCTTTTTCAGGCAGAAAAAGTAAAAATCGGCAGTGCTGTCCCAGGCGTAGATGGTCTGGTCGAAATCATATACGTTCAACGGTCTGTTCTCCTTTTTGATACTGCGAATGGTTTCCCTGTTAACGATACCCCGGAGCAGGGCACTTCAAACATGCTTTCGCTATTTACTATACCATATTGCATAGAAACATCCAATTGTTTCGGGGCAAGGATTTTCTGCTCCATAGTTTGCGGCAGGGCAGGGGAAAAGGGCCCGGCAAATTGTAAACCCTGCAAAGGGATCGTAAATATCTCTTGAACAGATTGTGAACATCCGCTATAATTCTATATAAAAGGAACTGTTTCGCAGGGCTGTTTTGCCCGGCAGAGCAAAGGAATCGTCAGAAGCGCAACGGAGAAAGAGGATACTTGGGCTTCGTTTTTTGCGCTCAAAATTTATTTGTCAGTGAATCAATACTGCATTGGCCGCGCGCCGTTTTGCAGGGCGGAGCGGCAATACCTGTAGGGGGAATGATTATGAAACCAGATCGCAAGACTTACGAGATCAACATCGCCGGATTAATGCGTGAACTTCCCATTGTCCAGATCGCCGATAATATGGCAATTGCCAGCTTTGTACTGCTGGGCGATTCCCAGCTGGTGATCAAGGCGGCTTCCGAGCTGAAGCCGCAGCTGCCCGAGGTGGATTACCTGATCACCGCCGAGGCCAAGGGCATTCCGCTGGTGCAGGAACTGGCGCGCCTGTTGGGAATGGATCGCTATTTTGTGGCCAGAAAGAGCATCAAGCCCTATATGGTCAATCCCTTCGTCACCGAAGTGTATTCCATTACGACCCAGAAGAAGCAGATTCTCTGCCTGGATGAAGTGGAAGCCAATATGATTGCAGGCAAGCGCGTCCTCATTGTGGATGACGTCATCAGCACGGGCGAATCGCTGAAGGCCATGGAGGCATTGGTCAAAAAGGCGGGCGGCATTGTCGCCGGCAAAGCTGCAATTCTGGCTGAGGGCGATGCTGCCAAGCGGGATGATATCATCTTCCTGGAATCAATTCCCGTCTTCAAACTCTAAGAGGCGGCAAAGGAGCATAGTATCTTGAATTATCGTATACAAAACATTACTTATCAATATGCGCCCGACGGCAAGGAAGTGCTGAAGGATGTCAGCCTGGAAATCCGCAGGAGTGCAGTGACGGCAGTGGTCGGCCCTTCCGGCTGCGGCAAGACGACGCTGGTGGATATTCTGAGCGGCGTCATCCCCAAGCTGGAGAACAACGGCGTGCTGCAGGGCGAGCTGGAACTGGGGGAAAACGCGCTGGTGAGCGTGGTCAGCCAGTCTCCGGAAAACCAGCTCTTCGGCTATGGCGTGGAGGATGCCATTGCCTTTGGCATGGAGAATATGGGCCTGCCTGCAGAGGAGATCGCGGATCGCATGGAATATGTGCTCGACCTTCTCAACCTGCAGTATCTGCGCAAACGCTCGGTGGCGGCTCTTTCGGGCGGCCAGCGGCAGTCGGTATGCATCGCTTCCGTATTGGCCATGCATCCGGATATTCTGATTATGGACGAGCCGGTCAGCTCGCTGGACCCCAACGGCAAAAAGATGGTGCAGAACGTGCTCAATCAGCTGCGGGCAGACGGCACCACCGTGCTCATTGCGGATAACAACCTGGAGTGGTCGGCAGGCATTGTCGACCGGGTTGTCGGCCTTTATGACGGCGAGGTGCTGTTCGACGGCACCAAGGAAGAATTCTTCCGCAATTTTGAGCTGCAGGAAAAGCTGGGCGTCACCATTCCGCAGGAAGCGGAGATTTATCGCGCCCTGGCCCCCAGCCATCCGGATCTTTCCATGTTCTATTCCATGGAAGGGGCGATCCGCGAGCTGGATCAGATCTTCCCGCAGGAGGATTTTACCGCGCCCGCACCCAAGGAGCAGTTTGAAGATGCTTTCCTCACGACCCATCAGCTGAACAAGGTGTTTGCCGACGGGTTCCAGGCATTGAAAGAGATCAATACCGCCTTCCCCAAGGGCAAGGTCATTGCCATCATGGGGCAGAACGGCTCTGGCAAGACGACGCTGGTCAAGCACTTAAACGGCCTGTATAAGCCGACGGACGGGGATGTCCGCTACAATGGCCAGTCCATCCTGAAAAAGACGGTTGCGCAGATTTCGCGCAATATCATACTCGTGTTCCAGCACCCGGAGCATATGCTTTTCGAGCAGTCGGTCACGCAGGAAATCACTTTCTGCGCCCGCATGCAGCAGGTGCCCTTTACCGACGAACAGGTAAGCGAAGTGCTGGAAAAATATGGCCTCAGCGAAGATGCCGAGACTTTCCCCATCAACCTTTCCATGGGCAAGAAGCACTTGCTCACCATCCTCTCGGTGCTGTTTTCCAGTGCCGACGTGGTCATTCTGGATGAACCCACGCTGGGCATGGATCTGCATATCAAGCAGCAGCTGGAAGAGATCATCGCCTTCCTCAAGGAACAGGGCAAGACGGTGATCATGATCAGTCATGAGATTCCGCTGGTCTTTAAAGTGGCGGATGATGCCGTCATTCTGAGCGGCGGCAAAAAGGTTTATGAGGGCAGCAAGGAAGCGCTGGCCCGCCGGGAGGATATCTTTGATGCCATCAATATCAACCTGCCGCCGGTCGTGCGCCTTTCCAAGCGTTACGGATTTTCCAAAGTCTGTTATAATGTGGCGGAATTTGCCCGCGAAGCTGCCCGCATGCTGGCAGAGAAGGAGGCTTGAGCATGGATTATTTGCAATATGTCGATAAGGATTCCTTCCTGCATCGCCTCGACCCGCGCACTAAATTTTTCTTTTTCCTGGCGATGGCTATTCTGACTTCGGTGATCAAGTCGGGCGTGGCACTGGTGTTCCTGCTGGCCTACTTCCTCGTCGTCTGGATCAGCTGCGGCATTTTGCCCGAAATGGGCAAGCTGTTCAAACAGCTCAAAGTGCTGCTCATCTTTATTTTCCTGCTGTGGTTTGTGCTGGGGTTGTTTGAAAAGCCTCCGGTAGAGGGCGGCCCCATTTTCTTTGAGGGCACGGTGCTCAATATGCAGATCTGCTTCGACTGGTATGATTTCTATAAGGGGCTGGTCTACGCCGTGCGCATCTATCTGATGATCGCTTCCTTCTTTATGGTGCTGATCACGACCAACTTCAGCGAGATCATCCTCGGGCTGTGCAAGTGGCATATGCCCTATGGCATCAGCTTTGCGGTGGGTCTGGTTTTCCAGATTATCCCCATCATCATCACCGAGCTGAAGGCCATCATGGAAGCGCAGAGCTCCCGCGGTTTGGAGATCGAAAAGTGCGGCGCTGCGACCAAGATCAAGAACTACATCATCTTCTCGATCCCGCTGCTGTTCCGCGTCATCGGCAAAGGGCATGCCATTTCGCTGGCCATGCACTTCTATAAACTGAATTTCGGCGTCAAGCGCACTTCTTATAAGACCATCAAGGCTTCCAAGTACGATGCCTGGTTTCTGGTGGCGACGCTGGCGGCCATTGCCGTTACCGTCGTGCTGCGCATTTTCTTCTATATTCCCGTGTAAACGGAGCTGGAAAAGGAGTTGTCAAAATCATGATTGCAAGATGGGAAAATCTTTCGAGAGACCAGCTTTCTGCGCTGGATAAGGATAAGACAATTGTGCTGCTGCCGCTTTCGGCAACCGAGCAGCACGGGCCGCATCTGCCGGTGGGCACCGATGCCATCATTTTGAGCACGCTCATCGACAAGACGATCGAGGCGGCCGATCAATATACCGAAGGGAACATCATTTTTGTGCCGCAGCTGCCGATCGGCAAGAGCAATGAGCATATGGATTTCTGCGGTACGCTCACCTTCTCGGCGCAAACCTATTACTCTGTGATTCACGATGTCGCAGGCTGCATTGCCCGGCACGGCTTTAAAAAGCTGGTGCTGTTCAACAGCCACGGCGGCAATACCGATATGGCCAACCTGATCTCCCGTGACCTGCGCATCGATTTTAATCTGCAGGTATACGTGTTTGACTGGTGGTTTACTTCTTTCTGGGCGGATGCGCTCAAGAAATATCAGGAATCCGGCAAATATGGCGTATTTCACGCCTGCGAGCTGGAAACTTCGCTCATGCTGGAGGCGCGCCCCGAAACAGTACGCATGGATCTGGCGGTAGACGAGGATCCGGCAGAGTGCTTTACGGGCGATAAATTCGTCACCGTATTTGGCCCCATCAATGCGGGCTGGCGCACCAAAGATGTCACCAAGAGCGGTGTCATCGGCGCTCCCACTTATGCCACCAAAGAAAAAGGTCAGGCGTTTTTCGCTTACGCGGTCGAAAAACTGCTTGCTATTTTGCGGGAAATCTCGCAAATCAACTATTAAAAGAGAGGAATTATTATCATGGCAAATGCAACCAAAAAGAAATTTTCTTTTGTCAACATCGTATTCTTTGTCATTTTCGGCGTGTTGACCGGCGTGCTCTGGGCTTATCTGTGCCCGATCCCGCTCATCCCCGGCGCAGTGCACTTCCGCACTTTCGCTTTCATCATCCCTGTGATCGGCTACCTCTTTGGGCCGGTAACCGGTTTCTTCGCCGGCTACATTGGCACCATCGTCTGGGCGCTGCTCTCCGGTAACTTCATTGCTCTGCACAGCCCGTTGACCGATGGCATCACCGTTGGTCTTTCCGCAGCTCTGCCCGCACTCATTCACCTGAAGGGCGGCAAGGTAGATCTGATGAGCCTGCTGGAAAAGGGCAAGAAAGGCAAATTCATCGGCGTCAGCCTGCTCTGGAGCTTACTGTTTGGTGTGCTCATGATCCTGACTACCAGCCTGTCCCTCTCCTATTTCGCAGGCCTCGATTACTGGTTCTGCGTCATCTGGATCGGTATTGCAGACGTTGTTCCGATCGCACTTACGCCCTTTATCGTTATGTGGCTGGCTCCGCTCATGAAGAATGTGCGCACGCTGGTTCCCTATGTGTAAGCCGTAAAAAACGAATGATATAACAACCGCGTATCGAAGGCCCGGGCTGCGTCCCGGGTCTTTTTTTTGCGCTCGGCGGGCAGGGATTGACCGCGCGGCCCTTTGCGCGTATGATAAACAACAGAGCAGTATGAAGAAAAAGGAAGTGAATCTATGCGATGCAGCTGCCGTAATTGCGGCACTTATATGATACAGGCCGACGACCTGATACTGGGGTGCGTCTGCCCGGATTGCGGGGAGCGATGCACTGCCTGCCTGGGCACCAACAGCGTACTTTCCCCTGAGCAGATCCGCAGTTTGTGCCCGAACCCTCCTTCGTTTGCAGAGGAAGCGGAAGAGGAGGATCGATGAAGGCCGAAGTGGCGGAGCTGTTCCGCAATAAAAAGGCACAGCCGCAAAGTTTGCTGGCCTATGGCTTTGTGCGCCGGGGAGAAAAGCTGGTGCTGGAGCGGCCGGTGCTGGCAGGCCAGTTTTGCCTGTGCCTGCAGGTGGATGCAGCGGGAGCACTCTCCTATGAGGTGCTGGATGCGGAAACGGGTGAGCCCTATGCGCTGGCCAAAGTGCCGGGTGCGGTGGGTGCTTTTGTGGGCGAGGTGCGCAGCGCCTGCCTGGAAGTTCTGCGCGAGGTGGCGGAGCAATGTTTTGCGGAAGACCCTTACCGGGCGCAGCAGACAGAGCGGATATTGCGCTTTCTGCGGGAACAGTGCGGCGTGCAGCCGGAATATCCCTGGGCGGATGAACCGTCCTATGCCGTTTTTCGCCATGCGGGCAACCGCAAGTGGTTTGCCGTGCTCATGGGGCTGGATGGCAGCCGGGTTGACCCTGCCCTGACCGGCCGGGTGGAAATCCTGAACCTGAAAGCCACCCCTGTGCAGATCACTAAATGGGTGGAGCGGGGCGAGTGCTATCGCGGCTATCACATGAATAAGCTGCACTGGCATACCACCGTGCTGGATGGGCATTTAAGCGACGAAACGCTGTTTTCCCGCATTACGCAGAGCTTTTTGATGACCAAATAGACGGAGTAAAAACGCGCCCGGTGCAGGGAAATGCCCGGTTAAACCGGCTGTTTGCCGGAAAAAGAAAAAAGCTTCAGGCAGAGTTGCCATGAAGCTTTTTTCTTTTGCAATGGAATCTTACGGGGCGGAATGATAAAAGGTAAAGCCGCTGACTTCCGCTTCCGGCACGGAAAAGGTGCGATACTCCCCGCCCGTATATTGCGCGATGACTTTTTGCCAGAAGGTCTGCGCGGGCAGATTATTGCCCCATTGGGTGACCTCCCAGCCGCCAGGAAATCTGTCGAATACCTGGCAGGCGGCTTCTCTGCCGATGCCATGCCGGCGATACTTTTTCAGAACGAAAAATTCGGCGATGTTGTGCGGGTCGCGCAACGCATTGTGCTCGCTGCAGGAGCGCACCAGGATAAACCCTGCCAACCTGCCGTCTGCGCGGATGAAAAAGGGGAAGCGCCCTGCTTCCTGCCAGTAGGCATCCAGATAAGCATAGCCGAAATATCCGTTTTCTCTGATGTCTGCGTGAGAAAACTCGCTGAAATCATAAAGATATAGCTCCATCATCTGCCGCAAAACCGATTTCTGCCCGATGCAGACCGGTTCAATCTGCACTTCCATAGGGGGAAGCCTCCTCGCTTTTGGTGTTTTGCTGTGCCGTATGGCCATACAAAATACAGGATAACAGATTTTCGCGCGGGAATCCACCGGATTTTTCGCAAAATCGCTTCGGCAAGGCCTGCCGCTGTAAAAAAAGATGAAAAACCCCCCTCCGACGATGTCATCGGAGGGGGTTTTGTGATTTTCAGGTTCCCGCGGGAAGGAAAACCGCTTAGAAGCGATCTCTCTTCACGTAGGTGGTATGCAGTGCTTCATGCGCCTTGTGGCTGCCCGGTTTCTCGAGATACTCCGCGTACAATTTCTTGATCTCGGGGTTTTCGTGGGATTTGCGGATCACCTTGGCTGCATCGTTGCGATACAGCGCCTGTGCGCGCAGGGCACGCAGATCGTTGAAGTTATATACTTCCGAGGGCTGTGTGGGCTGGCCGCCGCCGTTGACGCAGCCGCCCGGGCAAGCCATGATCTCGATAAAGGTGTAGTTCTTTTCACCGCGCTTGACAGCTTCCATGACTTTTTTGGCGTTGGCCAGGCCGGAAGCGACGCAGACGTTGACTTCCAGATCGCCCACCTTATAGGAGGCTTCCTTGATGCCTTTGGTGCCGCGGACTTCTTCAAATTCCAGCTTGGGCAGTTCTTCGCCGGTCAAAGTCTCCACTGCGGTGCGCAGTGCAGCTTCCATCACGCCGCCGGTTGCGCCGAAGATGACGCCTGCGCCGGTGGATTCGCCCAAAGGATGATCAAATTGCTCATCCGGCAGGGAAACAAAATCGATGCCGGCCTTGCGGATCATGCGCGCCAGCTCCTTGGTCGTGATGGAGTAATCCATATCCGGATAGCCGGAAGCGCTCTGGTCGGGGCGTCCGATCTCAAACTTCTTGGCGGTGCAGGGCATGACGCTTACGGAGATGATATCCTTGGGGTCAATGTTGTTCTTTTCCGCGTAGTATGTCTTGAGGACAGCGCCGAACATCTGCTGCGGCGATTTGCAGGTGGAAAGATGCGGGATCATTTCGGGGTAGAAATGCTCGCAGTACTTGATCCAGCCGGGGGAGCAGGAGGTGATCATGGGCAGCGCGCCGCCGTTCTGTACGCGCTCGATCAGCTCATTGGCCTCTTCCATGATGGTCAGGTCAGCGCCGAAGTCGGTATCAAACACCTTGGCGAAGCCGAGACGGCGCAGTGCCGCAACCATCTTGCCTTCCACGTCGGTGCCGATGGGCAGGCCGAATTCCTCGCCCAGCGCAGCGCGGACAGCCGGAGCGGTCTGTACGACCACGTGCTTATCCCTCTGTGCCAATGCAGCCCAGATATCTGCCGTGTTGTCCTTTTCCATGAGGGCGCCGGTGGGGCATACCCGCACGCACTGGCCGCAGCCTACGCAGGAAATGTCGGCCAGATCGCGGTCGAACGCGGTGTTGATATAGGTCGCAAAGCCGCGGTTGATGGGCCCGATGGCGCCGATGCCCTGGGTCGCCTGGCAGACGGCCACGCAGCGGCGGCAGAGCACGCATTTGTTGTTGTCGCGGATGAAGTAGGGAGCGGAATCGTCGATGGGGTACTCTCTTCTGTAGCCCTCGTAATGCGATTCTTCAACGCCCATCTCGTTGCACAGCTTCTGGAACTCGCACTTGCCGCTCTTTGCGCAGGAGAGGCACTTCTTGTCGTGTACGGACAGCAGCAGCTCCAGGTTGTTTTTACGGGCGCGGAAGACGCGCTCGGAGTTGGTGACGATGTTCATGCCCTCTTCCGCCTTGATGACGCAGGAGGCGACCAGGCGGCCGTTTGCCTCGACGAGGCAGATACGGCAGGCGCCGATTTCGTTGATTTCCTTGAGCCAACAGAGGGTGGGGATTTTGATGCCCACGCTGTGTGCGGCTTCCAGTATGGTAAGGCCTTCTTCTACTTCGTAGGGCTGGCCGTTAATCGTAATATTCATAAAATGGCTCCCTCCTTATTTCTTTTCGATAGCGCCGAACTTGCATTTCTCCATGCAGGCACCGCACTTGAGGCACTTGGTGGTGTCAATGCTGTGCGGATTGCGCACCGTGCCGCTGATAGCGTCTGCCGGGCAGACTCTTGCGCACAGCGTGCAGCCCTTGCACTTATCGGGATTGATGCGATACTGCAGCAGCGCCTTGCAAACGCCGGCCGGGCACTTCTTATCCACGATGTGCGCGATATATTCATCGCGGAAATAACGCAGCGTGGAGAGGACGGGGTTAGGAGCAGTCTGACCCAACGCGCACAGCGAACTGGACTGAATGTGTGCAGCCAGCTCTTCCAGGCGGGTGAGGTCTTCCATTTCGCCCTTGCCGGAGGTGATCTTATCCAGCAACTCGTGCAGGCGCTTCATGCCGATGCGGCAGGCGGTGCACTTGCCGCAGCTCTCGTCGATGGTAAAGTCGAGGAAGAACTTGGCGATATCGACCATGCAGGTGTCTTCATCCATGATGATGAGGCCGCCCGAGCCGACGATGCTGCCCACAGCCTTCAGGCTGGCGTATTCAATGGGGGTGTCGATGAGCGAAGCGGGAATGCAGCCGCCGGAGGGGCCGCCTGCCTGCGCCGCCTTAAACTTCTTGCCGCCGGGGATACCGCCGCCGATTTCCTCTACTACCTTGCGCAGAGGCGTGCCCAGCGGGATCTCCACCAGGCCGGTATGGTTGATCTTGCCGCCCAGTGCGAAGACTTTGGTGCCCTTGGCGCCATCCGGGCCGTAGGTGGCATACCAGTCGCCGCCCTTGGTGAGGATCTGGGGGATGACGGAGTAGGTTTCCACGTTGTTGAGCAGCGTGGGCTTTTCAAAGAGACCCTGATTGGCCGGGAAGGGCGGGCGCACACGGGGCTCACCGCGCTTACCTTCGATGGAGCGCATGAGTGCGGTCTCTTCGCCGCAGACAAAAGCGCCTGCGCCCAGGCGCAGTTCGATATCAAAGTCGAAGCCGGTGCCCAGAATGTTCTTGCCCAGCAGGCCCAGTTCTCTGGCCTGTGCGATGGCGATATTCAGATGCTCTACGGCGATGGGGTATTCCGCACGGACGTAGATATAGCCCTGATGGGAACCGACGACATAGCCGGCAATGGCCATGGCTTCCAGCACGGAATGGGGGTCGCCTTCCAGCACGGAGCGGTTCATGAATGCGCCGGGGTCGCCTTCGTCGGCATTGCAGCAGACATATTTCTCATCGCCTTTGGCGTTGCGGGTAAACGTCCACTTGAGGTAGGTGGGGAAGCCTGCGCCGCCGCGGCCTTTGAGGCCGGAGATTTCCAGCTCTTTGATGATGTCGTCAGCCGACATGGTGAGCAATGCCTTGGCCAATGCCTGATAGCCGTCGCGTGCGATATAATGTTCGATGTTATCGGGTGCGATGACGCCGCAGTTGCGCAGCACCACGCGCTCCTGAGAGCCGTAGAAAGGCGTCTCGGTGTATTTGAGAATGTTGTCGCCCTGTACCGTCTCCTGATAGAGGTATTCGCGGATGGGCTGGCCGCCGATGATGTGCTTCTCGATGATCTCGGGGATGTGATCCATCTCCAGATGCGCGTAGAAGCAGCCGTCGGGCTGAGTGATCATGACCGGGCCCAGTGCGCAGAGGCCGAAGCAGCCCGTCTTGATGACGGCGACTTTTTCTTCCAGGCCATGCGCTTTCACTTCTTCCTGCAGCCGCTCATAGAGCTGGACGCTTCCGGAGGAGGTGCAGCCGGTACCGCCGCAGATGAGGATCTGTTTTTCAAAACCTTCCATCTGAGCTTTGGCGATGTCTTTTAATGCATTGAGTTCAGCAAGTGTATGAATCATGATATTGGTAGCCTCCCTTTAGTCCTGATACTCGGCAAGGATCTTGTCGAGATCGTCGGGGGTCAGGTTGCCGTAGACCTTCTCGTTGATGGTCATAACAGGCGCCAGACCGCAAGCGCCTACGCAACGGCAGGCTTCCAGCGAGAACTTGCCGTCGGGTGTGCATTCACCGGGTGCGATTCCCAGCTTTTCAGCCAACTTATCGAAAATGATGCCGCTGCCTTTTACATAGCAGGCTGTGCCCAGGCAAACGGAAATTTTGTACTTGCCCTTGGGCTGCAGCGAGAAGAGGGAATAGAAGGTGACGACGCCGTATACTTCGCTGAGCGGAACGTTCAGCCCCTCGGCAACCATCTTCTGTACCTCGATAGGAAGGTAACCGTAGATTCCCTGGGCAGCCTGCAGAACGGGCATCAGCGCACCGGCCTGATGTTTATGCTGTTCAATGACTGCTTTCAAGTCAGCTTCCTGCTCGGGGGTGCCGGAAAAGGCAGGGCCGCCGCAGGAACATTTGTTAGACATACACATATCCTCCTTGATATAGTTTGATAGTTATTCAAATAAATACAAAACAGCATTTATAATCTTACCATGGAACTGTCGCAATTTCAATTGACAAGCGATGAAAAATGCGGATTTTTAGCGGATTTTTCACTGCCTGCATAATAAGCAAAGGGAAAATGCATTTTGCCGGATGCGCCCGCAGCGCCGGCAGCAGTTCGCAAAAAAATATGCAATCCGTTTTAAGAGATTCGTTGCATACCGGATTTTTATGATATACTATATATAAATGGTTATTTGGGTATGCGAAAAGGAGCAAAAAATTGATGCAGACGGTAAAAATGCGCATCTGCCCCATGGAGGAGGAACAGATGCGGCAATATCTGGCCTGGCGCTATGCGCCGCCTTATGATTTTTATAATATTCCTGCCGAGCATTGGGAGGAAGAGCTTCAAAAAATGCGGGAGGGGAACTGGTTTGCAGTTTTAAAGGGAGAAAAGCTGCATGGATTTTATGAATTTACTTTTTCGCCCGAAGGGGTGGAGATAGGCTTGGGCCTCAGCCCCGAGGCAGCCGGCTGGGGCGAGGGAACTGTGTTTATGCGCCACGGGCTGGAATTTTTGAAAAACCATTTTGGCTATCGGGGCAAGGTGATGCTGCGGGTGCTGGATTGGAATGCGCGCGCACGCAAGGTATATGAGCGCACCGGCTTTCGGCAGACGGGCGCCGAGCAGGCAGTAAGCTGGGGGCGGCCGGTTTGTTTTGTGCGCTATGAGCGGGTCATCGGGCAGCCGGAGGAAGCGCTGGCCGGGGAAGATGCGGAAAATGGGCAGCAGGCATAAAGCAGTGGACCGGATGCGCGAACCCAATCAATGGCAGGAAAGCATTGCGGCCTTCAGGGATGGCGGAAGGTAAAGTTTGCACCAGAAAAGTTCAGGCTCCGATCATTTGGCAAAAGGCCGGTCGAACTCGGAATTTTGTCGGGAAGAGAGTGGGATTTCAGCAGAAAATTTTGTAGAATATATAAAAAACGGCTGACCGGAAAACCGGTCGGCCGTTCTTTTTTTGAAAATGGTCCTATGCCGCTGGGCAGAGGAATGCTCAGTGGCTGCGGTAGAAGTTGATGAGGCAGCCGTCCAGCAGGATCTGCTTCTCATCCTCAGTCAGCTCGCCCAGGGTGAGCGTTGCCTCACCCACTATGCTGCCATCGCGGAGGATGCAGGCCTGCACGGGTGCGCCGCTCTGCACTGCCTCGCGCACATGGGGGATAAACACGTAATCTCCCACCCGGTATGCATCGGCATCGGCAGTCAGGAAGGGCAGCATGCCCCAGTTGATGAGGTTGGAGCGGTAGCGCTTGGTGGCGTATTCCCGCGCCAGGTTGGCTGCGCCGCCCAGCACGCGCTGGCAGCTTGCCGCCTGCTCGCGGGCGGAACCGTCGCCCGGCTTGTGGGCATAGATGGTGCTGCCCAGGACGATTTCTCGGGCATTCAGCTTGCCGAACTTCTGTTCCAATGCGCGATAGACCGCGGCAATTTCTTCGTCTGCCTCGCAGGGGCATTGGCCTGCTTCGCGGGCAACCTCCACCGCCTGCACCGCTTTAGCGCGCCCCACATACTGCGGGTCCTTGCGGGAAAGGGTGAATTCTGCCAGCCGCAGCGGGTTGGAGCGGAAGGAGGAAGTCTCGCCGGAAGGGATCAGTTCATCGGTCGTAGTCACCGCGTCGGTGATGTGGGAAACGACTTTCAGGAGCAGGTGCTCCGAAAGGGCGGGCATGGCCGGCCAGTCCTTGATATTGGGACCCATGCGCAGCTCTGCCTGCGGCTCTGCCTTGCCGCGGCCGTCGTAGACGCGTTTTTCATAAATGCTGCCGTCGAAATGATAGGGGCGGGTCTTGTAGACCTTTTCCAGCTGTGTGGCGGGCGTCAGCTTGCCGCCGTGAATGGCAGTGGCCGCCACCGAGAGGGCATCCATCAGGGCCACGCCTGCCAGCTGCCCTTCGCCG
>JABLTO010160041.1_pt1 | contig 23636 bp, 16 predicted proteins | sample 7160091 | NCBI WGS metagenome assembly JABLTO01 (sample SAMN14651225, study PRJNA627086) | human gut metagenome | isolation source: feces | host: Homo sapiens
CTATGTCCCACCGCACTAGCCTTATCCGCCTTTTATTATAATAAAAATAAGCATGCGGATACATACATAATGTATCTACATGCTTATAGTACAAGCAGCGCTAGCAACGCTTCTTCACAGACAATATAAAACCGCGCGAACCGAAACTCGTTGGCATCTGCTATTGAAAATAAGGCAGATGCCAATTCAAACATCGACTTCGCGCGGTTATGTTTTGTTCAACATAAGGATGGCTGATTTATGCCATCCGTTGTTTTGCACAGACAAGCGCTGCACAAAAGTCCTAAAATTGTCTGCGGATTGCGGACACTCTCCGCGGAGTGTTCAAAGCTTGGAAAAACACGGATCATCGGAGATACCAAACGCGGTATAGATTAGAAATACCCCATTTTGCGTTTCGGATTTCCGCCGCCGGTTGGCAATTCGGAACAGGCAGACACAGTATATTTGCAAAAATCCATGCCCACCACATTCCATGCCCCGGCCTTTTAAGCTTCTATCTTAGTCTACTCTCTTAATCTTATTGAGCTGTGCGTTGAGTCCGAGAAGATCTTCTTTCTTCCACTCAACCTTCGGTCCTGCCGCACCCAGCAGGTTGATCATACGGATGACGGTAAATCCACCCAGCATTTCCAGCATCTTCGGGTTTGCCATTGCTCCTGCTGCAGGATTTCCGTCATTTTTTCCATCACCCTGACTCATTCCCGCCGCAACTTTTGACATCAGTCCCATGAAGAGTGCTTTTCCCTCTTCGGACTTTATGACGTCAGAAAGTCTGTCATTCAGTGAATAATATCCTTCCGGCTCTGTGATGTCGAACCAGTTGAGGATTGCGCCGCTCTCTTTCAGTCGGTACTCCTCGTTGAAGGTATCCACCTTGCGGATGTGGCTCTCATCCTTATACTCTCCGGCAACAGCCACCAGGGTGGATTCTCCGACATTCGGTACCTCAAAGTGGAAGAAATGATCCTCCGCCTGAAGCTTTCCTGCACTCTTGCCGTTGACAAACAGCTCTACCTCCGGAAGATTGGAATATACAGTTACCTTCGTGGTATCTTCCACGCGGTCTACATAGCGTTTTCCGCACAGATGTACGAACGGCTCATCAGACAGCCATGCCTTGTATGCATAGAAGGAATCTTTCTTGTACTTGCGGTCGAAGGTTACCAGTCCCTTGTGGTTCTGACCGTTCTCACCGCCCTCGTTTCTCGCATCTGCACCGAAATCGAACATGTTCCATACATGCGTTGCCCAGATATACTTTCTGGTGAAGAGCTGCTTGATCATCTCCTCATGATAGTATGCCTGATACTCCTCGGTGTAATCGCCCTGCTTCGGATCAGAGGTATGCCAGTTCAGCGCCTCGCATCCGTACTCGCTCATTCCAAGCGGGATATTCGGGAACTCTTTGTGGAAGTTGTCCATCCACGGTCCGTTCATGGATACGTCTCCGCCGTACCATCCGAAGTAATGGTTGTAAGAGATCACATCCGGAATCTGGATGTACGGATCGTGAATATCACACATGGATACCACCGCGATCGTGGTCAGTCTCGTGTGATCCATCTCATGAACCATGTCATTTAAGATTCTGTGGTTCTCAAGCAGATCCTCATCCGAGCTTCCTGCCATCGTGATCTCGTTGGAAAGACCCCAAACCACGATACTCGGGTGATTGTAATTCTGAACAACCAGCTCTTTCATCTGGGAAATGGTATTCTCACGTCCGTTCGGCATGTGAGAGGAAATGTACGGAATCTCAGCCCAGATTACAAGACCTCTCTCATCGCACAGATCGTAAAAATACTGATCGTGCTGATAGTGAGCCAGGCGGATCGTTGTAGCACCGAGCTCGCAGATTAAGTCAATATCCTCTCTGTGATGCTCCGGAAGCAGCGCATTACCGATTCCCCATCTGTCCTGATGACGGGATACACCGCGCAGCGGATATTCCTCTCCGTTTAAGATAAATCCTCTCTCCGGATCAATCTCAAAGGTACGGCATCCGAAACGTGTGCTTACCGCATCAACGGTCTCCTCTCCAGATACAAGCGCCACCTCTGCGGTGTACAGATACGGATCTTTCTTTCCGTTCCACAGATGAACTGCCGGAATGGAAAGTACAGCCTTTGTCTCGCCGGCTGCGGTCTCTGTCTTTGCAACCTCTTTGCCCTCTGCATCTTTTACGGTATATACAAGCTTCTGATCTGCAGCTGCATTCGTCAGGAATACCTCTACCTCCACGCTGGCATCCGCGCCCTTGATCTCCGGTGTCACCTTAATGCCAGGTCCGCCGTAGTAGTCCAGATCAAAATGGGACTTATTTACCGCAATGATATTGACGTCACGGTAAAGTCCGCCGTAGAATGTGAAGTCTGCATTCTGCGGATATACTCTGTCGTTTACGCCGTTCTCCACAGCGATCACGATCAGGTTCTCTTCTGTGAGCTCTTTTGTGATGTCTACACGCCAGGTGGAATATCCTCCGTCGTGATGTGCCACTGCTTTGCCGTTCACATAGACGTCTGCGGAAGCGTTTGCTCCTCTTAACTCCAGATAATAGCAGTCTGCCTCCGGCAGTTCGCTCTTCTTTAACTGTTTTGCATAATAACAGGTTCCGCGGTAATAATCGTTGCCGCCGTCCTGTCCGTCAATCTCATTCCAGGAATGTGGAAGTGTTACCCAGTACCACTTCTCCGGCATCTCCTTCGGCACTTCTGTGGCTTCCTTGGTAAATGCCCATTTCGTATTAAAATTGATTACTTCTCTCATGTGTCGCATCCCTCCATAAAAAGTATCGTCAACATTGATCTGTCTGCATCGTAACACAGAACCGCACTTTTTTCTTTAGATAGTTTTTGGCAAATATGGCACAATATTTAGTATTTTACCTTTATTTTGAAAAACAGGTTCAATTCTTTGCCTGATATTTCAAGATCAGTACGGAAAAAACCAGAATACCGACACACGGAATCAGATTGCAGAACATTCCGGTCACAAGCCCCACACGATCAGCAATCACACCGATCAGCCACGGCATCACGATCGCGCCAATCCCTGCCACCGGCAGCATCACACCGAGACTCGTTGCATTCATCTCCCTGCCGGCTCCCGCCACGGCGATCGGATTGACCCCTGCCATGGCGAATGCAAAGGCGAACAGCATGGCGATGGCTCCCGCCGGATGCTGCATGTATACAAGCCCGCAGTACAGCACGCTGCAGCCGCCGCCCATCCACGCAAGCGTGCGAAAAATATGATGCACCGGAAAAACGAACGCGATCAGAAGTCTGGCGATCAGAGTCGCCCCCCACATCACCGTTACCGTGTATGCCGCAAAGGAACCCGAGAGGATTCCCATGTCTTTATAGTATGTCACAAGCCATCCCGTCACACTCGTCTCCGCCGCATTCTGGCAGAATAAAAGCCCGGTAATCAGCCAGAATTTCGGATCCTTCAAAAATGCAAACGAGATCTTTCCCCGTTCGCCGTTCTTCTCTTTGACCGCGCCCGGAAGTCCCGCCGTCAAAAATATCATCCACAAAAGCAGCCCCGTCACCGCCACTCCCACCATCGGCAGAGTATCGTTGATTCCAAGAAGCGACGCCGCAAGAAACGGACACAGCAGCGCTCCGCTTGCATAGCAGGCATGCAGTATGTTCATGCTGCGGGTACGGTCGGCACTATTGTCTTTTACAAGGATCGTGCAGTTATTGAGTGCTCCTCCCTTTGCAAATCCGACCAACAGAAATGCCGCCATCAACACGCCCGGCATTCCGGTCACCGCCATCAGAAAGTACCCTAGGAAATAACCGCTGCAGAGAAGAAGCACTGTATTCTTCACTCCGATTTTCTGCGGCAGAATACCCGCCGCAAAGGATGCCGCCATATTTCCAATGCTCATCAGCCCAAGCATCGTACCCGTCATGCCATAGTCAAATCCATATTTTCCCTGCAGAATACTTACAATAATTCCACTCGATATTGCGCAGATACCGCTCAGAAAAAATGTAACATAGCCGGTGTTGCGCCATCTTCTTCCCCAGTCCGTTGTATGATTCATCTGTACCTTCTCCCCTATAACCACTTACAGAGAGCCGCAATACGGCTCTCTGCAACAATACTTCCTGTGTTCCTGCTAAATGTTTATCTGTTTTTACCCGCACCGAACTTGTCGAGAATCGAACCGTCCGAAAACTTACGGATGTATCCAATCAGCTCGTCCGATACGCTGACGATGTGCGCTTTTACGCCATCGCACTCCTTCACCACGCCGCGGAGACGTCCCATATTATCTGTGGTGACCTCTGCGCTCTTCGCATTCTCATCTGCCGAAGCCGTAAGGGAAGTGACCCCGTTCTCAATGACGCTCTTGTGATTCTCAAGATCGCCGACCTCCGTGCCGATTCCGCCGATAGCATCTCCGACCTGCTCGATTTCTCGGTTGAGTGATTTGAAGATCTCCTCCGTGTCACGAATCTTCTCATTCTGTCTGGAAAATGCCTCCGATACCTGTTCGGTAATCTGAACGCTGTTACTTGAATTATCCAGCAGGACATTCACGACATGGTTGATCTGCTCTGTGGACTCTCTGGACTGATCCGCCAGTGTCCGGATCTCCTCCGCGACCACAGCGAATCCCTTGCCGTGCTCCCCTGCCCTGGCAGCCTCGATGCTCGCATTAAGAGCCAGAAGGTTGGTCTGGCTTGAAATTCCCGCAATGATCTCTGTCGCTGTCCGGATCTGCTGCGCGGACTGGTTGGTCAGATCTGTCTGCTTTCTGACATTCTCGATCGCAACGCCGCTCTCCTCACTGATGGCAATCAGCTCCTGCATAATCTGCTCCGCCGAACGGTTATATTCACGCATGGTCTGCGCACTCTTCGTCAGATCCTCAATATTGGAAGAAATGTGATCGATCGACACGCTGATCGCGTCCACCTTTTCCTTCATATCCGCCGTCTCAGACGCCTGGGACACCGTATTGCCTGTAATCGTATCGACAGCATCCGCCGTCTGATCCATCGACTCCGACATCTCCGAGAAAATCTGCTGGAAATCGCTGGATACCCCCTCCAGCTCATCCACGGCCTTGCGGATTCCTCCAAGCACCAGCTCAATCGATGAGACGGACGTCTCAATGGAACGCACCATCTCCCCGATGCCGTCTTCACGGTCTGCCAGCTTTTTCGCCTTTTCCGCAACTTTTGTATTCTCCGATACCTTTCCGTTAATCACGGACCGGATCTGATCCAGAATCGACTTGATCACCATGAAGATTCCGCCGAACACGGCAGCCACGATCACGCAGATCAGAATCATCGCCATGACTGTTCCGATCACTCCGCTTTCCAATAATTTTAAAATGATCAGAAACGCCACCAGCACAATGGCAAGAAAGCCGGCAAGCGGTGCCATCACTTTCCCCCACATCTCATTTTTCTTCGTATCTTCCACGCAAATCCCTCCGCTTTCGTATGGTAATGTATAACACTTGCCTTCATTGTACCATAATTACCGCAAAATACAAACAGCTTTTACGGCTGCCCCATGGCAAGCTTTGCCTTCACGATACGCGTCACGGATTCATTGATCCGCTCCTCGGTGATCGTTCCGTCATTCACCGCATTCAGAATTCCTGTATAGGCGGTATTGTAGTCCGCCGGCATCAAAATCATGTCTGCCCCGGCTGTAACTGCCAGAACCGCCGCCTTGTCCGAATTGTAGAATCCGGTGATCGCTTCCATATTCATGGCGTCCGTAATGACAATTCCGTTATATCCCATCTGTCCGCGAAGCACATCGGTAATCAGCACCTTCGACAGCGTAGCCGGCGCATTGTCTCCAGTCACATTCGGAGCCGAGATATGTCCGACCATCACAAAATTCACGCCGCCGTCAATCGCACTCTGGAACGGGACGAGTTCTTCCGCCATCAGTTCCTCCAGGGTCTTGTCCGTGGACACCGCCCCGTCATGAGAATCTCCGGAAGTGCCGCCGTGTCCCGGGAAATGCTTGACCGTACCGTACACTCCCGCCGCGGAAAGTCCCTGCAGTTCAGACGTCACCATTCCCGCGACCGTCTGCGCGTCCGACCCGAACGAGCGCTGTCCGATCACCTGATTGTCCGGGTTGGTAAGGACATCCGCCACCGGCGCGAAATCCACATTGAATCCGAGTGCCGCAAGATAGCTGCCGATCGTGCTTCCCGCATTGTATGCATTCTGCACATCCCCGCTCGCTCCTATATCGCTCATATTGCCGACGTCCGTCACCCCGAAGGCATCATTGCCGGCGATGCGCGCGACACTGCCACCCTCTTCGTCCACACACAAAAATACCGGAAGTCCGGTGCGCTCCCTTGCAATCTCCTGCATATTGGAGAGCATGGTGGTCGTCTGCTCCGGGTCGGTGAGGTTGTCTGCCATATACACAATTCCACCCACCGGACGGCTCTGGTAAGCTTCCTTTGTGGTGTCCCCCGCAGCCGTCACACCGCTTGCATATCCGGTCAGCGCATTCGGCGTAATCACAAACATCTGCGCGATCTTATCCTCAAGCGTCATCTGGGACACAAGCTGCGCCGCCTGCTCCTCCACCGGATCGGTCTGTACTTCCGTCTGCGGCTGCTCCGTTACTTCCTCCGTCGCCGCGACATTCTCTCCCGGCAGCTCGGTTCCGTCGGTACCTTCATTCTGTCCGCCTCCCTTTGGCAGCAGGCGTCCCACAAGAAATACTCCTCCCGCGACCAACACGAGCAGGATCAGCACGACTATCACACACACAATGACCGCACTTTTCGTATCTTTCTGTCTTCTCTGACGTCTCTCTTCCTGATTCATATGCTTCCTCTTTCCAGGTGTTCTCTTTTTCTATGGTCTGATTATAGCAAATCTTTTCCGGAACCGAAAGAGCTATTTTTCCCTTAAGCCTGCGCCGGCACCGTGGATACCACCAGACTCATCTCTCCCTGCATCTCCACCTCGCCGAATCCGCACGGTAAAATAAAGTGATCTCCCTTTTTCACCGGCTGGCCGTTGACGATACCGCTGCCCTCCAGCACGGACATCAGCAGGAACGGATAATTCTGTGCAAAACTGCATGTTCCGTTGACATCCAGCTTGTAGATCTGATAATATCCGCAGGCGTACAGCTCGTTCAGCTGGTTCTCCGGCAGTCCGAGTGCAGACGTTACACTGTCCTCGACGGATTTCGCCGGAACGGTGATCACGTCGATGCTCTTCTCAATGTGAAGTTCTCTCGGCTTGCCGTTCTGCAGTCTGTCATAATCGTACACACGGTAGGTAATATCGCTGTTCTGCTGTGTCTCCAGGATCAGAAGCCCGCCCTTGATGGCGTGGACGGTTCCCGGATCAATCTGGATAAAATCTCCCTTTTTCACCGGAATCTCACGGATAAATTCGCTCCAGCGTCCCTCGTGGATCATGGAGGCAAGCTCCTCCTTCGTCTTCGCGTTGTGACCGATCACAAGCGTGGCGTTCTCGGGCGCGTCCATGATGTACCAGCACTCCGTCTTACCGAAAGAGCCGTTTTCATGCTCCTTTGCATAGGCATCATCCGGATGTACCTGAATGCTCAGATCCGCCTTCGCATCGATGATCTTTGTCAGAAGCGGGAAGCGGTCGTAGGCGAGGTTTCCAAATACCTCCGGGTGCTCCTCCCACACTTTCGACAGCTTCATGCCGGCATACACGCCGTTCCTGATACTGCCGTCGCCGTTCGGATGTGCGGAGATGCCCCAGCACTCGCCGATGTCATCCCCCTCCACCGGATAGCCGAACTCCGTTCTAAGCCGGGTGCCGCCCCAGATATTGTGTGTGCACACCGGATCTAAAAATAAGATTTCTTTTGTTGTCTGATTCATTGTCAACATCCTTCCATTCGTCTCGATTATTTTCTGATACCAGAAAGCGGAATCCTTCACAATCCGCCTCTGGCTTGCAAAATCCACATAAACAATGCCGAACCGCTGCTTATATCCGTCCGCCCACTCAAAATTATCCAGGAAGGTCCAGAGGAAATAGCCGGCTACATTGGCGCCCTCATCGTATGCCTTCTGCATTGCCCCGATATAGGAATCCAGGAAAGTAATGCGGTTCGGGTCATGTACCCTGCCGTCACTGCTCACCAGATCATGGCAGGACATGCCGTTCTCCGTAATGTAGAGCGGCAGCGGATAGCGCTCCGTCAAAAACTTAATGCCGTAATAAAACGCCTCCGGCGTCACCGGCCAGTCCGATCCCGTCTTCGGGAACCCCGGCGCACGATCCACAAATTCCGGCTCGCCGTCTGCGCCGGCGCGGACGTAGTATCCATTATAAATATTCTGTCCCATAAAATCAAGCGGCTGATAGATCAGCTCCATGTCCTCCTGTGTGATCTCCGGAAGATACGGCGCGAATTTTTTCAGCCCCTCCTCGGGGTAATGTCCAAGGAATACCGGATCGGAAAACCACGATACATTCCAGGTCCAGTTATCGATCGGATTGTAAAATCCGAAATACACCTTTTTCGCCGCCTCAATGTCCTCCGGCCGGTCGGTGTACGGATATGCCACGCCGCCGGTCGGAGCGAAACCGATCTTGACCGGTCGGACCGCATATTTGCGCAGGTTGATGACCGCCTGACCGTGCGCCATCAGAAGATGATGCGCCACCAGAAACGTCTGCGCCACGGGAAGCTTCACGCCCGGAGCATGGACACCGCTCAGATGTCCGAGGCCGACCACGCACTGCGGCTCGTTGATCGTAATAAAATATTCGCAGATATCACTGAAATTCTCGGCAACCACCTTCGCATATTCTCCGAACCACTGTACTACGTCCGGATTCTGCCAGCCGCCCCGCTCATAAAGCGCCTGCGGAAATTCCCAGTGAAACAGTGTCAGATACGGTGTGATACCGTTCTCCTTCATCGTGAGAATCATATCACGGTACATGGCGATCGCTTTCTCATTCACACGTCCGGTTCCCTCCGGCAGAATCCGCGCCCAGTTCAGTGAAAAACGGTACGCGCGGATTCCCAGATGTCTCATCAGTGCAATATCTTCTTTATAATGATGCATATGATCGCAGCTTGTGTCTGCATTCTGATGTTCAAACACCCTGCCGTCCGCCGCAAACATATCCCAGACGCACGCGCCTCTGCCGTCCGCCGCGTCCGTTCCCTCTACCTGATAGGCGCTGCTCGCAACACCCCACACAAAATCCTCTCGAAACATTCTTATAACCTCCTGCTCCTGCAATCGCAGTGTCTCTTTCTATCTTCCAACATTTTTTCTGATTTTGCAATGCTTTTGCACGCATATTCTGTAAAACAGGCTGTGCCTGCCGTCAGTCTTTTCCGCTTCTCCCCGCCGCAATCACGGACACCAGATAAAACGGAACCGCATCGTCCTCATGCGTCTCTGCGAGGCGGATCGTGACGGTGTGCCGCCCCTCTTTTCCGTGCTCTAAAAGTGTCGCAAGCTCCAGTTTATCTCCCCAGGTCTCATCAAAATTTGCATCCAGACGCACCGCATGCTCCGTATCGTCATCCACGACCGCCAGTGCAACCGGCGCGGGAAGCTTTACCGACTTCCGGTACTGGACGGCAATGCAGCTGCCCTCCGCCAAAAAGGTGATGGCATCCCCCGTCTTTTCCGCCGTCCATCCATAGCGGAAGCAGTCCGTGATTCCATTCTGTGCAGTCTCATCCGGCACAAAACCATCCAGCGTGGGCTGCGGCAATCCTGCCCCATCCGGCGCCGCGGCATTGCGGATGCGGACGGAATCCTCGTAGGCATTTTTTGTAAGCGGAGCCGGCAGCTTTGCCCCCGGTGCAAAACTGGTATTGCTGCCGGTCAGTTTTCCGCTTCGTACCTGCTCCAAAAAATAAGTAATCACCGACGCCACCAGCGCATGCCCCTCATCGTTCGGGTGCAGATCATCCGGTGTGATCGCACGGTTTTCAATCCGCCCTGCCACCACCTCCGGGTAAATAGAGCTCTGCATGCTGACCGACGGCAGATCATAATGTCTGCCGATTGCCGCGTGCATCACCTGCGCGTTGGCTCCGTTGTGGTAAAACACGTTGTGTACCAGAAGAACCGCCGGATTCCACGCGGCGCCAAGGATTTTCCGCACCAGTCCCTCATAGGTCTCCCTAAAATGCTCCGTGCTCTCATCATTGACGGAAAATTCCACAATTACAAAGTCCGGTCTCTCCGCCAGAAGATCCGTCCCCACACGCGCCGCGCCGAACTCCGATGTCGTGCCGCCGATCCCAGCATTGCAGTAGACAAACTCCGCCTGCGGAAAGGTCTCTTTCCACCATGTATACACACGGTAGGCGTAGCACGTCTGCGGTGTCGAGGAAAGGCTTCCCTGCGTGATCGAACCGCCGATAAAACCGATTACCAGACGCTCCCCGCGTTTTGCGCGCGCCATGACCTCCTTCATTCTACTCACATCTCCCACATTTGCAATTCCCTTTTCCAGATCAATCTGCATATTCATATTTCTGCTCCTTCTCTCTTTCTTTTCCCTTTATTGTCTCTCAAACATCCCAGATTTCATCTCCGAGCGAACGGATATAGGAAGCCAGCTCCTCCGACATCTCCTCCGCCTCCGGAATCCGGATGTGTCCGGGCGTTCCGGAGCCGTTTCTCCGGTATAAAAAGTGGTGCACGCGCTCACTTGCAATCTGCCCACACACCGTCTCAATCGCCGCATCCCAGTTCGGGTGATGTTTTAAGATGGTTGTCGCAAGAATGATCTGCGCCTTTGGATAGTGCTTCATCAGTGTCTCAATGAATTCCCGGTAGCGCTTCCGCCAGCGCTCTGCCGCACTGCACCCTGGATCCTCTGCCATATAGTCCACCGGATGATTGTCATTCTGCCCGATGGCAACCACAACCACCTGCGGCGTATAGCGTGAAAAATCCCATTTCTTTACCTCTCCAAGATCCGGATTATACTCTAGCTTGTCGTAACAGGACTCCACACCGTAGTATGCCGGCGCACCGAACCATCCCGTCCCGTCAAGCAGCGCAATGCCGCCCTGTGAGGTATCGTGAAGTTCTGCCCCAAGCTTTCGCGCTGTCATCCAGGCATAGGAATACCAGCTGTTGGAATACTGTCCGTCGTGCACCGGATCCTCTTTTCCGACATAGTCGACCGCCTCCGACACCTCGCCGCACGAGACACTGTCACCAAACACTTCCATCCGGCGGGCGGGCTTTGGCTCCGGCGGCAGGAGATCTGCGCCGTCATCCACGGTAAATCCGTAGAACGTCACCGTATGGCAGGCATCCATGCGCTTGAACAGCATCAGTTCATGCCGCGCATCCGGCAACTGCCCCGCAATCTCATAGGTTTTCTTTTTTCCGTCATTCAAAAGGCGGATGCGCCCCTGCACCCCGTCTAAGAGATAGCCCATCTCATTTGTCCAGTACGCATGATGGTTGGCAAGCGTGACTGCCACCGATGTTCCGGTAAAAATCATTTTCACCCAGCTTGCCGCATAGATAAGCACCGGCGCCTTCGGATCGTCGTCATCGATTCTTCCGCTGTACTGTAACATCGGATCGTCCGGCTCGATATTCCTGACCATTTTTTTTACTGTCATTTCTTTTCCCCCTCTGCCTTCCGGCTTCCCGCCGGATACGCAGCAGGGCTGCGAAAGCCCCGAGGTGTTACGCACACAATGCGTCCTTCTCGGCTGCCGCAGCCCTGCATTTTCCAGTTCTCTGTTATCTTTTTCCGATCTCGGTATCGGTTGTCGTCACCACACTGTGTTCCTTGATGTAATCGATGATGTCATCCAGTTCCGTGAACGCCAGTCCCACATAGCTGTCTGCCGCTCCGTAATAGATTGCAATCTTTCCGCTCTCCGAATCGTGGATCGTTGCACACGGGAAGCATACGTTCGGCACGAATCCGCGCTCCTCATACCACTCTTCCGGTGTCAGAAGGAACGTCTCACAGCGATACTTCACGATGGAAGGATTGTCGATGTCTAAGATCGCACCGCCGATCGAGTACACATATCCATTGCAGGTGCCGCTCACACCGTGGTAGAACAGAAGCCATCCCTCGGATGTCTCGATCGGAGCCGCACCGCCGCCGATCTTTAAGGACTCCCACCACTCGGAACCCTTGCCCATCACATGACGGTGTTTTCCCCAGTAGGTGAGATCCGGGCTCTCGCTGATAAAAATATCACCGAACGGTGTATGGCCGCTGTCGGACGGTCTCGAGAGCAGCATGAAATTGCCGCCGATCTTGCGCGGGAACAGCACCGCATTCCGGTTAAACGGAAGGAACGGATTCTCGATTCTGGTAAATGTCTTAAAATCCGTCGTCTTCGCCATACCGATCGCTGCGCCGTAGAAATCCTGACACCAGATAATATAATAGGTATCCTCCACCTTCACAAGTCTCGGATCATACGCGTAGACCGGCATGAAGGACTCACCGTTCTCGTCCACAAAGTTGATCTTGTTTTCCTCAAAATTCCAGTGGATGGCATCCTTGCTTCTTCCCAGATAGATATACGGAATTCCGTTCGTCTGTTCTCCGCGGAAGACGCCGATGAACTCATCCCCGTACGGCATTACCGCACTGTTGAAGATTCTCGCCACGCCCTTCACCGGATTTCTGCCGATGATCGGGTTCTCCTTGTATCTCCATACCGGTGCTCCGTTTAACTCCGCCGGGCGCTCCTGCCATGGCACATTCGGTACTTTGGGGCTGATCATTTTATATTTGCTCATAACTTCTACCTCTTTCTGCCGCCGCCGCGGCTCATTTTTCTATGATGACCGTATTTATTCATTCGCTTTTAAAAATGCAAGATTCTTCTCGATGAGACCGCACCGCTGTGCCACACACTCCACCGATCTTCCCGGATCGGACGGCGTATGGAATACATAGTCCACCAGCTTCTCCACCGTCGTGGTCGCCACATGCATCCGTGTATCCGAGGATGCGTAGTAAATAAACACCTCGTTTTTCTCATTGACGACCGCTCCGTTGGTGAATACCACATTGCTGACATCCCCGACGCGCTCCTCTCCTCTCGGTCCGATCAGAAGCCCGGACGGCTCGGCAATCACTTTCGACGGATCTTTTAAGTCCGTTGCAAACGCATAGATAACATAACGCAGTCCCGCTGCCGTGTTGCGCACACCGTGAGCGATATGAATCCATCCCTTTTCCGTCTTGATCGGCGTCGCACCGGCTCCGTTCTTCGCCTCCGTGATCGTATGATACTTGCGCAGACTCGTCATTTTTTCCTCATCGATCACAGCGTGTGTGATGTCCTCGCAGAGACCGAATCCGATGCCTCCGCCGCTTCCCGTCTCGATAAAATCATCCATCGGTCTCGTGTAAAACGCATATTTGCCGTCGACGAATTCCGGATGCAGCACCACGTTTCTCTGCTGTGGGGAACGCAGCGTGATGAGGTTCGGCAGGCGCTCCCAGGTCTTTAAATCCTTCGTGCGGACGATTCCGGCTGCCGCCACTGCCGCCGAGAGATCGCTCACACTCGTATCCTTTGACTCGGAGCAGAACACGCCATAGATGTAACCGTCCTCATGCTTCGTTAAGCGCATATCGTAGACATTCGTCTCCTCAGGGCAGGTATCCGGCAGAAGAATCGGGTAATCCCAGAAACGGAAACCGTCGATTCCGTTGTCGCTCTCCGCCACGCCGAAGAAAGACTTTCTGTCATTCCCCTCGATGCGCACCACCAGATAATATTTCCCGTTCAGCTCGATCGCTCCGGAGTTCATCACGGCGTTGATGCCGAGACGCTCCATAAAGTACGGATTGGTGTCCGGGTTTAAATCGTACCGCCAGGTCAGCGGAATATGCTCTCTTGTGAGAACCGGATACTCGTAACGGTCAAATACGCCGTTGTAAAAATCCGATTTCTCGTTTTTCCGTGCAAGCAGTTTTTCCTGCTTTTCTTTTTCTATATAATATCTCTCATGCAGCATAACCAATTCTCCTCAATTTTCCTTGATGCGTCCCAGTACCTCGATACACATGCGCCCGTTGTGATACGGACATTTCCACGGCTCCACGATCGGCCGGTCTAAAATCGGGCTTCCGTCCTCATACACTTCCCAGTACCACTCGCTTCCCCTGCGAGGATCAATGACGTGTTCTTTGATGAACTGCCACTCCGCCAACGCCGCATCCCGGTACTCCGAATGATCCGGCATCTGTTCACAGGCATTTAAAAATCCGACTACTGTCTCCGCCTGCACCCACCATACACGGTGTGTATTGACTACGCCCCTGTCACACTCATTTGCCAGGGAGTGTCCGTCAAACGCCGTCTCATAAATATGTGCCGCAAGCGCCTGTGTGATCGGAACAATTTTCGCCTCATACGCCTCATCGCCCAGCACCTTGACGCCGCGGTCCAAAAGCCACGCTGTCTCAATGTCATGCCCGTAGGAATGCAGATCTAAAATCGTGTGATACCCGGCATCGAAAAATACTTCCTGTCTCCGCTTCGCCGGATTGTATACTTTCTCTGCAAACACATCCATGATCCAACGGAGGCGCTCCCCCACGGTCTCATCCCGCGACACACGGTACAGCTCCGTGTACGCCTCAAAAACATGAAGCAGGGTGTTCATCGTCTTATCTGCAAGCACGCCGTTCTCCGACAGCTTCTCGTTGGATTCCGGCTGGAACTCTCTGGTAAAAGCCTCCAGGTATCCGACCTCATCCGTACACTTCTCCTCGATCAGGGAAAAGAGCTGCTTTGCCAGCGCAAGCGCTTCCTCGTCGTGCGACGCCTCATAGTAGGAGGACAATGCATAGATGCAAAACGCCTGGTTGTAGGTGTGCTTTGTCGTATCAAGCGGTGTCCCGTCATAGTTTAATGACCAGTAGATGCCGCCGTACTCCCGGTCGATGCAGTGCTCTTTCAAAAAGACGTAGCCGTGTTTTGCTTCCTCCAAAAGCGCCTCTCCGGTATAGCCTGCACTTCTACAGTCTTCCTCCGTAAAAAGTCCCTTTCGATATGCCGTGTAGGCATTGGAGAAAAACCATGTGATGCGGCTGTTTAAAATGCATCCTTTTTCCGCTTTCTGATCCAGTGCAAGATCATAAGACAGCCAGCCGTAATAGCCGCCGTAAGTGTCGTCACGCAGTGCACGCCAGAAGGGAATGATATGTGTGAGAAGTTCCGTTTTAACTTCTCCTCGCATGCTTTCTAATGTTTCCATCGCTGTTCCTCTTTTCCTGTAATCAGCCCTTGACTGCGCCTGCCGTAATGCCGCTGTAGATCTGCTTCTGGAATACGATAAACACGATGAGTGCCGGCAGCAGGGAAATGATAACACCTGCACAGATCAGGTTGTACTGGCTTCCAAGCGGTCCGGTAAAGGTATAGAGGGAGATCGCCATCGTCTTTAAGTTTTCCTTGGTCAGATACAGGTTTGCCGAATAGTATTCGTTGTACACGCCCACGCCCTTTAAGATGCAGGCGGTCACAATTGCCGGCTTTAGCAGCGGAAGCATGATCTTCCAGTAGATCTTCCAGTAGGACGCTCCGTCGATGATTGCCGACTCATCCAGCGACACCGGAATATTTTCCATGTACTGGATAAAGATGTAGATGGAGATGACATCCGTTCCCATCATCATGATGATGTAGCCGTACAGATGATTGATAAAGCCAAGATCATGCATGATCTGGTAGACCGTTACCTGCATGGCAACACCCGGAAGCAGTGCCGCGAATAAAAACAGGTTGCGGATCAGCCCGTTGCCCGGGAACTGGAAACGGTTTAACACATACGCAAGCTGTGTACCGATGATGATGGCTCCGATCAGGACACAGACCATAACGATCACGGAATTCACGAATGCCCTTCCCATGTTCGCACGCTGGAACGCTTCCACAAAGTTGTCAAAATTGAACCAGTTCTGCGGCAGTGTCATAACATTCGTCGTCTTATACTCTTCCTCCGTCTTGAATGCAGTGATGACGCAGGAAATAATGGGAATCACGGCGACAAAGGAAAAAAACACAAGCGATACATATTTAAAAATGATCCAGATAATGGCTCCTGCCGAATACTGTTTTCTGCGCTTTTTCATTTACATCGCCCCCTTTGCTGCTTTTTTCGCCGCTCTCTGTTCTTTGTGAAACTGTTTCAACCGCTTTCTCTCTTCCCTGGTCATGACTTCATCGTCCTGATCCGCATTGCGGTATACATATTTAAAGAACAGTTTCTGTAAGATCGTACATGCGAAAATGATAAGAAGCAACACAACCGCCATCGCCGACGCGAGTCCGACCTTCTGGCTGGTATGTGCAATATTGTTCATGTTGATAAAATACGTTGCCGTTCCGTTGGAACCTCCGGTAATTACGAACGGCTGCTCGAATGCGCTCAGTGCTCCTGTGATGGATAAAATCACATTCAGCGTCACAATCGTCTTGATGCTCGGCAGTATGATATGTACAAACTGCTGAAATTTATTTGCACCGTCCAGCTCCGCCGCCTCGTACATCTCGGAATCTACAGACATGATCGCTCCGATAAAAAGCACCATGTTGTTGCCGAAATATCTCCAGACAGAAGTTGCAACCAGTGACCAGTTGTTGATCTTCTGATCGCGCAGCCAGTACGGAAGACTATCCAGTTCAAATCCAAACCATCCGAGGATGGAATCGAATACAAATCCTCTTGTGTAAAAATATTTAAAGATAAATCCGATCGCAATACCGCTGATCAGATACGGGAAAAACATCAGTCCCTTAAAGAGATTGCCTCCCCTTGTCTTAAAGCTCAAAATCGTTGCAAGGAACAGCGCAAGCGCAAGCTGTACCACTGAACCTACCATGTAGTAGAGGCTTAACCACAGGGATGCGAAAATATCCTTGTTGCGGAATACCTCGATATAATTCTTCCAACCCACAAATACCCGTTTATCTACCGGCGTGGAATATTTCATTTTGTAAAAACTGAACTTCACCATTTCAGCAAATGGCACATAGGTAAATGCTGCCAACAGCACAAGCGGAATTATGGTAAATGCCAGTATAATCAGTGTCTGCTGCCCCTTCCTGCTTTTTGCCCACTTCAGGAATCCACGCCTGGCTGTTTTATTTTCTACTTTCTTTACTGATGTCGCCGCCATATCCAACCTCCATCTTTTTCACCCTGTTTTTAAAATAACGGGACCGGAAACAGATCTCTCATTCCGGTCCCATCTGTGCATGATGTCTTATTTATTCTGCCGTCACGCCATTGTCTTCCTGTGCCTGTGTCCACTTCTCGTTCCACTCAGCCATGATGTCATCGTAGGACATATCGCCGTTAGAAGCGTGCTCAATAATCTCCTGAACCTTCTCTTTTCCACCTGCATTGATGTTCAATCCGGAATCAGCGTTCAACGCATTGAGTAAATCTTCCTCGCCCTCTAATGCGGACTCGTCGGATACAAATGTCACTTCACCGAACTCTGCGTATGCATCCGGATAAGCGTTGTCGTCTGCAGCGATCGGAATACCGCCCTCGTTGTATGCAAAACCGGACTCTTCTGTCATCCATTTTACGAATACCATTGCTGCTGCCTGATGATCTGCATCCGATGCCGCATTAATACCGAAGCTGTAGTCAGCGCCTGCGGAAGCATACTGCTTACCGTCGATCGTGATTGGGAATGGCATGTAGCCGATGTCCTCGCCGTGAGAATCAGCGTCTACCATCTGGGAATATGCCCAGGAGCCAAGTACCATGGTTGCGATCTCGCCTCTGTTGATCATGCCCTTGGAATCTTCCCAGGAAGTTGTGGTGAAGTCATCCTCTGTCAGTCCGTCTGCCACTGCATCGTAGAGCACCTTGTACAGTGCATATGGATGTGTGCCATCGCCGTAATCCTGGAACGGATCCTTTGTGTGAAGAAGCTTCTGGTTCATGTAAGTAGAATCACCGGTTGTCGTACCTGCGATCTGTCCGTCCCACTGCTCCATCGGCCATCCGTCTGCGTAGTTCGTGTAGAGCGGAATGATGGAAGAATCGTAATCCTTGATCGCCTGCAGTGCCGCGATGAACTCATCCGGTGTCTTCGGTGTCTCTGTCACTCCGGCCTCTGTGAAGACTCTCTTATTGTATACAACACCCTGTGCATTACCGGTAGAAGGAACGCCGTATACCAGTCCGTCGTAATCCCAGGTATTTGCGAACTTGATCTGTCCTTCCATCTCATCGAGTGTGCCGTACGGCAGGAAATACTCGCTCAAGTCTGCCTTGTCAACTGCTGGGATCATCATGATGTCGCCCCAGTCACCGCTCTGTAAGCGAAGCAGGGAATCGTCGGAATAATTGGTATCCGTCTCAACCTCTACAGTGATGTTCGGGTACATCTCATTGAAATCAGCAATGTAAGCTTCCCAGTTCTTTCCCGGATAGCTGTCCTCGGACATATCGGTTCTCTGGTTGAATACATGGATGGTTGTCGTGATGTCGGTGTAATCCTCGCCCAATTTGATGCTTGCATAATTCAGAGCACCATCTGTGGTCTCTGCTGCATCCCCACTCTCAGTTGTGGTTGCTGCCACACTTCCTGTTGTCGCATCATCAGATGCTGCGCTGCTGTCAGATGAACTGCCGCCGCATGCTGCCATGCTCAAAGTCATTGCTGCTGCCAGGCTGACTGCCAGAACTTTTTTCAACTTCATAATAAAAATCCTCCTTTTTTATAGCTCGTTTTGTAGCTTAATTTAATTATACATTTTTTTAATTTTTAGTCATCATATATTATTGTATAACATATTAGTTTCTTGCGTTTTTCTGCATTTTCCACATGTTATACAAATTTTATATCCTGTTTTTAGTCATTTTTCATATTTTTAGTCTCTTCTTTTCCTTTCTTTTTCCTCGCATTTTAATTTTAATTACTTAATTTTTATTATTTTTTAACCTAATAATCAAGAAACCTATTGTATTGCCAAATAGTTTCGCTATAATATAGGATAGTTATGCAGAAAGGATCGATTCATATGGAACCAATCACGATCAAGGCACGCCTGAATCAGGCTTATCATTTTTCCGGGGCAGTCGGAAACGGCATCCGCTTTTCCGATCTTTCGGACGGTCCGGCTTTCATTTTCCGTGAGGACACATCGGCTGTGCACAACCGTTTTGTCCCTGCAGGGGGGTGCATCAGCTACGCGTCCCCCGTCCGTCTGACGCGGGATGCACTTCCGTACCTCCTCTTTCTCTATGTCGAATCCGGAAGCGGCACCTTAACGAATGCCGGCGACGCTGCGCAGAAGCCGGAATCCTGTCAGCTTGCGCCGGGGGATCTCATGCTTCTTCCGGATCAGACCGCATACCGGTTTTCCACGACGCATACCCCTTTTTGCTACCACTGTTTTTATCTGTCGACAGAGTATTTTTCGGAATATCTTCCGTTTCTGTGTGCGGACGGCAGCATTTTTCATATGAGCCGAACCGAGGTGGATGACATCGTATGGCGTATTCTGCCTTACCTCTCCCGCGAGCTGCTCTCCGATGAACCGGTTTCCTCGCTTCATCTGACCGCCATGCTCTCGCTTATCCTGTCCTCCCTCGCTGCTTCCCGCCGCACCGCATCGACGCCTTCCCTTCCCGCGCATGTGGCACACATGAAAGAGATTTTTGACACCGATTACGCACATTCCCACTCTCTCGCCGCGCTCGAGAGTGCTCTCGGAGTCAGCCGCTACCGGCTCTGCCATGATTTTTCAGACTGCATCGGTGTTCCGCCGATCCAGTATCTGAACCGCGTCCGGCTGAAAGCCGCACGCACGCTGCTGCGCACGACAACCCTCACCATCCGCGAGGTCAGCGCCGCCGTAGGGATTGAGAACACGACGCATTTTATCAATCTGTTCAAAAAAGATGCCGGAATCACACCTCTGCAATTCCGGCAGTCTTCTCTGCACTAACCCATATTTTTTCTGGCTTTTACGCTGTCCTTTGTGACCATATGTCCCTCGACGATACAGATTCCCTGACGGTACGGTTCGCCCGCCATTTTCCTGATCAGCGTGTGAACCGTCTGTCTCGCCATCTCCTTCATATCCACCTCGTAAGTGGTGATCGCCACATCACAAAGTCCCGGGAAAAGATAATTGTCATATCCCACAACCGATATATCCTCCGGCACACGGTATCCGTGCTCATGCAGCCTGCGGATTAGAAAACTCGCCGTCAGATCACAGTTGCACACAAAAGCCGTCGGCATCTCCTTGGGCAGCTGCAACAGCCGGTCCATATCAATCTTGCCGGTCTGGATGTCACGGTCTGGGATCGTCCAGTCCTCCCTCACCGCAACGCCATGCTCCATCAGAGATTTCGTATACCCCAGATAGCGGTCCGTGATGGATCCCGTCGCAAGCAGGGTTCCCACATAGGCAATCTCCCTGTGTCCCATGTCGAACAGGTAATTCGTCATGCGGTAGGCTCCATAATAACTGTCCGAAATGACCGCATCCGTATCTGCCTTCTCGTCGCAGAAATCCATATACAGAATCGGGATTTTTGCTTTTTCATTCAAAAAGTTCAGATATTCTCCCGTCAGACGTCCGATGATAATCAGACCGTCCGCCTTCTGCTCCTGCACAAGCTTTGGCATCTCGCAGGCAGCCTCCATCTGCGCGCTGACCACTTCCATCAGCGTAAAACATTCCTTCGCCACCGCGCGCGTCACCACCTGCTGATACATCTGCAGATAAAAGGAATCATACTTATCCAGCCAGTGCTCGGCAATCAGCACACCGATATTATAGCTTTTTACCGCGTGTTCGCGCCGCCTGGCGGACGGCTGTTTGTATCCCATCTCATCGGCAAGCGTTTTTATCTTCTCCCGCAGTTCCTCGCTGACGCCTTTCTGTCCGGACAGCGCCTTCGATACGGTAACCGTACTCACGCCAAGCTGTCCCGCAATATCTGCCAGCTTTACCGCTTTTGCCATTTTTCCATCCTCCAACTACTGTTCATCAGACACCTCAGATAAGTGTATCAGTGCCGACTGGAAATCTCCCCACATCGCCGGAACATTCAGTCCCGCATGCAGGAGGGTATCTCCGCAGTACACTTCCCCCGTTGTCTCAACACGATATTTTTTCTTCTCATCAAGTCCCGGTATCCGGATCCGTCTGCTGTGCACATTCGGTCTGCCAAGCACCTGAACAAAGGTGATCAGCGCCTCCGACTGATCCTTTGCCACCACCTCATAACAGTCAAACGAATCATTCTGCGAATAGGAAGCGATCCGGTAATAGTCGCCGCTTCGCATCAGCGCATGATATTTATGGTACAGCGCCACCTGACCCGGAATTTTCGCCCGGTCTTCCTCCGGAAGCTTTGTCACATCCAGCTCGTAGCCGAACGTACCCGCCAGCGCCACATTTCCTCTGGTCTCAAACGGAGTTACGCGTCCCACCGTGTGGTTCGGGCAGTCGGACACATGCGCACCGATCGCGGAGAGCGGATACAGCAGCGCCGTTCCCTCCTGAATCTTTAAGCGCTCTATGGCATCCGTGTCGTCGGAACACCAGATCTGCGGACTGTAATACAACATTCCCGGATCAAATCTCGCCCCGCCGCCGGAGCAGTTCTCGAGAAGCAGCTGCGGAAATTCGGTGATCAGACGCTCCTGTAATTCATAGACGCCCAGTACATAGCGGTGCAGCAATTCTCCCTGCTTTTCCACCGGAAGCACACCGCTTCCCAGATCGGTCAGCTGCCGGTTCATATCCCACTTGACATAAGCGATGTTCGCGCTGCGCAAAATGGATGCCACACACTCATACGCATAATCCCGCACTTCTTTTCTGGAGAGATCGAGCACATACTGATTTCTCGACCGGCACGGCATTCTCCCCGGAAGGGCAATCGCCCAGTCCGGATGCGTCCGGTACAGCTCCGAATCCGGCGAGATCATCTCCGGCTCAAACCAGATGCCGAACTTTAATCCGATCTCATTCACCTGATCGACCAGCCGTTTTAATCCACCCGTAATCTTCTGCTCGTTTACCTGCCAGTCGCCGAGACTTGTGTTGTCATCGTTGCGGTGGCCGAACCATCCGTCGTCCATGACCAGCATCTCGATTCCGGATTTCTTCGCCTCTCTCGCAATCGCAAGCAGCTTCTCCGTGGCAAAGTCAAAGTAGGTTGCCTCCCAGTTGTTGATGAGCACCGGGCGCTCCCTGTCCTTATACGGGCTGCGGATCAGATGCTTCCGGTAGAGATCGTGCAGCGTTCTCGTCATCCTGCCAAGCCCGGCATCCGAATAAGTCATCACAACCTCCGGTGCCGTAAATGTCTCATCCTGCTTTAATTCCCACTTAAAATCCTGCGGATGAATTCCCAGCACCACGCGCAGGGAATCAAACTGGTTCTTCTCCACCTGCGCCAGGAAATTGCCGGAATACACAAAATGGAATCCGTACACGCGCCCCTGCTCCTGTCCGGCGTTTGCGGACACCAGCGCCACGAACGGGTGCTCCTGATGGGAAGATTCACCGCGGCAGGAGCCAACAGACTGTTTTCCGTAGCCGATCTGGCGGTATTCGATCTGGCGCTCTCTCGCCCAGGAACCATGCAGCGTCAGCATCCGGTAATCCTCCGCGTCAAGATCCAACGCCGTAGAAAATACCTTCGTAAGATACACCGGTTCTTTGGCATGGTTCGTCACGCGCACGCTCCGCGTAATGACATCCACGTCACAAAATGCCGTATAATACAACGTGACCGTAAGATCCAGCACCTCGTCCGCCAGCACAATCTCAAGCGTCTCACACTCTTCTTCGCTGCCGAACGTGGCCGGAAGTCCCGGAAGTCCCGGTTTTCCCGCATAGATCTTATGCTCCCTGTAAAGCGGCTGCACCGCCGTATTGCCGTTTTTGTCCGATACGGAAATCGCACTCTCCCTGTAATCGCCGACGCCGTGCCCCGGATACTCCATCGGAAACGCATCCAGAAAAGAGCTCCGGTCGCGGTTGTTCTGTGAAGGAACAAACGGTGCCTCCCCGGTGCGCATCAGCGCACGGACGTCATAGTCCGTGATCTTTGCGCCGTAATAGATATGTCCCAAAAACTTTTCTTCATCCACGATACCGATCAGATAACTGGTATGTGGTGTATCCAGTTTAAAAACCCGTTCTTTTTCGTAATAATGAATTGCTCCCATACCATCTCCCGCTTCTTATTTCAACAGATCTTCCTTCAATGCCGCAAGCTTTGCATCCGCATCCGCAAGGGAGGTTCCCTTTACGCCAAAGTAGTATTTGATCTTCGGCTCCGTTCCGGACGGGCGCACACAGCACCACGCATTGTCGGAAAGTTCATAATAAAGTACGTTGGATGCCGGCAGTCCGGTCTTTGTCACCTCGCCAGTAGAAAGATCCTTTCTGGTGTCCTCCTTGTAGTCGCGTACTGCCAGTACCTGATGACCGCCCAGCTCCTTCGGCGGGTTCGTGCGGTACTCACTCATCATCGACTGGATCTGTGCCGCGCCGTCGATTCCCTTTAAGGTCTTTGTCTCCAGTCCCTCTCTGTAGTAGCCGTACTTCTCATACATATCCAGCATTGCATCCCACAGGGTCTTGCC
>JABLTO010000982.1_pt1 | contig 23634 bp, 17 predicted proteins | sample 7160091 | NCBI WGS metagenome assembly JABLTO01 (sample SAMN14651225, study PRJNA627086) | human gut metagenome | isolation source: feces | host: Homo sapiens
CCTTATTCGTCACATTGTCATCGAGCGGCCATCTGATGCCAAGATCTTTGGACAGATATTGGACGTCGCGAACAGTATTGCGCGAACAATGGATGCTGCGGGTGATATCCCGCTGTGTGTACCCAAGGTCTAATAGCCTTAGGATTTCTCGATAATTTACCATAATTATCGACCTCCTTGATGATAGTCACACAGGTGTGTGCTAATATCATTATAGAGGATTTGAAATGTTGAATGGACCTCCGTCCGTGAATGTGGGACATGACTGCCGTGACAGTGGCTCAAAACCTCCGTGAAGATGGGTCTCAGTCACCGGAATATACACACTGTGAGATACACTATGACTCCAGCGATAAAGAGGAGTGGCAGCAGCCAGAGCAGTTTATCCGCATGATAAACGAATTTCAAGAAACAAAGGCGAAGAAAACCTTTTGCTCCAGAGTGTGCGAGTTTTTTCCCGTTATCTTTATTAGTGACATATTCATCTGCAATACTGTAAATGCTCGGTACATTCAACAATAAGCTTAACGCTTCTTCCCAATCAGAAGTCCCCATCGGAATAAGGTTAAAGATCATAATGCCGAGTGTCATTAAAGCAACCACAAAGGCTGTACAGGACAGTGGTGCGTAGAGCGCTGAAATCAATAAAGCGATTCCTGCAAATACCAGTTCTCCCTCTGCTCCGGCGAGAGTAAATTGCAGTTGTTCTTTTTTGGTGGTATTTTTCATGTCATCTTCATAACCGACATAAACCGTAAGAGGAACATAATGGTATAACCGGACTCCGAGTTCGGTCATTCTATATCCGTAAGCAAATCCGGCGATTATATGTCCCAGCTCATGGAATGCTGTGGAGAGTAAATATGCTGAGATCAGAAGGATAAATACATTGGAATCATCGCCCTTCGGCAGGGGCGAGGTCACTTTACAGTAAATTCCCAGAGCAAACGTGAGAATGGATACGAAAGGGAATACTGCATTAATGAGTTTACAAATTTTATTTCGTTTTGGGGAGTGTTCCCGGAATGGGATCAGGATAAAAGAACTGTCTCCAGAGTCATCGCGAGATAACCTGGAGGTTTGGATGATCCCCTTGTTTTTCAGTTCAGAAATGATAGCTTCTCCGTTATCGGGAAGATCTAAAGGGTGTGTGCCATCAGCATGAAGCAGTGCTTCGAGTGTCTGATGATCGATTTCGATTCTGTCTCCGGCAGCATTCTTTGCATAATAATGCATTTCTTCGGATCCCTGGTTGTGAAAAGTTCCCAGAGATGCGTCATCTCTTAAGATGGGGTGCATAGTGTAACTCCTTCTATAAACAGTGCAATAATAACTACTGAAAATAGCAGACGGCTTTGCTGTTTTCGAAGATATTACAACACATAATTTTCGTAAGAATTCAAATTACCTGTGCTTTTTATTGCCTTTTGACTTCTCGGAGTATAGCACTGATATTTTTTTATTTCAAGAAAAAATCACAAAAATCGCAAAAAAAGTCCTCGAAATTCCATTTATTACATTTGCCTGTCTAATTATTACACGATGAATGGAATCGTTGAAAAATACTTGTTCATTTGCAAATTTCCTCTTTTCAAATGGAATCAGGAGTGCTATAATGTGGCACACAGAAAACGAAATGGCGGACGGCAATTGCTTTTCGAAGTTCAAAAGTTTTTTTGCAACATCGAAGATTTTAGGGTTATCGTCTGCTATTTTATTATGAAAGGAGAACCGCAATGGAACTGATCACAAAAGAATCCCTGAAAAGAAAAACGAAGACATATGCTGTGTGGAATCTGATAAAAGAATATATCCCATACATGGTCTGGTGTGGTGTGGGTGTATACGTATACATGTCATGCATGTTTATTTGTATTGATGGATGGAGTTTCACCGCATCCAGAAATCTTTTGTTGGGTCTTGCAGCAGCATCTTCTGTTGCGGGGGTGGCATTGACCTATAGCGGCTGGAAGGAAAAAATTCCTTTTCCGGGAGCTTTGAACTGGATGGTATTTGCTGTGATGCCTTTAGGGGTATATCAGTGTATTAGTGGATCGCCTTTGCTTGCAGGGATTGTTGGGATCGGTGTTGGTATCACATCAGCCATATATTATATTTACACATTATATATAGATAAAAAAGCACATAAAAAAGACTTCTCTTTACGCAGGTATTTCAGGGTGTATTGTTCTATTCTCGCAGTGGGATCCGTGATCGCTATGGCACCTGTGGCGGCTAGGGCGGTGAATGACGTTCCCAGAGCGCCAAGTGCTGTAAGTACCAATAATGCTGTTGAGCAGGAGGCATGGAAACTGGATGATCATATGTCTTCTGTTGCGAAAGTGATGCAGCCAAAGGCGTGGGAGAAACTTTCAGATATAGAAAAACTTGATGTTTTACAGACTGTTGCAAACATTGAGCAGACTCATCTGGGGATTTCTCATGAACTCAATGTCGTGAGTCAGACAATCGATGACCCCACAGAGCAGTATATGACCTTTGCACAGTATCAGAGATCTAAACACAGAATCGTAATAAATCAGAAAGCATTAAAAACAGAGAGCGGAATGAATCTGATCCACTCGATCTGTCACGAAGCATACCATGCGTATCAGTACGATCTGCGGAGCTTATATAATCAGGCTCCGGAGAACTACAGGCAGATGATTTGCTTTGCAGCGATGCCATCTTACCTTGCGGAGTGGGATAATTATCAGGATGGCAATGTGAATCATGCAGAATATAAAAAACAGAGATTGGAACAGGATGCAGAGGAATATGCTGAAGATGCAGAGCGTGAGTATTGGGAAAGAATCGCGAAGTATTTAGAAAAATAAGGAGGTGTTTGCAATGGCAACGTTACAGCCCAAATCCTTTATGGAAATAGATTTTAGGATTTTCAGAGAGACGATCGGTCAGGAGCATATGATCGATTTGCGCTCGTGTCCGGATGAGTATGAAGCTGTTAAAAGTGCGTTCCAAGGAGTCGCGTACTCCCTGGGAGGCGGGAAGCTTGAATCTGTTGAAGATGCTGAAATGACGTATTCTTTGAAATGCACTGCGCCGGAATTTATGATGTTTGGTGAAGAGTGGGAGATTCTTCCTGTGGAGATCGCAGTGGAAACAGAAGAAGACAAGTATAAGATTATCGATGCATTTCAGAATGGGAACCGTGTTCGATTTGATTTGAAAGATGGTCCCGAGCTTTCGAATCCGGTAACTAGCTTTGTATATGGAGGGTGTCAGGCTCTGTTTGGACATCTCCGTGAGATTGAAGATGATATCTGGGAAGCAACGCCTGAATTTATTGTGAAAAATGATGATAATCGGATTTTGCTGACAGAATTTCGATTCAATAGATCTGCTTTGGAACAGTGTTTTGAGCAGGAGTATTCCATGGCAAATGAGGAAAGGATCAAAGATCTTTATCAGGAACACATGGCTTTATCCGAGAAGCTTGGAGTCCGAACCGATCTGTGGCGTCAGGTTGTCGATTATATGCGTAAATATAAACAACGCCAGAAGGCTCTTTCGTATCTGATCGAAGCAGTACGTGAGGTAGAGAAACGCGGTGCATATGAAACGAAACGTTCTGTTTCCTTAATGCATCAGCTTACAATAGAATATCATGCGACGCACAGATTAGCAGAGGCGGAGCAAACCGTGATGAAATTTCAGGAGCTTTATCGTGAATTTTCCTGGGATCGCTGGATGAAAAAAATCGATCTTTATGGTCTGACCGCAGGTGTTTTATTCAGTGAGGGAAAATTGGACAAAGTCCGGGAAATGATGCAGCAGTATGCACAGGAGCAGGAGAATAACGATGATTTGGATGGGCGGATCATGGTAGAGTGCATGGAAGCAAAATGTTGTCTTGCAGAGAAAAAAATCAGGAAAGCCAAATCTTTGCTGGAGAAAACCACATGGCTTTATCCGGAAAGTGCAGCCGGAAGGGTATTCGCATCAGAAGCAAGAGAACGTTTGGCGAATATTTATAGAAAAGAGAAGAAAGGCGGAAAAGCAATTCCGCTTTTAGAAAGCATTATTTCCTGGTATGAGATGGATCATTGGGTAGACAGCCTGATGAAAGCAGTAGCCACACTGATTCCGCTTTACATACAGGAAAACAAAATATCACAGCTGGATAGATTGTATGAATCCGTGAGAGACTATGTTGATGACTTGCAGAATGATATTGATAAAGCTGTTATGCATGCTAATTTTGGTGTCGCCTGTATGCAGATCAAGAAATTTGATGATGCAAAGACTCATTTAGGGGAGGCTCTTTATTTTTACGGAAAGGTGAGTCGGGAAGATTGCTTTCGGTACGCAGATCAGATGCAGGTAATCCTGGAACATATCGCGGATTTAAAGAAGGTTATGATGGGATAGGATGAATTACATTCAACTACCAGTTGCTTGCCATCCCCTTTTTAAGGGGTTATAATATTGGTAACGGTATTATGGGACAACAAACGGAAGATAAGTTCGATCGCTCTCTAAAAGATCAGAATAATTCTGTTACACTAATATAATTATAAGTAAAATCAAAAAAACACTTGAAAATGCCGCCTGAATGCCATACAATGGAAATACCAATATTAGGTAAAACACATTGCGGTGCAGGGAGGTGGACAATGACAGAACGAATGGAAATAAAAGATCTCAACAGAGTTGAGATGGGTAAAAGGATTCGTGAACGTAGAGAACTCCTGAAGATGTCTCGGGATGAACTGGCACGGAGACTGGATGTCACATCAAAATTTATTGCAGATCTGGAATATGGAGAAAAAGGAGCTTCTGTCAAGAATCTTTATCGCCTGAAGCAGATCCTTGGCGTCAGCGTCGACTATCTGATGGATGGGAATCCGTCCAATCAAAACGAGACGGAGCCGCGAAAGATGCTCAATGAAAATATCATGGGATCGCTCAGCGTATGCAATGTCAAACAGCTTCGCGTAATGGAGCAAATTGCACGGCTTTATATCGAAGGCGTGGTGAACAACGAGGAAGATAGCGAAGAATAAGCGGTGAAAGCTCACTGCATTTAGTAAAATATCGCTCCCAAACGGACAAGTATCTGTTTTGGAACGATATTTTTTATACCATAATTTATTATTAGCGCCTCAGGCATTTCAGGAAGGCTTCCCGTGCCTGAGTGTAATAGGTTTTACTGATAGGGATCGCCTGCACTGGTGAATAAAGTGGAGACGAGAATCCTTCTGCAGACCCGTGAAGGGGGTGCGCTATTGATACCTGCAGTCCGGCGCGAGCCGATACAAGAAATTTGCGGTCGCTCATTTCCGAAACATATCGGAAATTGACGATGTAACTCGTGTGGCACTGAAAAAACAGGGAGTCCAGGCTGTCTTCAAAATCCGAGAACTTGCCGTAGGTCTTAAAAACCTCACCATCTGCTGTATGGACCAGGATCAGTCTGCGGCTCTTTTCCAGGAAGAGGATCTCCTGAAGCGGGATGCGAAATACCCCTTGCTTATTGGAAATCGTCAGGAATTTGTCTTTTAGGGACAGGATCCTGCGCTGCGCTGCATACAGTGCAGTTTTCAGACGCTCCGGATCGACAGGCTTTTTTAGAAAATATACGTGATCCACATTATAAACATCCAGATAGTAATCATCGTATCCGGAGAAGAAAATGATCTGGATATCCGGGTGGATCCGAAGCAGGTGATTGGACAGTCTGATCCCGGACTGATCACCAAGCTCGATATCGATGAAAGCCAGATCATAGTGCTCGCTTTCTGCAGCAAAAAGCAGTTCATCCGGATCCGCGAAAATATCCGAGCGTGTCATGACGGGATCAAGTGAAGGTTCTGTGTTTTGTGGTGTGTTTAACTGTTCTTCTGCAATTTTTGTGATATCCTGATAGAGGGAGTTGCTCGCCTTGGGATCATCATCGCAGATCGCGATACGCATTGGTGATACCTCCAATCAAAAGATAGCATTATTATTGCATAAATTGTATAGAAATACCAGCCCTAAATTGCGTTTAGAGGACAGAATCCCCAGCGCCTTAGAGCTGCAGAAAGGAATTTTTATGATAGCGATATGTTTAGCACCATGTTACCTGCTGCTTTGCTGGTATTTGTGGCGACGGGCGATCCGGTGGATGGGAAGCTGTCATCATGTATTCGAACACAAGGGCGTTCAGATCGGAATGTTCATCCTATACGCGTTTCTGGCACTCAGCATTGTCATCGCATTTTTGCTGCCACATTCGGATTTTCAACGATTTCTGAAAATGGTCAGTAACTACTGGCTGGGGGTCTTGCTGTACATTATTCTGACCGTCGTGGTCGCGGATCTGCTGCGGTTTATTTTGAAGCGGATCCGATTTCCTCACAAGGAAAAACTGTTTTCCAGAGGAGGTCATGCGGTAGTGGGGACGATCTGCCTGTGTGTGATATGTGCATTTTCGGTACTGGGGATCTACACGGCACGTCATACGGTCGTGACACAGCAGGATATCACCATTGAAAAAAGCGGAGGAACCCTGGATTCTCTTCATGTCGTTCTGGTGGCAGATCTGCATCTGGGTTACAGCATCGGAAACGATCACATGAAGCAGATGGTGAAAAAAATCAATGCACTGGATCCGGATGTTGTACTGGTGGCAGGAGATATTTTCGACAATGAATACGAGGCGATCAAAGATCCGGATAAGGTTGCAAAAACTCTTTCGGGGATCAAGTCGAAGTACGGCGTCTACGCTACCTACGGCAATCACGATATCCAGGAGCCGATTCTGGCGGGATTTACCTTTGGGGGAAAGGATGAGAAAAAGCAGAGCGATCCGCGGATGGATGCCTTTATGCAAAAAGCGGGGCTCACACTTTTGCAGGAGAAAGGCGTATGGATCGATGACAGCGTATATCTTTATGGCAGACCGGATTACGAGCGACCGGGACGGGGCATCACGAAGCGAAAGACACCGAAAGAAATCACGAAAAATATCGATAAAAGCAAGCTGATCATCGTGTTGGAGCATGAGCCGAGACAGCTGCAGGAACTGGCGGATGCCGGAGTGGATGCACAGCTTTGCGGTCATACCCATGACGGACAGATGTTTCCTGGAAATCTGACCATAAATCTGCTGTGGGAGAACGCATATGGATACAAAAAGAAAGATGGGATGCACAGTATCGTCACATCCGGCGTCGGAGTGTTTGGCCCTAATATGCGGGTGGGAACCAAAAGTGAGATCTATGATATCCATATGACCTTTCGACCGTAAGCTGACAGGAGCCGGGCGGCGGGAGCTTAGAACAAAAACTTGTATATGATATAAAGAAGAAGGAAGGCGAATCCGCCGGCGAAGATAAGCGGACCGGAAAGCGGGAGGCCTTCTTTTTTATTGTGAAAAAGCTGGATCAGTGCTGATGTGATGAAGCAAAGCAGCGCTGCGATCGTCGTGATAAAACTGAACGCAGGACCATAATAGATGTGCTGCGTTGAATATAAAAAGGCTGGGAGCAGTGCGATCATGACTGCCAGTACAGCGATGAGATTTCGGATTTTTTTATAAAGCATAGAGTTGGCTCCTTTCGTGTTTTTTTATAGCATACCGCAGGAGGAAGCGCCTGGCAACCGGATTTTGCAGGAAGGATCACAGGATTTTATGGAAATAGATGTGAAGGCATGCCGATTACAGCAAGCCGATCATTTCTTTTAGCAATCCGATTATTGAGTGCGGGGGTTGTGTTTTCCTATAATAAACACAATGGAAAACGGTGCATATGCACAAAAAGAGAAGATAAATTCAGACCGCAAGGGAGGAATGTTCGATATGATGACAGATAGAGTTAGAAAAATCCGGGAGAAGTACTTTGATACGATCCCTCAGATCACAGCAGAACGTCTGGTGCTGGCTACAGAAGCGCACAAGAAGTTTGCGGGCGATGCGATCCCGGTATTCCGTGCGAAAATAGTCCGCTACGTTATGGAGCATATGACGACACTGATCATGGAAGATGAGCTTGTAGTCGGGACGCCGACGAATAAATACAAGGGAGCGAACCTGTTTCCAGAATACACTTCCAGCAAGTGGCTGACAGAAGATATAGATGATTTTCCGGTAAGAAAGACAGATCCGTATTACATCAGTCCGGAAGACCGGGAAGTGATACTGGAAACTTTAAAAGAATGGGAAGGCAGAGCGATGGAGGATATCGCCGGTGAAGTGCTTCCTGATTACATAGAAAATGCGAGACAGAAGGATCTGATCTCTGTTGGCTGCAGAAACGGCGTTTCCGGAGAAACGACTCCGAACCACCAGAAGTTCATGGACATTGGTCTGAAGGGATTCATGGAGGAATGCAGAGCTAATATCGCAGAAGTCAGAGGCGGCACTAAGGAAAAACAGGAAAAGGTAGACTTCTGGAATGCCTGTATCGTGCTTTGTGACGGACTTATCACTTATGCGCATCGCATGGCAGATGAAGCAGAGCGTCAGGCAGCAGAATGCAGCAATGACAAGAGAAAAGCAGAACTGCTGGCTATCGCGGAAAACTGCAGAGTCGTACCGGAAAATCCACCGCAGACTTTCCATCAGGCGTTACAGATGGTATGGTTCATCCAGGTGGCATTCCATATCGAGGCACCGACTACAGCCTGCGGGTTCGGCAGATTCGACCAGTACATGTATCCCTTCTACAAGGCGGATCTGGAAGCTGGAAGAAATACTAAGGAAGAAATGCTGGAAATGCTGGAATGCTTCTATCTGAAGGCCTGTGAAGTATACGAGGTAAGAGACAGATGGTACGCCAAGTCCTTTGCAGGATACCCGATGTGGGAGATCCTCGTAGTCGGCGGACAGACGCCGGACGGCAAGGATGCGACCAACGAGTTATCGTATCTCTGTCTGGATGCAGCAGCAGATCTGCAGACCAAGCAGCCGGTACTGGCGGTGAGAGTCTTTGACGGTACGCCGGAAGCGCTGATCCGCAAGGGCGCGGAAATGATCCAGCAGGGCATGGCAAATCCGGGATTTTTCAATGACGAAGCGGCCATCAAGATGACACAGGGCAAAGGATGCACCATCGAAGAAGCGAGAGACTGGACCATCGTAGGATGCATTCAGCCGGGACCTGGAGGCGGCAGCACCGATGGATCTCCGGATGCTGGATATGTCAATGCACCGAAAGTCCTGGAGCTGGTACTTCATAACGGCAGAGATCCTAAGACGGGAGAACTGCTTGGACTGGAGACAGGAGATCCGAGAGACTTTAAGAATATAGAGGAATTAAAAGATGCACTGAAGAAGCAGCTTGCATACTTCTATCGTATGATCAAGGACGGTTACGATCTTATGGTACCTTATCATATGCTTCGCTACCCGGTCATCTTCGCATCTATGGCAATGAAAGGATGCGTGGAATCCGGCAAGTCTGTACAGGAAGGCGGTGCCAAGTACAGCACAGCAGGCATGTTCATCACTGGATCGGCCAACCTGGCTGATTCCATCGTGGCTATAGAAGATGTGGTATACAAGGATCATGACGTGACTATGGATCAGCTGATCGAAGCGCTGGACAAGAACTTCGAAGGCGAAGAACGTCTGCGTCAGCTCCTGATCAACAAACCGCCGAAATACGGCAACGACAATGAATATGTAGATGGTGTGGCGAGGGAAATGCTGGGATACTGTGCCGATCTGGTACAGTCCTGGGAGGATTCCAGACATGGACACTACTCTTTCTGCAACTTGTCTCAGACCGTGAACATTTCTCACGGAGAGGTCTGTGGAGCAACACCGGATGGAAGGCTGGCAGGCGAAACGTATTGTGATAACTGTTCTCCGACAATGGGAAGAGATCTGATGGGGCCTACGGCCACAGTCAAATCGGTTGCTTCCATCGATCAGGGCAGATTCCATGATGGAGCATTGTTCAACCTGCGATTTGATCCGAAGGGTATCCAGGGAGAAAAGGGTCTGGACATTATCGAAGGTGTGATCAAGACTTATTTTGAAGAAGGCGGCGAACACATACAGATCAATGTCGTAGATGATAAAACACTGCGGGCAGCGCAGCAGACCCCGGAAAAATACAAAGGTCTGATGGTGAGGGTAGCCGGTTACATGGCTTACTTCACAGAGCTGGACAAGGCGGCTCAGGACAGCATCATCGATCGTACAGCTCATTTGAGCGTATAGGGTGCAAGGCACATATCACGTACTGACAGAAATAGAAGAATTTACAAAAAGGAGTGTAGCGAATGGAAGCACGAGGAATGGAAACACAGGAAGGGCGCGTACTTAAGAGAGGTCTTAAGAGACGTCATTTGACTATGATCGCCATTGGCGGGTCCATCGGAACAGGACTGTTCCTGGCGATGGGAGGTACCATCAAAGATGCAGGTCCGGGTGGTGCTATGGTCGCATATGCGGTCATGGGTATCGTAGTATATTTTATGATGACAGCGCTGGGAGAAATGGCGACGAGACTGCCGATCCCGGGTGCATTCACATCATATGCAGATCGTTTTATAGATAAGGCGTGGGGATTTACCAATGGCTGGTCGTACTGGTTTGGCAGTGCCATGACCGTGGCGGCAGAACTGATCGCAGGGGCGATCATTATCAAGTACTGGTTTCCAAATTCTAATTCGTCCCTTTGGGCGATGCTGTTCCTGGCGATCCTGCTGGCGATAAACCTCTTTACTGTAAAGGGATTTGGTGAGGCAGAATACTGGTTTGCCGGGATCAAGGTGATCGTTACTATTGTATTCCTCATCGTCAGCATACTGATGATCCTGGGGATCATGAGCGGAACAGGAAGCCAGGGATTCAGCAACTGGACGCTGGATGGCGGATCAGAAGGAAAAGCTCCATTTATACACGGGATCGGAGGAATCGTCGGGATCTTCATGGTCGCAGCATTCTCTTTCTCCAATACGGAACTAGTAGGGCTGTCTGCAGCAGAATCAGAAAATCCGAGAAAAGATGTGCCTCGTGCAGTAAAGAGCATTTTCTTACGATTGATCATCTTTTATCTGGGAACGATCTTCGTAGTAGGGACACTGATCCCGTTTACGGAGCCGACACTGCTGGATGCAGCGGAAGATAACGTGGCAGCATCTCCGTTCACCATCATTTTCCAGAGAGCGGGATTTGCAGCAGCAGCATCTCTGATGAATGCCGTTATCCTGACCTCTGTACTTTCCTGCGGTAACTCTTCTATGTACAGTGCATCGAGAACGCTGCAGCATATGGCCAAGAGAGGAGATGCTCCGAGATTCTTTGCCAAGCTGAGTACTAACGGTGTTCCTGTAAGAGCTATCATCGTAACAGCCTGTATCGCAGCAACAGCATTTTTCGCCTCCCTTATCGGAGACGGGGTGGCATACACAGCAGCTTATTATCTCTGCGGGATCGCAGGTGTATTCAACTGGATGACCATAAGTGTGGCACATTATCGCTTCCGCCGCGGCTGGATCAAGCAGGGACGTTCGCTGGACGAGCTGGAATACAAGTCGCCGTTTTATCCGTTCGGATCCTGGTTTGTTATCTTTGTGTGCATCATCATATGTCTGGGAGCTAACTACTGGGTATTCTCCGACTTCAACTGGTTTGACTTTATCACGTGCTATGCTATCATCCCGCTGTCCATCATCATGTTCTTTGTTTATAAGAAGGTGAAGAAGACTAAGTGGGTGAAATATGAAGATATGGATTTTACTCCACCAGAAGATGCCGATAAAAAGAACATTTCGGCACTGTATTAATAAAAACTCTGCTCATTTGGCAGAACAATAACCATCAAAAAGCCGGGCGGCGAGAGGTCTTATGTGAGAAGGCACTTGCCGTCCGGCTGTTTTTTGTGTGATTTCGAAGTTTTTTCTGCAAAGCGCGCTGCGCCCGTGGTAGTTTAGGTGATGATGCGGGTTATACCGGCAGGCTCTCCACGACTGCCATCTGCAGTCCGGTACCGATGACGGAAAAATTCAGATGCAGAGTTTGGTCCACTTCTTCTGTAAAGACGTCAGTCTTTGGTGCAGTATAATAATTAAGGTCAAAATCCATGGGAGAATCATACTCTTTCGGGAATCCGATGCGCTCCAGGAAATCAAATAGAGTATCAGAATGATCAAAGGAGTATTTTTTGATGGAAAATGTCCCGCTCAGACCGTACAGGCTGATGTTTAGCTCCAGTTCATCCCGGTAGCGTTCAATTGCTTCCTGCACTTCTCCCAGAGCAGCAGCCCCGGTGCAGATCCGGGAGGTACTGTCGTTGTAATTGAGGACAGCGATCAGATAGCAGGGACGATCACCGGTGGTTCGTATTGCCACATAGTGAGGGTCGTAAGCTATAAGCTCTCCCTGGAATTTAGAGAGGATCAGGTGAGCGTAATAGGCAGGTTTGAACAGTCCTGATGCCGTCAGAAGTCCGCTGTCGCCTTTCAGGAGCACGGCGCTGTCACCTCCATCCATCAGTTTGACATGGCGCGGACGGGAAGAAAGAAATTCTGACTGAAATACATGCACCATATTGGCGATAGAGTCCAGTCCGTATACCGGTACAGACTGGAGCGGCGATTTTTCCCGTTCCACCAGTGTGATCCCCTTGGCAGTCAGCTGCTTGCGAAACGCCAGGATCTGATCTGCAGACAGGTGGGATTCCGTCTGTGAGGACGTCAGGATAACCTGATTACATCCCAGCTGCTCAAGAATGTTAGGAAGATCGCTGCTCAGCAGATCGCAGTTGAATTTCTGCAGATCTGTCTGCGTGATATCCACTATCAGCTCCCGCTTCAAATCAGCACGTGTTCGTTCGGTTGCAGAGATCCGCACGTACAGCTTTTGCTGGCGGACAGGATTCGCCGTGTGGCGGCTTTGCACCACAGAAAGCTGCTGCTGCACCATGGAGAGAACGGCATTGTTATTTACAGTGCCAAGCTTTTCCGGCCGCGTCGGACTTTTGCAGAAAGAAGCGTAGTGCTCACGGTGCTCCGCCGGCAGTCTGCCGAACCAGCGCAGAAAAAACTTTTCATAATAAGCTGTTGTCGAGAACCCGATGCGGCGTGCGATAGTATGGATTTTTTCGTCCGTTTGAAGGAGCATCATCTCGGAGAACTCTACTCTGGAAAAACTTAAAAATTCGCGGAAATTCAGGCCAAGGCAGTCTTTCATCATATGGGAAATGTAGTAAGTGCTTAGATGCTCGATCTCAGCGAGATCCTCCAGAGTGATCTTTTCCTCGTGATGCTCATAAATGTAGGGGATGATCCGACTCATCCGCTCGATCATGACCAGATTGTCGTAGGCAGGACTGACCACCAGACCTTCGTCAAATGAAAACAGGTTGAAATTCTCATTGAGAAAATCGATCAGGTGGATGGATTCTTCGATACAATGCTGCTTGTAGTCGATCCCTCTAGTCATGTAGAGCGAAAGGAGCGTAAGGACTTTTTCCCGCAGCCTGTCGAAACGTGTATCGGTTTCCCGCAGAGCGAATGTACGGTAGGTACTTTTTGATAGCCGAGGGAAATACTGGGCAAAATAAGCTGTATTGAACTGGATCACGGCAATGGTGCTCTGGGAATCGTCGGTTTTCCAGAATCCGTGGACTTCACGTCCGTTATTGGCGAAGATGCTCCCCTTTGGCAGAGTGTAGGTGCAGCTGCCGCTTTTCAGAGTGATACTTCCCTGTAAAACGACGACAAGTTCCACGTCCAGATGGTAGTGGAGAGGCACTTCGTTCAATTCGGCAATCGTGATGGTAAGAGGAAAATCATGTGGGTAATAAATTTTTTCCGGCAGCATTTTCGACTCCTTTTTTCGGATCAACAACAATCGTTCACGGTAATGTGGTAAAATAAACAAGTTGATTATATTATATACTTGGACATAAGTGAATTGCAATGGAGGATACGGATGAAGCAAGTTTATCTGCCGGACGGTTCCAGTATGCCGCAGCTTGGGCAGGGAACCTGGCAAATGGGAGAAGATGATAATAAATATGAACGGGAGATCGCAGGACTGCGCCACGGCATAGAGCTGGGCATGACTCTGATCGACACGGCAGAAATGTATGCAGATGGCAAGGCGGAGAATATTGCCGGGAATGCTGCAAAGCCCTTTGCAAGAGAAAGCCTTTACATCTGTGACAAGGTCTATCCGAAAAACGCAGATCGTAAACACATCTACAGCAGTGTAGAGCGATCCTTGAAACTTCTGGGAACGGATTACATCGATCTGTATCTGCTTCACTGGAGAGAAGATGCAGATCTGGCAGAAGTGACCTACTGTATGGAAGACCTGAAGGATCGCGGATGGATCAGAAGATGGGGCGTGTCCAACTTTGACGTGGATGATATGGAGGACCTGTGGAAGGTGCCGGATGGAAACAAGTGCACTGTCAACCAGGTGTTATATAATCTGGGGACACGCGGCATCGAATACGATCTGCTTGACTGGCAGAGGGAAAAAGGAGTGCCGTTTATGGCTTACAGTCCGGTGGGACAGGCAGGTGCATTGACGACCCAGGATGGGGTATCAAAATCTGTACTGATGAGCGATCCTCATGTAAAGGCGGTTGCAGACAGACACGGGATCTCTATCGTGCAGCTGCTGCTGGCTTTCGTGCTGCGTTACGATGATATGGTGGCGATCCCGAAGGCTGTGAGCTTTGATCACGTAGAAGAAAATGCACAGGCGGCGGATATTCATCTGACGGAAGAAGACCTGGAGGAACTTTCTGTTTCATTCCCGGCGCCGACGGAGAAGATCCCGATGGAAAAATATTAGAAAAAGCGGAAGAAGATGAGCAGACGACGCACGAAAAGGTCTTTTAATACAGACAGCGGAATCGTTTAAGATTTATTTAAGTGCGTTGCCTTTTATCTTTTCGTAGGATATGATGAACAGGAATTGAAAAAGAGGAGAATTATGAAGACTTCGGATTTATGTGAGAAGATCGAGTACAGGCTGCTGCAGGGCAGCATGGATACAGAAGTTACAGATGTGATCTATGACTCCAGAAAAGTGACAGAAGGAACTATGTTCGTATGCATGGTGGGTGCTGTTACCGACGGACACAAGTACATCCCCGATGCGGTGGAGAAGGGTGCCGGGGTGATCGTGGCGGAACGGGAAGATGCCTGCAAAGGCGTCCCGCCGGAGGTCACGGTGATCTTAGTGGAGTCGGCGCGTCATGCACTGGCATATCTGTCGGCAGCATATTTCGATTATCCTGCAAAGAAGCTGACGACCATTGGTCTGACAGGGACAAAAGGGAAAACCACAACGACATATATCATACAGGATGTTCTGCGGCAGGCCGGGCGAAAGGCCGGGTTGATAGGAACTATCGCAACGGTCATCGGAGAGACTTCTATCCCTGCCAAGAATACGACGCCGGAATCCTATGAGATCCACAAGGCTATGGCGGCTATGGTGGATGCCGGATGCCAATACATGGTCATGGAGGTCTCTTCTCAGGGGCTGAAGTTTGACCGTACTGCCGGAATCGAGTTCGATGACGGAATGTTCACCAATCTGTCTGAAGACCATATCGGTCCGACGGAGCACCCGGATTTCGCGGATTATCTGGATTGCAAACGCCGGCTGTTCCATCAGTGCAGGATCGGCATCATCAATGCAGATGATCCGTATGCGCAGCAGATCCTGGAGGGAAGCACCTGTGAAATCAGGACTTTTTCGGCAGAAAAAAAAGCGGATCTTATGGCATCCGATATTCGTTTTTTAAATGAAGACGGCAGACTGGGCATGCATTTTAAAGCAAGCGGTATGATGAACTGCGATGCGAAGATCCACATACCGGGACGTTTTTCTGTTTACAACGCTCTGGCGACCATGGTGGTGTGCCATGAGCTGGGAATTCCGGACGATGCCGTTCTGGCGGGCCTGGAGGATGTTCAGGTCAAAGGCAGAGTGGAAATGATCCCCATCTCGAAGAAGTTCAATGTGATCATTGATTATGCTCATAATGATGTCAGCACAAGAAGTGTTCTGAAGACGCTGCGGGAATACGATCCGGGGCGGATCGTAGCTGTATTCGGATGTGGAGGAAACAGGAGCAAAGTGCGTCGCTATGACATCGGAGAAGCGGCAGGCGAACTGGCGGATCTTTGTATTCTGACCAGTGACAATCCTCGATTTGAAAAAGTAGAAGACATAAACAACGATATTAAAGTGGGACTGGCGAAGCATGATGCTGCGTACATTGAGATCAACGACCGCAGAGAAGCCATCGCCTATGCCATTACCCATGCTCTGCCGGGTGATATGATCATCCTGCTGGGCAAGGGGCATGAAACGTATGTGGAGATTGAAGGAGTAAAACATCATTTCTCCGAGCATGAAGTGGTACGGGAAATCGCAGAAGATATCCGTGCCGGCCGGAGAAAAATGGAGCATATGACTCTATAGCAAACCTTAAGGAGGCGCGCAGTGATACAGTTAAAAAATGTTTCAAAATTTTATTACAGCAAAGGAATGATCGCCAGCGGTATATCCAAGGTCAATCTGACCCTGGACAAAGGAGAGTTCGTCGTGATCACCGGAGAGTCCGGCAGCGGCAAGACCACGCTGCTCAATGTCATTTCCGGGCTGGACTCCTATGAAGAAGGAGAAATGTACATCGACGGCAAGGAGACCAGCCATTACCTGGCTTCGGATTTTGAAGAATATCGAAAGCAGTATATCGGGAATATTTTTCAGCATTTTAATCTGGTAAACAGTTATACGGTATATCAGAATGTAGAACTGATACTGCGCATCAATGGATACAGCAAAGCGGACAGGAAGAGACGCATTGCGGAAATTTTGCAGAGAGTAGGGCTTGCTGCTTATGCCAAGACCAAGGTGTCTAAATTGTCCGGAGGGCAGAAACAGAGGGTATCTATCGCCAGAGCGCTGGCTAAGGATACGGATATTATCGTTGCGGATGAGCCGACGGGGAACCTGGACAGTGAGTCTGCAGCAGGGATCGTGGAACTTTTAAGTGCCATTTCCAGAGATAAGCTGGTCATTGTAGTCACTCACAATTTTGAGCAGTTTGAAGCATATGCGACCCGTAAGATCAAGATGCATGATGGTAAGGTGGTCGAGGATGAACGGATCGGTTCGCCGGTTCGTATCACTGAGGAAAACCGCAGCCTTACCTTTGCAGGAGTTGAAAGAAAAGCAACAGGTAAAATCTCTGTGCCCAGTAAAATACGGCTGGGCCTTCGCAATACGTTCAACATCATTCCGAAATTCATTTTACTGCTGATCGTGTTTTTATTTGTTGTAGTGGCAGTCACCTCGGAATACACATCATTTCAGCACAGTAAAGAAGAAAATTCTAATCTGGGCTATAATTCCTATTTCCAAAATTTCAGTCCGGATCGTATCGTACTGAAAAAAAGTGATGGGTCTCAGTTTACGGAAGATGACCTGAAGGCGATCCGGCAGATAGATAATGTCAAGAGTGTGGCAGCCTGTGACGTGCTGCTGGATTCTCTGGTGAATCTGGAGGAAGGCGATCTTTCCTATGAAGCGTTTCCAAGGCCGATCAATGAGTTTACAGGAAAACTGGTGGCAGGCAGGATGCCGGAAGCGGATAATGAAGTGATCCTGACCGGTGATAAAGAGGATTATTATTTCTCAGATGATATGATACAGGATATTCTGGACAAGGATTACAAGGTGTATGTAGGAGAGTCCAAGGAGCTGATGGTAAAGGTTGTAGGGGTAGCGTACAAGACGTACAATCAGAATTCCTACACGTATGGTGGCGACCTGTTCCTGAGCAGTGCGCTTTTACAGGAAATGCTTGCAGATACGTACAGTACTAACAGTAAGGTGACGACCACCATCAACGGCAAGGCGCAGGAGGCGGCCGAGGGCAGTGCTATGTACCGGATCGTGCCGAGCGACAAGGTGGCTCAGGGAACAGCAGTTGGTTCAGAAGAACTGAACAATTTCTACGAAAAGGACAAGGCTAAGGATCAGACGATATCTGTATCCGTGAAAAATATTTACTATACGGAGTCGGTATCCCTGAAAATCGCAGATGTGTATACGAAAAAAACCTTCGAGAAGTTGACGGGTGTGAAGGATTATGAATCGAACAACGGATCGATTTATATAAACCCGGCGGATTACAGCACGCTGTTTGGCAAAGGTAATTATCAGGCGACGGTTTATGTAAAGGATCTTAAGGAACTTGAGGGGACGAAGGATGCACTGCAAACCATGGGCTTTACGACTCTCTCGCTGAAAGACGCCATGGTTAATTATGTGGATGATATAGTTTCTATCATCCAGGTGCCTATTGCTGTCCTTATCATTATTGCACTGTTCTTCATTGCTTATTTCGTTATTCGTCTCATTCTGCGCTCTCGCGTCAGCTATTTCAGTATTCTGCGGATGCTGGGGCTGGCACGGAAGAATATCAGAAGGATACTGGACGTGGAAATGTTTACGGTGATCAATATCGCATATATGATTTTCCTGACAGTAGTGGTTCTTGTGAACATGGGAGTGATCCATGTGGAATATGTCAGGACGCTGGTGGAATATCTCCAGGTGACGGATTATGTGATCCTGTATGCGATCCTCATCGTAATGGGATATCTCATATCAGGGAAGTTTGCAAGGAGCCTGTTTAAGAAAACGGCGATGGGGTCGTTCCGGGAGGAGGAATAATCATGGTAAGATTAGAGCATGTCAATAAATACTTTAACCGCCGGAAAAAGAATGAGATCCATGTCATCAACGATACGACTCTGCAGATGGAGAACAAAGGACTGGTGGCGCTTCTTGGACCCAGCGGATGCGGGAAAACCACGCTGTTAAATGTAATCGGCGGACTGGATAAGATCGGCAGCGGAAACATTTACATCAACGGAGAAAAGCTGAACGGCAGGCGTGCCGGGAAGATAGATCAGATCCGAAATCTCAATGTGGGATATATTTTCCAGAATTATAATCTTGTGGACAATATGACGGTCTTTGATAACGTTGCCATTGCATTGAAGATGGTCGGTGTCAAAGACAAGAAAGAGATCGAGGAGAAAGTTAATTACGTTCTGGACAAAGTGGGTATGTACCGGTATCGCAACCGGTATGCCGATATGCTCTCCGGAGGAGAAAGGCAGAGAGTCGGCATTGCCCGTGCGATCGTCAAGAATCCGGCCATTGTGATCGCGGATGAGCCGACGGGGAACCTGGACAGCAAGAATACGCTGGAAGTAATGAATATCATCAAGTCGATTTCTGAGGAAAAACTGGTGATACTGGTGACTCATGAGGAGCAGCTGGCGGATTTCTATGCGTCCCGTATCATCCGGATCAGGGACGGCAAGGTGATCTCTGATGAGATCAACGAACATGCGGACAATCTGGATTATCGTATAGAAAACAAGATCTATCTTAAGGATATTCGGGATCACAAGCGGCTCAAGACGGATCACTATAATGTGGATTTTTATAACGAAAGCGGAGGGGATCTGGATCTTGACATCGTGATCCGAAATGGCAATATTTATATTAGAACCAACAAACCGGGTGACAGGATCGAAATCGTAAACGAAGATTCAAGCATAGAGTTTGTTGATGATCATTATCGGAAGCTGAGCCGGGAGGATTCAGCGGAAAACAGCTTTGATACGCAGAAACTGGCGACTTCAGGGGTGCGGAAGTATCATTCGATACTGAATCCATGGACGACGATCAAAAGAGGCTTTCAGACAGTATTCAACTACAACATCCTGAAAAAGATACTTCTTCTGGGGTTTCTGATATCAGCGATCTTTATCACATACTCCATCAGTAACATTTTCGGAGTTTTGAATATAACGGATGATGAATTCGTGCAGCAGGACAAATCCTATCTGACGATCATCGGCAAGAAAATCGATGTAGATACGTATTTAAAATATGAAGCGGATGAAAACTATGAATATATTATGCCGGGAGATTCCTCCATCAGTATGAGCATGCCGTATGAGGGCTATTTGCAGACCAGTTCTGCCAGTGCTTCGCTGACCGGATCGCTGTCAGATTATAAGAAACTGAGCGTCAGTGACCTGGAATATGGGCGGATGCCGGAAAATGCCGGTGAAATAGTGGTGGATCGTATGGTGCTGAAATCCGTGATCCGTGATAAGGAGAGTAAAACCGCCGGTTTTGGCACGGTAGAGTCTTTTCTGGATCAGAAAGTAACGGTACCGCAGATGCCGGAAATGGAGATCGTTGGCATTTCAGACCTGGGAAGCCCGTGCATTTATACGGATCAGAGTCTGTTCATCAATCTGATCTCCAATGCGCAGTCAGAGGATGACATACAGGACAGCGGGATGGCGATCGGCGATTCATCGGAAGGCTCCGGAGAGTCATCCGGAAGCGGGACAATCCTGGATTATAATTTAAAAGCCTCTTCTGTCAGTGTTGCGAAGGGGAGCTGGCCGACAGATGATTACGAGGTCATGGTCAATGAGAAAAACAAGGACGATATGGCTATCGGCAAAACCATCAATCAGAAGGTCAATGGAAAGCAGCTGAAAGTGGTCGGATATTATAAAGATGCGTCAGATAGTGATTTTATGCTGGTAAACAGCAACACAGTGAAGTATAATGTGATACGGGAAAAGGCAAATATCACAGTATGCCCGAAGGATAAGGAGGCTGCGCTGCAGCAGCTCAATACGGAGAAGATCAATGTAAAGGATACTTATGGGCAGAGCGAGAAGGAATATAAGAAAGAAAAATGGTCTTCTATTTTTTCGACACTCATTCTGGCAGGTGTGATCCTGGCGATCTCCTTTATTGAGATTTTCCTGATCATACGAGCTTCCTTCCTGTCTCGTGTCAAGGAAGTAGGTGTATACCGGGCGATCGGTGTCAAGAAAAACGACATCTATAAGATGTTTATAGGAGAGATCCTTGCTATTACAACGATGGCAAGTCTTCCGGGATTCGCATTGATGGCATATATTCTCCACAGGATTTCGGCGATTTCTTATTTCAGCAAAATGTTCCTGATCAATCCGACGGTGCTGGGGCTCAGCCTGGTACTGATCTATGGATTCAACCTGGTATTTGGGTTGCTTCCGGTTTTCCGGACGATCCGTAAGACACCGGCTGCTATATTAAGCAGAACAGATGTGAATTAGCCTGCAGCTTTAAAGAAAAAGGAGAAAAATTTACAAAAAAAGAAAGGCTTAATAAATGGACAAATACAGAACTCTTGCAGCAAACACAGCACTGATCAGTATCGGTACGTTTGCTTCAAAATTCCTTCTGTTTTTCATGGTGCGATTTTATACGGCGTATCTTTCGCCGTCTGATTACGGGACTGCAGACCTTATTACTCAGACGGCGAATCTGTTGATCCCGGTCGTTTCGTTCGGGATCACAGACGGCGTATTTCGCTTTGCTATGGACAGCCCATCCCTGCGCAAAAATGTTTTTAGCTCAGGGATTCTTGTGCTTTTTGCAGGAGGATGTTTTTTCGCTTTGCTTTCGCTGGTTCTTTATCCTATGGGGAAACTGAACTATGAAGTCGTGCTGGTTCTGGTGTATGCTATATGCTCCTGTATCCATTCTCTGTGCGCACAGTTTACGCGAGGCAGAGGCAGGATGCAGATCTATGCGATCCAGGGGATTTTGAATACGGCATTTGTAGTAACGCTGAACATTCTGTTCCTGGCAGGATTTCATATGGGCATCATCGGATACGTTATTGCGATTTCCATCGCAGACCTTCTTTGCACTACTTTCCTGGTATTCAAGGAACGGTTGTGGGAATATGTGACCTGGAAGCCGGATCTGTCCATTTTAAAAAGCATGCTGAAATACAGTATTCCGATGATCCCGACAACGATCTTCTGGTGGGTAACCAGCGTTTCGGACCGGTATATGATCCGGGCATTTATTGACAGCGAGGCCAACGGTATGTACACTATCGCCTGTAAGATCCCTACCGTCATGGCGCTTCTGGCAGGTATTTTTATGGAAGCCTGGCAGTTCTCAGCTGTTACAGAATCACAGGGCAAGACGGAAGAAAGAGATTACTTTTTCTCAAGGATCTGGGAACTCCTGCAGGCGGCGTTGTTTTTGTTCGGCAGCTTCCTGATCGCTTTCGCAAAGCCTGAGATCATGGTGCTGGCTGCAAAGGCGTACTATTCCGTATGGCAGTACGTACCAATACTTTGTGTATCAGCGGTATACTCTTCGTTTGTGACATTTCTGGGGACTATTTACATGGTGAAAAAGCGGAGTAATCTGTATTTCTGGACATCGCTTCTGGGAGCATCCACAAACATTGTACTGAATCTGATTTTGATACCGTCGCCTCTGGGGGTACATGGTGCGGCGATCGCTACCATGATCAGTTATATGGTGCTGTTCACCGTGCGTGCTATCAGTACGAACAAGCTGATCCCGATGCAGCTTCACACGGTGAAGCTGATTCTGGGAACGGTGATCCTGCTGATACAGTGTGCGTTTATCGTGCTGGATCTTCCGGGCTGGATCGTGATGCAGGCTGTTTGCCCGCTGCTTTTGTTTGCTATTTACGGAAAAGTCATGATGACTGGAGGAAAACGCGTGCTGAAGGAAGGAAAATCTTTAGTTCGAAGAAAGCTGGGAAAATAGTGTTATAAAAAGTATGAAGTTCGTAAGGGAAAGGAAACAACGATGATTTATACGATATTTGGTGGATTTTGTATGGCACTTGCTGATAGTGTGCCGGGTGTATCCGGTGGCACGATTGCATTCATTCTTGGATTTTATGATAATTTTATTGGATCGCTGCATGCCTTGTTTCATGGTAATCTGGCGGAGAAAAAAACTGCGATCCTGTTTCTGTTGAAAATAGGCGCAGGATGGATCGTCGGATTCTTGATGGCGATTTCCCTGCTGGCAGATCTGTTTACAACGGGAATTTATGAGATCAGTTCACTGTTTCTTGGATTTGTTATTGCGGCTATCCCACTGGTGATCTCCGAGGAAAAAGATGCGATCAAAGGCAAGTATTCCTGTCTTGTTTTTGCTGTTATAGGTGCGGCGGTCCTGGTACTGCTGACGCGTATGAACTTTTCTTCTATGGTGTCGGATCTGGGGCTTTCCCCATTCACAGCGATTTATACGATCATAGCCGGTGCGCTGGCCATTTCTGCCATGGTGCTTCCGGGGATTTCGGGATCGACGCTGCTGATGAGCTTCGGATTATACGTTCCGGCACTGGCAACCATCAAACAGATGATGAGCGGAGATTTTCACAACGTATGGCTGATCCTGCTTCTTCTGGCTGGTGTTATAGTGGGAGTGTTCCTTTCGCTGGGAGGCATCAAGAAAATGCTGGAACAGCATCGCAGTGCAGCGATGTATGCAATCCTGGGGATGATGGTGGCTTCTCTTTATGCTATCGTCATGGGACCGATGACACTGGAAGATCCAAAGCCTGCCATGAGCGTGGAAACATTCCATGTCGTATGGTTTATTGCAGGCTGCGCAGCTGTACTGGGCATCAACCTGTTTAAGCACTGGATCGACAGGAAGGGAAGAAAAGCAGAATAAAAAAGGTTCTAAAAAATATGTTGGGGTGGCTTGCAGATAGCGAGTCATCTTTTTTAATGAAAAGAAAGCATTAGAAGCCAGAATCC
>JABLTO010086087.1_pt1 | contig 23621 bp, 20 predicted proteins | sample 7160091 | NCBI WGS metagenome assembly JABLTO01 (sample SAMN14651225, study PRJNA627086) | human gut metagenome | isolation source: feces | host: Homo sapiens
ATCAACACATCTATATTTAATATCTGCTTTCAAATTATTTCCCGGGAAATAATTTTATACCTACTTTATCTATTTCTATCTATGTTTCACGTGAAACATACAGTTTTATTCTTATTTATCAACACATCTATATTTAATATCTGCTTTCAAATTATTTCCCGGGAAATAATTTTATCTCTACTTTTGCATATTAATTAAAATTGCATATAAGTATTTTTTTTGATAAATGTAAATAAAATTAATTTTTTGCACAATTTTACTTAAAAAAAAAGCAAGTTGTTAGTCTTGCTCTTTTTCCACAGGTTCTGTTTCTTCTTCCTCATCTGAATTTTCAGATTCCACAACCGTAACTGTTGCTACTTTTTGTTCGTTTTTAAGATTAATTAATCTTACACCTTGTGTTGCCCTCTTTAATGTTGAAATTTGATTTAATGGCATTTTCATAACAGTACCACTATTAGTAATAATCATGACATCTTGACTTAGATTGTCATCTACTGTACAAAGTGCAACCATCATACCGTTCTTTTCAGTAACATTTAAAGCTTTAACACCCTTGCTACCACGATGAGTTAATCTATATTCATCAATACTTGTTTTCTTACCATAACCGCTTTCTGTAACAATTAATATTAATTGCCCTGGAGTTACAACTTCAGCTCCTACTACATGACTTCCGTCCAAATCCATTCCCTTTACACCAGAAGCAGTTCTACCCATTGATCTAATTTCTGTTTCAGTAAATCGTACCATTTTACCATTACTTGCACCTATCGCAATTTCATTTTCACCTGTAGTTTTTCTTACACTAATTAGTTCATCGTCTTCTTTTAATACTATAGAAATCTTACCACTCTTTCTAATACTGTCAAACTCTGACAATTCAGTACGCTTAACTAGACCATCTCTTGTTACAAATAATAAATATTTATAGTTTTCATCATTAGAATCTACATTTATTATCGAACTAATGTTCTCATCTTTTTCTAATTGTAATAAGTTAATAATTGGTAATCCTTTTGATTGTCTGCTATATTCAGGAACTTCATATCCCTTCATCCTATATACTCTACCCTTATTAGAGAAGAATAGTATATAATCATGGGTTTTCATTGAAACTAGCTGTTCAACAAAATCTTCTTCATTTGTTGTCATACCTTTTATACCTACACCTCCACGATTTTGTGTCTTGTAAGTATCAGATTTTAAACGTTTAATATAACCATTATGAGTTAGAGTAACGATTATATCTTCAACAGGGATAAGTGATTCATCTTCAATATAATCAATTGCAGTCATATCGATAGATGTTCTTCTCTCATCACCATATTTATTCTTAATTTCTAACATTTCTTCTTTAATAATATCTAATACCATTTGAGGTGTTGCTAGAATTTCCTTAAACTTAGCAATTTTTTCCATTAATTCTTTTAATTCTGACTCAATAGCATCTTTAGACATATGTGTTAATCTTCTCAATCTCATATCTAATATTGCTTGAGTTTGGATTTCATCTAACTTAAATCTATCCATTAATGTTTGTTTTGCTATATCATCATCATCACTACCACGAATAATTTTAACAACTTCGTCAATATTATCAATAGCAATGCTTAATCCCTCTAAGATATGAGCTCTTTCTTCGGCTTTTCTTAAGTCATATCTTGTTCTTCTAACAATTATTTCTTTTTGATGATCAATATATTTAGCAATAATATCCTTTAATCCTAGTGTTTTAGGAGTTCCCATATCTATAACTAAGAATATGATTCCATAATTAATTTGAAAATTAGTATGCTTATATAAATTATTTAAAACAACTTGTGGATTAGCATCTCTTTTTAAAGAAATAGTAATCTTAACACCATTTTTTAAATCTGTATGATAATCTGAAATACCTTCAATAGTTTTGTTATGAACTAACTCAGCTACTTTATTCTTTAAATCCATAGTATTTACACCATATGGAACCTCAGTAATAACAATTTCATGATGATTTCCAGATTCAACTATTTCTGCCCTACTTCGAATTGTAATAGAGCCACGACCTGTTTCATAAGCTTTTTTGATTCCAGAGTTACCAAGAATTACACCACCTGTTGGAAAATCTGGTCCCTTAATATAATTCATAAGACCTGCTGTATCAATATCTGGATTATCTATATAAGCAATACAACCATCAATTACTTCACTTAAATTATGTGGAGGAATATTTGTAGCCATACCAACAGCAATTCCCATAGAACCATTAACTAGTATATTAGGATAACGTGATGGAAGAACTGTTGGTTCAGGACTAGTTTCATCAAAATTTGGCATCATATCAACAGTTTCTTTTCTTATATCTCTTACCATTTCTAGAGAAATTTTAGACATTCTTGCTTCAGTATAACGATAAGCTGCAGCTCCATCACCTTCAATATTACCGAAGTTACCATGTCCATCTACTAACATATATCTTTGGTTAAAATCTTGAGCTAATCTAACCATAGCTTCATATATAGAACTATCACCATGTGGATGGTAATGTCCCATAACGTATCCAACAGTTGTAGCACTCTTCTTATGTGGCTTATCAGGAGTATTTCCTTCTTCAAACATTGACCATAAAATACGTCTATGAACTGGCTTTAAACCATCTCTTAAATCCGGAATAGCACGAGAAGTAATAACACTCATTGAATAATCAAGAAAAGAATCACTTATTTCTTTTACAATATCATTTACATCGTGTGAATCCTTTTCATGAAAAATACCATTAAATTCTTCTTTATTTTTATTATTATCTGTTTCTTCATTTATATCTTTTATTTCTTCATTATTCATCAATCGCACCTCCTAAATATCCAAATTCTTAACATAAATTGCATTATCTTCAATAAATTTTCTTCTAGGCTCTACTTCTTCACCCATTAATTTACTAAACATAGCATCAGCTTCCATACAATCATCTACTGTAATCTTTCTTAAAGTTCTTTTTTCAATATCCATTGTTGTTTCATTTAATTCCTCAGCATCCATTTCACATACACCTTTCATACGTGCAATTTCAGCTTTAGAACGAACATTTTCTGGTAAAGACATTAAATATTTTTCTTTTTCATCTTCATTTAAAACATATTTTCTTGTTTTTCCATGCATTATTCTAAATAATGGTGGTTGTGCAGCATATATATGTCCTGCTTCAACTATTGGTCTAAAAAATCTATAGAATAAAGTTAAAAGTAATACTCTAATATGAGAACCATCAACATCGGCATCGGTCATGATTATAATCTTATCATATCTTAATTTATCTAAATTAAATTCTTCACCAATACCAGTTCCAAATGCTGTAATAATAGTTCTGATTTCTTCGTTTCCTAAGGCTCTATCTAACCTATTTTTTTCAACATTTAATATTTTACCACGTAAAGGTAGAATAGCCTGAGTAAGTGAATCTCTTCCCTTTTTTGCTGAACCTCCAGCTGAATCTCCTTCGACTATAAATATTTCAGATACTTTTGGATCTTTACTTTTACAATCAGAAAGTTTTCCAAAGAAATTAGTCACAGCTAAATCACTTTTTCTTGTTATTTCTCTTGCCTTTTTAGCTGCATTTCTAGCCCTACAAGCAAGCATTGCCTTTTCTACTATTATTTTTGCTTCATCTGGGTTTTCTAATAAGAATTTTTGGAAGCCATCTGCAAAAACATTATCAGCTAATTTACGAACCTCTGAATTACCAAGTCTACCTTTTGTCTGACCTTCAAATTGAGGATTAGGATGTTTACATGACACAATCATTGTTAATCCTTCTTTAACATCATCACCTGTCAAAGATTCATCTTTTTCTTTTAAAATACCAGATTTTCTAGCATAGCTATTAATAACTCTAGTTAAAGCTCTTCTAACTCCTTCTTCATGAGTACCACCATCATGAGTATTAATATTATTAACAAATGAATAAATATTATCGGCATATCCAGTATTATATTGCATAGCAACTTCAAACATAACATCATTTTCTTCACCTTCTAAGTGAATAATATCTTCATGAATTGGCGTCTTTCCTTGATTAATAAATCTAACATATTCAGAAATACCACCTTCATACATAAATGTTTCTCCAGTAGTATCTTCTTCATCTCTGTCATCTCTTAAAGTTAATCTTAAGCCCTTGTTTAAGAACGCTAACTCTCTAATTCTAACCATTAAAGTATTATAATCATAAATATCAGTATCAAAAATCTCAGGATCTGGTTTAAATGTTACATAAGTACCAGTTCTGTTAGGTTCACACTCACCAATTACTTTTAATGGCTCTACTGTATGTCCACCATTTTCAAAACGAATATAGTTAATTTTTCCATCTTTATAAACTTTTACTTCTACCCATTTAGATAATGCATTAACAACACTAGCACCAACACCGTGAAGACCTCCAGATACTTTGTATCCGCCTCCACCAAATTTACCACCAGCATGTAATACTGTATAAACTGTTTCAACTGTTGATTTTCCTGTTTTTGGGTGAATTTCTACCGGAATACCACGACCATCATCTTTAACAGTTATAGAGTTATCTTTATTAATAACAACTTCTATATTTTTACAATATCCTGCTAAAGCTTCATCTATTGAGTTATCAACAATTTCCCAAACCAAATGATGTAGTCCTTTAACATCTGTTGTACCAATATACATACCTGGTCTTTTTCTTACTGCCTCTAGTCCTTCAAGTACTTGAATAGCTGAGGAATCATATGTTTTTTCAACTTTTTCTTCCATATTTATTGCCTTCTTTCTACCTCACCATTTTTTATTTCAAAAATATAAGCTTCTTCAATACTTTTTTTTCTTATATTTTTTAAATCTGTTGTAGTTATTATACTTTGAATATCTTTATTAATATAATTAAGTAATTTATTTCTCTTTTTTATATCTAGTTCACTAAAAATATCATCAAGTAATAAAACTGGATTATTACCACTATATTTCTTAAATATATCTATTTCTGATAATTTAAAGGCTAATATAGCACTTTTTTGCTGTCCTTGTGAACCATATACCTTTAGATTCTTTTCACCTAAATAAAAGGAAAAATCATCCCTATGAGGACCATATAAAGTCATTCCATAATTTAGTTCCTTTTTATAACTGTTTTTAAAAGTTTTTTCTAAAGTAACTCTTAGATAATCCTCATCAAAATTATCAATTGTAATATTTGGTTCATACTTAACCATAACTAAGTTTTCACCAGTTATTTCTTGGTATATTTCATCTATCTTACTATTTATTGTAGATAAATATTTAAATCTTTCCTGATATATTATTATAGCCTTTTCAATCAGTTTATCAGTAATAATATCAAGATATTTTTTATCTGCTATAGATGAAGTTAATAAAAGTTTTAGATATTCATTTCTAATTTTAAGTATTTTATTATACTCATTGTATGTATTTAGATATTTCTTTGAAATCTGACTAATTTCCATATTAATTAAATTTCTTCTAATACTCGGAGATCCTTTTATTATTTCTAAATCTTCAGGAGTAAACATAATTACATTAAGATTTGAAATATAATCGCTTATTTTTTTAATTTCTTCCTTATTCACAAATATTTTTTTATTATTTTCATCTATATCTATTTCTAAGTTGTTGATAAGTTTATTTTTTTTCACTTTAGCACTAATTTTAGCCCTTGATTTTCCAAAACTTATTAAATTTGGTTCTACCCCATATCTATAAGTTTTTGTAAGAGCTAAAATACAGATACTTTCTAAAATATTTGTCTTTCCTTGAGCATTTTCTCCTATAAAAATATTCATTTTAGGACCTAAGTCCAAATTAAGCTTAGAATAATTTCTGAAATTATTCAAAAAAATTTTCTTAATTATCATTTTTTCGTCATTAAACTGCCCATTTAATCACCTATCCCCTATTTTGGTATTCCTATACATACAAGAATATTATACCATATATGGGGTTTTATTGCACGAAAAAATAGTTATTTCTAACTATTTTTATTACTTTTTCTATTTCTTGAAATTAAATCTAATCTTGATGCTCTAAAAACCTGATTTTCAACAGTTCTTTTAGAGACAGGAATATCTATTTTTACACCGTTATTAAAGGTTATTTCAGTATTTCCATTTTCTAATTCTTTATAAGTTTTTATGTCTTTTAAAGATATCCAAGAACAATTATTACTCTCTGGCAATGATGTTGGAAAAAAAATCAAATTATTTGAATTTTCTACAATTATTGGTACTTTATATTCTATATTTAATATTGCTTTAGTACCTTCTTTTCTTCCTTCTAATGATGAACCAAAGTATTTACAACTGTAATCCATTATTTCATAGGGAGTACTATTTATAATATACTCTCTATTGTCCTCTAAAATTTTACTACTTGCATTTTCTTTGGCTATAATAGCCAAAGTTCCCTCATTAATTTCATAATTCATAATATTTTCCCCCTTTTTAGAAACTTTTTAGCCGTTTCCACTTCAAATATTAGCATATCTAACTGTCGAAATTTCTCGAAATTTGTAAGAAATACTAGAAATTTGTAAAAAAAAGACGAATCCCGTCTTTTTAGTATGTTCTTATTGGTAATACTAATTGAGTTAGAGTTTCATCTTCACTTGATTTTACTAAAATTGGTTTTACTTCTCCTACAAAATGAAGTTCCACAGTTTCTGTTGAAAAAGATTTTAAAGCTTCCATCATGTATTTAGCAGAGAATGAAATTCTAATATCTTCGTCATTATTTTTAGTGATTTCCATTTTTTCTTCTACTCTACCTATTTCTTGAGATGAAGATTTTAATGTTAAAATATTACCATTTGTTTCCAATGTAACAGTATTTTTTTCTTTATCACTAGTTAAGATACTAGCTCTATCAATAACATTATATAGATCAGTTAATTTACTTGATATTATTAAAAATTCTTCATTTGGTATTAAATTAGAAGTATTTGGATAAGTTCCATTTATCAATCTAGATTGAAATTTGATATTCTTATATATAAATAATACTTTATTACCTGAAATATGCATTTCAATATTTTCATCTAGGTCTTCATCTAATATTCTAGAAAATTCTATTATATTATGACTTGGTATAACTATATTATAGTTTTCATCAGTTGTTTTATCTAATTTAACAACTTTTCTTGCTAATCTATAAGAATCTGTTGAATTACATTCTAAAATATCCCCTACTATATTAAAGTTAATTCCTGTTAGAACTGGTTTTGTTTCTTCATTAGATGAGGCAAATGCTGTTTGATTAACAATACTTTTAAATACACTATTTTTAATTAAAGTTTGAGTTTTACTTTCATCTAAATTAATATTAGGATATTCTTCTTCACTAATACCATTTAAGTTAAATTCACTATTTTCTGTGTAAATTAATATTTTTAATTCATCTACTACTTCAATATTAATATATTTATCAGGTAGTTTTCTAACTATATCTAAAATATATTTTCCTTGAATAATAATAGATCCTTCTTTTTCTACTTTGATATCTTCATCATTATTAATATTAATAACAGTTTGAATAGTAATATCATTATCACTTGCTGTTAAAGTTAATTTCTTTTTCTTTAATTCAAATTTAATTCCTGCTAATACAGGGATAAGATTTTTTGTTGATATTGCTTTTGATACTTTATTTAAAGCATCTAGTAAAATGTCCTTTTTAATTGTTAATTTCATATATATTCCTTCTTTCTTTTAAATGTTTTTTATATTATTACTGTGGAAAAAGTTAATAACTTAATTTTTTCTTTATTATATCACAATTTTTCTAAAATTTTATATGTGGAAAACTTGTTTACTATTTTTATTTATTAACAATACCACTTCCAATATCATTTTTTAATTTATCTATTATCTTTGCTAAATCAGGATTAACTTTTATTTCTTGTTCTATTTTTTCAACTGAGTGCATAACAGTTGAATGATCTTTTCCACCAAACTCTGTTCCTATTTTAGGAAAGGATTCGCTAGTCATGTTTCTACATAAATACATTGCAATCTGTCTTGGAAAAGATATATTAGAACTTCTTTTTTTGCTCCTAATGTCTTCAACAGTAATTTGAAAGTATTCAGATACTATTTTTTGAATTCTGTGGATATCATTTTTTTCAGAAATTCCTTTATTTATAAAGTCTTTTAAAGCCTCTATTGCAAGGTCTAAAGTAATTTCAACCCCACCCATTATTGTTGAATAAGCAATTAATCTTGTAATAGAACCTTCTAGTTGTCTTACATCTGTTCCTATATTAGAAGCAATGTATTCAATGACATCATTAGGTATTTCTTTTTCAAAATTACCTGCTGATATTTTTTTTCTAATAATTTCTGTACGAAGTGTAAAATCAGGAGGAAAAATATTAACTGTTAATCCCCAGCAAAACCTTGTTCTTAAACGATCTTCTAATAATTTTAAGTCATCAGGTGACCTATCAGATGATATTATTATTTGTTTACTATCATTATATAAAGTATTGAAAGTATGAAAGAATTCTTGTTGAGTTTGAGTAGCGCCACCTAAAAATTGAATATCATCTATTATAAGAACATCTACATTACGGTATTTATTCTTAAAAAAGTCCACATAATTAAAGTTTTGTCCTTTTTCATCACGTTTATTGATACCAATAAAGTCTTGAATAAATTGATCACTAGTAACATATAATACTTTGCGATTACTATTCATTGTAATATAATTACCTATTGCATGCATTAAATGGGTTTTTCCAAGTCCACTATTTCCATATATAAATAATGGGTTATACATATTACCAGGGTTTTCAGCAACAGATAACGCTGCCGCATGAGCAAATTTATTACTATTACCTACTATAAAATTATCAAAGGTATATTTACTTTTTAAATTAGATTGAAAAGAATTTGGTGGAACTCCCCTATTTTCACTTTCATTTATAGTATTTTGTTTTATTTTTTCTTCTTCAAGTTCTTTTATCTCATCACTTAAAATAAAGTCTAGTTCAAAGTTTGTTCCCGTTATGTTATTTAATTTATCAACAATTAATGTGGAATACTTATCTGCCAAATGTTTTTTGTGAATTTGCATAGGGACAATAATGATTGCTTTTCCATTGTCTAGTTTATATAAACTGGTATCTTTAAACCAAGTATCATATGCTAGACTGGATAGTTCATCTTTAACTTGCGTTAAAAAATTTGTCCATAAAACATCGACATTCATACAACCATCTCCCCAAAAACATAATAATTACCAATAGTGTACATTAATTTGTTGAAAAAATAAATAAAAAAAATCAAAAAATTAATATCCACAGAATTTCCACAAAATTATCAACAACTAAAATATAGGAATAATAACAAAATTTTAAGTTTTCCACATTTTCCACAGATTTTGTTTAAACAAGTTAAAAAGTAGAATCCACAGTCCTGTGGAATTTGTGAATTATTTAGAAACTTTAGAAAAATCAAAGAATTAATTGACAAATCAAGGATTTTATTATTATAATAATGTAGATTTATGTCTGGAGGTGGAGAAAGTGAAGAGAACATATCAACCAAATAATCGTAAAAAAGCTAAGAAACATGGTTTTTTTGCACGTAAACTTACTAATGTATTAAATAATCGTCGTCGTAAAGGACGTAAAAGTCTATGTAAATAATCCACTTGTTTTAACGGTGGTTTTTTTTACATGATAGAATAGGGGCTATAACATGAAGAAAAAAGATATAGTAAAAAGTAAAATTGACTTTAATAAAATAATTAAAACTGGTAAATCAGTATCTAATAATTGTTTTGTTATATATTATAAGGATAACAGCATAGATCATAGTCGTTATGGAATATCAGTAGGTACAAAACTTGGTAATGCTGTATTTAGAAATAAGTACAAAAGAAAAATTAGGATGATTATTACAACTAATAAAAATGTTTTAGAAAAAGAAAACAAGGATTATATTGTTCTTTTTCGAAAAGCAGGAGTAAATTATACTCATGAAAAATTAGAAAAGAAATTTCTTGAATTAGCAAATAAACTTAAGGAGAATTAAATGAATAAGCAAAAAATAAAGATAGTTTTAATTTTGTTGATACTATTATTAACAACAGGATGCACTAAAACATTGACTGATAGTAAGAATAAACCTGTTAAAGATAATGTAACAGGCCAAAGTTTAACTCAAAATATTTTGTGTAAACCAACAAATAAAAATACAATAAAAATTTATAAAAAGAATAAAGTAAAAGTTGAAAAATTACCTGATTGTGATAATTTTAAAGTAAATAGTGGTAAATATGAAGGTTTATGGACATCCATATTTGTAAAACCTCTAGCATTCGTTCTTTTAAAACTTGGAAAATTAGTAGGAAACTATGCAGTATCACTAATTATTATTAGTTTATTAATTAGATTGATTGCCTTTCCATTTACAAAGAAAACAGCAATGCAATCAGAATTAATGAAAAAAGCACAACCTGAATTAACTAAAATTCAAAATAAATATAAGGACAAACAAGATCAAGAATCATTAACAAGACAAAGTCAAGAAATGATGATGGTTTATAAAAAGTATAATATAAGTCCTATGTCTGGATGTTTATTTTCAATGATTCAACTTCCTTTATTTATCGCATTTTTTGAAGCAGTTCAAAGAACACCAGCAATTTTTGAAGGAAAATTTTTAGGATTACAACTTGGAACAACACCAATGGTTGGATTTACAACAGCTAGTATCATAGGTTATATAGTATTAATGCTTTTGATAGGCGCAACAACATATTTCTCATTTAAACTTAATGCAACAGGAAACACCTTAGATCCAAGTATGGCAATGATGCCAGTTATGATGGTATTTATGATAATATTTATGGCTTTATTTATGCCATCTGCACTAGGAATTTATTGGATTACAACTAATTTATTTACAATATTCCAAAATATGTTAGTTAAAAGGAGTAAGGTAGAACATGGAAAAGCATAGTTATGTAGGAAAAACAAAAGAAGATGCAATTAAAGAAGCAATAATTGATTTACAAGAAGTAGAAGAAAATTTAATTATTAATGAAATATCTTCAAAGACAGGCTTATTTAAAAAAACTGAAATTGAAGTAATTGAAAAAAGAGAAGTAGTAAAATTCATTAAAAGTAAGATTCATGAATTATTAAAAGATATGGGAATTAATGCTAATATTGAAACTAAAGTTGATAATAATATAGCAAAATATACAATTGTGTCAGATCAAGATGCCTTAGTAATAGGAAAGAATGGTAAGAATTTACAAGCTTTATCAACAATAATAAGCAAAATGGTGTTAAAAGAAACTAATCATTCACTTAAATTTATTATTGATGTAGGAGAATATAAATTCAAAAGAGAAAGAAATTTAGAAAGACTTGCTAAGAATGTTGCAAGAGAAGTAAAAGCAACTAAAGTAGAAGCAAAACTAGATTCAATGAATTCCTATGAAAGAAGAATAATTCATAATACTTTAAAAGATTATAAATATGTATATACTGAAAGTGTAGGGGAAGAACCTAACAGAGCAGTAGTTATCAAACCAAAAGAAGATTAAGTTCTTCTTTTTTCTATATAAAAATAAAATAGTGTGCTATAATAAGAAAGAAAAAAAGGAGGAGTTTATATGAATGATACAATAGCGGCAATTTCAACTGCTTTAGGAGTAGGGGCTATATCAATTGTTAGAATGAGTGGCAAAGATTCTATTTCGATTGCAAATTCTATTTTTTCAGGTAAAGATTTAGAAAAAGTTGCAACTCATACAATTAATTATGGATTTATTAAAGATAATAAAGAAGTAATAGATGAAGTATTAGTTTCAGTAATGAAGTCTCCTCATACTTATACAACGGAAGATATTGTAGAAATTAACTGTCATGGTGGAATAACTACAACTAATAAGGTTTTAGAAATATTATTAAATAAAGGAGCAAGATTAGCAGAACCTGGTGAATTTACTAAACGTGCATTTTTAAATGGAAGAATAGATTTAACAAAATCAGAAGCAGTTATGGATTTATTAGAAAGCAAGACAGAAAGTGCTAGAAAGTTAGCCATCAATTCTCTACAAGGACAAACATCAAAATTAGTAGATGATTTTAGAAATAAAATTAAACAATTAATATCTTCAATTGAAGTTAATATAGATTATCCAGAATATTATGATATAGAAGTTGTAACGTTAGAAAAGATTAAAGAAGAAACAACAATTATGAAACAGGAATTAGAAAATATAATTAAAGAAAGTGAAAACAGCAAAATTATCAAAAATGGAATAGATACTTTAATAATAGGAAGACCAAATGTTGGTAAAAGTAGTATTTTAAATAAATTTTTAGATGAAGAAAAAGCAATTGTAACAGATATTGCTGGAACAACAAGAGATGTAGTAGAAGGCCAAGTAATGCTTGATAATATAATTATAAATATTATTGATACAGCAGGTATTAGAGAAACAGAAGATAAAGTAGAAAAAATAGGAGTAGAGAAGAGTCTATCACTTATTGACCAAGCAGATTTAATAATAGTAGTATTAAATAGTAATGAAAAATTAACAAAAGATGATCTTGAATTATTAGAAAAGACAAAGAATAAAAAGACTATTGTTGTTCTTAATAAAAATGATTTGGAAAGAAATATAGAATTGGATAAATTAAAAGATTATGATTTAGTTAGTACCAATACTAACGATTTGAAGGGAATAAATAATTTAAAAGAAAAAATAATAGAAATGTTTAATTTAGAAGAAATATCTACAAAAGATTATAATTATTTAACTAATGTTAGACAAATATCAATTGCTAAAAAAGCTTATCAAAAATTAATTGATGTTGAATTAGGTTTAAAAGATAATTTACCTGTAGATATGATTGAGATAGATTTAAGAGATTGTTTTGATATACTTGGAGAAATAACAGGTAAAACTTATAGTGATGAAATAATAGATAATCTTTTTGAAAGATTTTGTGTAGGAAAGTAGGAATAATATGAAAATAGCAGTTATAGAGCGTTTAGAAGAAGACAAAGACAAAGATAAAGATAAAGATACATTTAATAGAAAACTATATTTAAGTAGTTATTTTCAAGAAATATTTACAGATTTAGAAATATTATGGATTCCTATTGTTTCAGAAAAGTTTACAGAAGAAATATGTGATATGTGTGATGGTTTATTAATAACAGGAAGTGCTAATGATGTTCATCCAAAGTATTACAATGAGAAAAAACTAAAAGGAAAAGAGTACAAATATGACGAATTTCCAATGGTAAAAAAAGCAGTAGAATTATTTAATAAAAAACAAAAGCCAATCTTAGGTATTTGTGCTGGTATACAAGAAATAAATGTAGTGTTTGGTGGTTCATTAAATCAAAAAATTGAACATCATAATCTATCGGATAATAGTAAACATAAAATAGAAATAAAAAAAGATTCCATATTATATGACATATATCATAAGCAAGAAATTGAAGTAAATTCATACCATAGTCAGTCGGTCAATAAAGTTGCACCAGGGTTTAAGGTAACAGCAATTAGTGAGGATGGTGTAATAGAAGGAATCGAAAAAGAAAATATCTTAGCTGTTCAGTGGCATCCTGAAGTTACAAATGATATAAAATTATTCAAAAAATTTATAGATATGATAAAAGAAACAAACACAATTGAAATTTAGAATAAGTATGGTGGTGATAAAATGAAATATGAAGCAATAGTAGTTGGTGGAGGACATGCAGGATGTGAAGCATCTTTAGCAATAGCAAGAAAAAATCATAAAACTTTATTAATAACAGGTAGTATTGAAAATATTGCAGATATGCCATGTAATCCAGCAATTGGAGGTCCAGCAAAAGGAATTGTAGTAAGAGAAATAGATGCCTTAGGTGGAGAAATGGGTAAAAATGCAGATAAAGCAGCTATTCAAGTGAAAATGTTAAATACAAAAAAAGGTCCAGCTGTTCAGGCGTTGCGTGCTCAAGAAGATAAAAATATTTATCCAAAAGAAATGTTAAAAACTTTAAAACAAGAAAAAAACTTAGATATAAAAGAATCATTAGTTGAAGATTTAATGGTAGAAGATAATAAAATTAAAGGTGTTATCTTAGAAGATGGTACTAAAGTAGAAGCTGACGTTGTTGTATTAACAACAGGTACATATTTACGTGGAATGATTCTAGTAGGAGCAAATAAAACACCAGGAGGACCACATGGTGAAAGAGATTCAAAATTCTTATCAACAAAACTAAAAGACTTAGGATTTAATATTTTAAGACTTAAAACTGGAACACCACCAAGAGTAGATAAATCAACAATAGATTATGACAAAACATCTCTAGAAGCAGGTGACGATAGAGTTTTAACATTCTCATATGATAATAAAGTATATTATGACTATAAAGATCAAACTCCATGTCATTTAATCTATACAAATGATAAAACACATCAAATCATTAAAAATCATTTAAAAGAATCAAGTATGTATGGTGGATATGTAGAAGGTATTGGTCCAAGATATTGTCCATCAATAGAAGATAAAGTAGTAAGATTTAGTGATAAGGAACGTCATCAATTATTCCTAGAACCAGAAAGTAATGTAGAAGATGATCCTGATTATGGAAACACTATTTATGTACAAGGATTTTCTACTAGTATGCCTGAAAATATTCAAGAAGAAATGGTTCACAGCTTACAAGGATTAGAACATGCCAAGATTATAAAATATGCTTATGCCATAGAATATGACGCAATTGATTCTAAACAATTAAAGCAAAGTCTAGAATCAAAATTAGTAGAAGGACTATATACTGCAGGTCAAATAAATGGTACAAGTGGCTACGAAGAAGCCGCAGGCCAAGGATTAATAGCAGGTATAAATGCTGCTTTAAAATTAGAAGGAAAATCTCCTTTAATTCTAAAGAGAAACGAATCTTATATTGGAGTATTAATAGATGATTTAGTAACAAAAGGAGTAAAAGATCCATATAGATTATTAACATCACGTGCTGAATATCGTCTACTTTTAAGACATGATAATGCTGATATGAGACTTAGAGATTATGGTTATCAAGTTGGTTTAATAAATGAAGAACAATATCAACTATTTAATAAGAAAAAACAAGATATTGAAACTGTTTATAAAATTCTAAAAGAAAATAAAGTTACCCCTAAAAAAGAAGTTAATGAATATCTATCATCAATTGATAGTTCAACACTAAAAGATGGTATTACTTTATATGATTTATTAAAAAGACCAGAAATTTCAATAGAGAACATAAAACATTTTATCAAATTAGATTATGATGATGAAGTATTAGAACAAGTAGAAATAAATACAAGATATCAAGGTTATATTGCTAAAGCAAATAAAGAAGCTGAAAAAATGTTAGATTTAGAAAATAAAAAAATACCTGATGATATTGATTATGATAAAATTCCAAATATTGCTAGTGAAGCAAGACAAAAATTAAATGAAATAAAACCAACAACAATAGCTCAAGCTTTAAGAATTAGTGGAGTTAATCCTGCAGATATTTCTATTTTAATGGTTTATTTAAAAAGAAGAGGTAATGATGAATAAAGAAGAGTTTGAAAAAGAATTATTAAAATTAGGAATAGTTTTAACCGAAAAACAAAAATCTCAATTAGAAGAATTTTATAATATTTTAATTGAAGAAAATAAAAAAATAAATTTGACTAGAATTTTAGAAAAAGAAGACGTTTATTTGAAACATTTTTATGATAGTTTGACTATTGTTAAAGTAGTTGATTTTTCAAAAATAAATACCTTATGTGATGTAGGAAGTGGAGCAGGTTTTCCTGGAATAGTTTTAAAAATAGTTTTTCCAAATCTTAAAGTAGTTTTAATAGACTCTTTGCAAAAACGTGTTAATTATTTAAATAGAACTATTGAAAGTTTAGGATTAGAAGATATTAAGGCTATTCATACAAGAAGTGAAGATTATAAAGAGACATTTGATTTAGTAGTAGCAAGAGCAGTCGCAAGACTTGATAAACTTATTAACTGGTGTTCTCATTTAATAGGAAAAAATCAACTTTTTGTTGCTATGAAAGCTAATGTAGATGATGAGTTAGTTGGTATTGATAAAACTTTAACTAAAAATAATTGTCTAGTAGAAAATATAGAAAAATTTAATTTGCCAAAAGAAAATAGTAATAGAGCCCTTGTTGTAATAAGAAAAAAGTAAGAAAAGTAAAAAATATCTATAATATATATGAATAGATAGTATACTTTTCTTTTTTATTTACTGACAATACTTTTCAAAAAAATTATTTCATGTTATAATCTATAATAGAATAAAAGAATAAAGGGAGGTATCAAATATGCAATCAAATGAAGAAGTAGTATATTTATACTTAGATGACATTATTCCAAATAGATTTCAACCTCGTGAAGTTTTTGATGAAAGACCTTTAAAAGAATTAGCTGTATCAATTAAAGAACACGGAGTAATTCAACCAATTATTGTTAGAAAAGTTAATGATAAATATGAAATAATAGCAGGAGAAAGAAGATATAAAGCCTCAGCCTTAGCAGGTTTAACAAAGATTCCAGCAATTATTAGAGATTTAGATGATAAAGAGACTTCAAAAGTAGCATTACTTGAAAATTTACAAAGAAAAAATTTAAATCCAATTGAAGAAGCAAAAACTTATCAAAAAATATTAGAACTTGATCAAATGACTCAAGAAGAACTTGCTAAAACCATGGGAAAAAGTCAATCAGCTGTAGCTAATAAATTAAGATTATTATCTTTACCAGAAGAAGTACAAGATGCCCTATTAAAAGAAAATATTTCAGAACGTCATGCTAGAACTTTATTAAATTTAAAAACACCACAAGAACAAAAGGATATGTTAAAAAAGATAATAGATGAAAGATTAACTGTTAGACAAGTTGAAAACTTAATAAAGGGTGATTCAAAAGAAGAGGAAAAAGAAGTGTTAAATTTAAATGAAAATAAATCAAATTCGGAAGTTTTAGATTTACCTAAAAATGAAGATGTTCCAACAGAATCTAACTATATCCCAATAAATCCGATTATGCCAAATTTTGATGGAGAAAATAATGATTTAAATACTCCAATTTTAACCAATATCCCAAGTAATACAAAAGAACTAAATCAAGATGATGGTGATGATGAAAGTGGGCAACCTAAATTTATAAATTTTGGAGAAATTTCAAAAGAAGATGAAACTGATGAAGATGAAATAAATGGTAATACTTCTATTGATATTAATAAATTAAAAGAAGAAGCTAGTGATATAAATTCTAATTCAATTTCAGAAAATGAAGGATTAGATAGTTTATTAAAGATAGATAATCCTATAGCTTTAAATAATTCTGATGAAAAAGATGCATCTGAATTTAAGTTTTTTTCTCCAGCACAAGAAGCAATCAAAGAAAGCGAAAAAAATATAACAAGCAATAAAACAGAAGATTATTTTAAAGCACCAGATTTAGTAGCGGTTAACCTACCTGATTCTGTTCAAACTAATAATGTTAATGGAGTAAGTTTTACTGCTGAAGATTTAAAAAAGAAAGTGAATGGAATAATAGAAGAAAATCCAATGAATAGTGCCATTGAAATAATTAGAAACAGCTTATCTCAAATAGAAAATATGGGAATAAAAGTTGAAAAAGACGAAATGAGTTTAGAAAATTCATATCAAATAGTTATAAAGTTAGAAAAGTAGAGAAAGATAAATCTACTTTTTTTTCCTAAAAACATTTCAAAAAGAAGTGTTTTTTGATACAATGTAATAAGTAAAAGAAGAAAGGTGATAGAATGGGAAAGATAATTTCTTTGGTTAATCAAAAAGGTGGAGTTGGAAAAACTACAACAAGTATTAATCTTTCTGCATCACTAGCAGTACTAGGTAAAAAAGTATTATTAATTGATTTAGATCCTCAAGGAAATACAACAACTGGGGTTGGAATCAACAAAGGTGATATAGAAACAAGTATTTATGATGTTTTAATAGGAAAATGTAGTATAGAACAAGCTACAATTAAAACAAAATATAAAAATTTATCAGTTATTCCTGCAACTATAAATTTAGCAGGATTAGATATTGAATTATTAGAAAAAAGTCAAAATGAACCAGGATTTTCTAAAGGAGAACAATTAAAACAGCATTTAGAAAAAGTAAGAGATAATTATGATTTTATAATAATTGATTGCCCTCCATCACTTGGAATAATTACAACTAACGCTTTAACAGCATCAAATTCGGTAATCATTCCAGTTCAATGTGAATTCTTCGCATTAGAGGGAATTATGCAACTTTTAAATACAATTATGTTAGCTCAAAAGTCATTAAATCCAGAGTTAGATATTGAAGGTGTTTTACTTACAATGTTAGATTCAAGAACTAACTTAGGATTTGAAGTAGTAGAAGATATACGTAAATTCTTTAAAGAAAGAGTTTACAATACAATAATTCCAAGATTGATTCGCCTAACTGAAGCACCATCTCATGGTGAACCAATAATAGCATATGATCCAAAAAGTAGAGGTTCAGAGGCTTACTTAAACTTAGCTAAGGAAGTGATTGAGAGAAATGGAAACTAATACAAATAATAATAATGGTATAAAAAGAAGAGCTCTTGGTAGAGGACTAGAAGAATTATTTAATAATGAACCATTAGACTATAATAAAATAGAAGAAAAAATAATAACAGAAACTCCAAAAGAAGAAATAATTAAAGTACCAATAGCTGAATTACGTTCAAATCCATATCAGCCAAGAAAAGTATTTGATGAAGAAGCACTAAAAGAGTTAGCTTCATCAATTAAGGAGCATGGAGTATTCCAACCAATAATTATTAAAAAAAGTATTAAAGGTTATGAAATAATAGCAGGTGAACGTAGAGTTAAAGCATCTAAACTTGCAGGATTAAAAGAAGTTCCAGCTATAGTTCGTGACTTTTCAGATAATGAAATGATGGAAATAGCATTACTTGAAAACTTACAAAGAGAAAATTTAAATGCTATTGAAGAAGCTAATGCTTATAAAAATTTACTAACAAATCTTAATTTAACACAAGAACAATTAGCAGAAAGAATTGGTAAAAGTAGAAGCCACATTACTAATATGCTAGGATTACTTACATTACCAACTCTAACTCAAAATTTAATTAGTCAAAAAGAAATAAGTATGGGACATGCTAGAGTTCTTTCTAAATTAAAAGATGAAAATCAAATAAGTGAATTAACAGATAAAATTATATCTCAAGGAATAAGTGTTAGAGAACTAGAAGAAATTACATCAAGTGATGAAAATTATGAAAGAAAAAATAAAACATTTAAACCACATAAAGAAAAGAAAGAAAATGAATATCAATATCTAGAAGAATCATTAAGTGAAAAACTAGGTACAAGAGTAAAGATTAAATCTAATAAATTAGAAATTAAGTTTACTAATGTCAATGATTTAAATAGATTATTAGAAATTATGAATTTAGATAAATAAAAATAAAAAGAGGTGGATTCATTGAATATTTTAGATAAATACGCCGAAGAAATAATGAAATTAGTATGGCCTATTGTATATATATTAATAGGTATGATTATATATGAAATTATTAAAAATATAGTTGATAGAGCTGAAAAGAAAAACACATCTAAGCGTCATCAAGCAAAACGAGCTAAAACTATCTCAAGATTGGTATTAAACATATTTAAATATACAATCATTGTTGTTACTTTTGTTGCTATTCTTGCAAATTTTGGAGTTAATGTTAAATCAATACTAGCAGGACTTGGTATTACAGCAGCTTTAGTGGGACTTGCTTTTCAAGATTTAGCAAAAGATTTAATTGCAGGAATATCAATAATTTTAGAAGACCAATATGAAATAGGAGATACTATAGAAGTTAATGGTTTTACAGGAGAGGTAGTAGCACTAGGGTTAAGAACAACAAGAATTAAAAATTTTAAAGGTCAAACTTTAATAATAGCAAACCATACAATAACTGAAATTATTAATTATAATTTGGCACCTAATACAGCAATAGTTGACATTTCTGTTGCTTATGAAGAAGATTTAGAAAAAGTAGAAAAAACATTAGACAACTTAAATACAACTTTGAGAAAAAAATATCCTAAAATAAAAAAAGATCTTGTAGTACTTGGTGTTGATGAATTAGATGCTTCATCAGTTAATTATAAGGTAGCTTTGGAAACAACAACTTCTGAGTATTTTACAGTTCAAAGAATTTTAAGAAAAGAAATAAAACAAGCTTTTGATAAAGCAAATATAAAAATACCTTATCCACAAATAGAGGTGCATAATGGAAAATAAAGAATATGAATTAGGTTCTCATGTTATTATGAAAAAACAACATCCTTGTGGTAGTAATGAATGGGAAATAACAAGATTAGGAGCAGATATAAAGATAAAATGTGTTAATTGTAATCGTTCTATCTTTATTCCTAGAATTGAATTTAATAAAAAAATAAAAAAAGTAATAGCAAAAGAAGGTTAATTTATGAAAGAAAAGAAGAAACTAAAACTGAAAAAATTCTATTTTCATCCAATAACTGTATTTATAGTATTAAGTTTTATAGTTGTACTATTAAGTGCGTTTTTATCATTATTTGAAATGCAGGCTACATATAATACAGTTAATTCAACTACTAAAGAGTTAGAATCAACTATTGTAGCTGTAGAAAATTTACTTAGTTTCGATGGAATGAAATTTATTATAAGTAATGCAGCTACTAACTTTATTAGTTTTACTCCATTAGTTACATTACTTATATCACTTATAGGTTTAGCAGTAGCTGAGGCAACTGGATTTATTGAAGCATTTTCAAGAAAATATGTAAGAAAATTATCTCATGCTCAAATGACATTTATTGTTATATTTATCGCAACAATTTCTTCATTAATAAACGAAATAGGATATGCTATTCTAATACCATTAGTAGCTCTTATTTACGCAACAAATGGAAGAAATCCACTTACCGGTATTGTAACAGCCTTTTGTGGAGTAGCATTTGGTTATGGTGTATCAATATTTGTTGGTTCTATGGAAGTATCATTAATGGATTATACTGAAATAGCTGCAGCATTAATAGATGATACAACTCATATAAGTTTAACTTGTAATTTATTCTTTATAATAGCTGCAACAATTATATTAACTATTATTGGAACTATAATAATTGAAAAATTTATTAGTCCAAAACTTGGAAAATATAAAATAAAAGAAGATTTATCAAAAACAGAAGAATTAAGAATAATTGACTTAGAAGAAGAGGAACAACATAAGATAGAAAGAGAAAAAAGCCAAAAAAGAGGATTACGTTTTGCTTTAATTAGTTTTATTGTTGTCATCTTAATATTCATCTACATGGTAATACCTAATTTACCTAATTCTGGTATGCTTTTAGATATGAAAGAAGTAACATACTTAAATCAAGTATTTGGACCAAATTCTTATTTCCAAGATGGATTTACATATATGATGTCATTGTTATTCCTATTTATGGGTATTTCTTATGGAATAGGTGCAAAAACAATTAAAAATGATAAAGAACTATTAGAAAAAACAGCAAATTATTTTTCAAAAATAGGAAATATAATTATCTTAATGTTTGTAGTGTCACAGTTTATATCAATATTTAAAAGAACTAATATTGGTATAATTATCACTGCTTGGTTAGCAAATTTAATTGAGTATTCTAAGTTTAGTGGAATTCCATTAATTATAATTTCATTAGTATTTATATCTCTTTCAAATTTATTCTTAACAACGCCAGCAGCAAAATGGCAAATATTTTCTCCAGTAATTGTTCCTATGTTTATGCAGTCAAATATATCTGCTCAATTTGCTCAAATAGTAATGAGAGTAGGAGATTGTATGACAAATGGTATTACTCCATTACTTGGTTGTTTTGCAATCTATATAGGATATTTAAATATTTATAATTTTGATAAAACAAAACCAATTACTATTAGAAGAGCTTTAAGTACGGTAGTACCATACTTAGGAATAATTTATGCTACATGGTTATTACTAGTAATAGGATGGTATATAATAGGTTTACCAATAGGACCTGGAGTATATCCAACAATTTAGATTTAACAAGGCTTTTTAGTCTTGTTTTTATGTGTATTAAACTATCTTTACTTGATATCGGATAAATAATAATATATAATAAGACGAGAGAGAAAGTATATAAGAAAAGAGGTAATAATATGGCTTTAACAGCAGGAATAGTAGGACTTCCAAATGTCGGAAAGTCAACATTATTTAATGCAATAACAAACCAAAAAATATTAGCTGAAAACTACCCATTCGCAACAATTGAACCAAATGTTGGAGTAGTTACAGTACCAGATGAAAGAATGGATAAATTAAAAGAAATGTATGAACCAAATAGATTTATACCAACAGCTTACGAATTTACTGATATTGCAGGACTTGTAAAAGGTGCAAGTAAAGGAGAAGGTCTAGGAAATAAGTTCTTATCACACATAAGAGAAGTAGATGCTATCGTAGAAGTAGTTAGATGTTTTGATAACTCTAAAATAATCCATGTAGATGGTAGTGTTGATCCAATAAGAGATATAGAAACTATAAACTTGGAACTATCTATATCAGATTTAGACATTATTAATAATCGTTTAGAAAGAGTATCAAAAAAAGCAAGAACTACAAAAGATAAAGATAGTCTATTAGAGGTAGGAGCTTTAGAAAAAGCTAAGGATGCTCTTGAAAAAAATGTTCCACTAAGACAGGTTGATTTTAGTGATGATGAGAAAAAACTATTAAAATCATATAGTTTCTTAACAATTAAGCCTATTATTTATTTAGCTAATATTGATGAAGAAGAACTAGGTAAAGAAGATAACGAATATGTAAAATTAGTAAAAAACTATGCAGAAAAAGAAAATGCTAAAGTAGTTAGCCTATGTGCTAAAACAGAAGAAGATTTAAGTGAATTAGATAAAGATGACAAACAAGAAATGTTAGAGGCTTTAGGACTTGAACATTCTGGACTTGATAGTTTAATTAAGGCAACATACGATATTTTAGGTTTAGCAACTTATTTCACAGTAGGTAAAGATGAAGTAAGAGCTTGGACCTTTAGAAAAGGAATGAATGCTAAAGAATGTGCTGGTATCATCCATACAGATTTTGAAAAAGGTTTCATAAGAGCAGAGGTAATATCATATACTGATTTGATAGATTGTGGCTCAGAATTAAAAGTGAAAGAAGCAGGAAAAGCAAGACTAGAGGGAAAAGAATATTTAATGCAAGATGGAGATATATGTCATTTTAGATTTAATGTATAAGAAAGAGCGATAAAATAAATATCGCTTTTTTTTGTATTTATTTTAAAAAAATAAGTAAATAAGAAATTAAATAATAAAAAACGGGAAGTTAAATAAATAATTTACCTTTTTTCTATAATAAACTCCCAAAAAAATATTGACATCTGGGTGGGGTATTGAACTATAATAAAAATATAAGATAAAGGTAGGTGAAGATACTAGTGGGAAGAATAGTAAAACATCTAAAAAATAATTATAAAATAATAATAGGAATAATAATAGGAGTAGTA
>JABLTO010088318.1_pt1 | contig 23612 bp, 30 predicted proteins | sample 7160091 | NCBI WGS metagenome assembly JABLTO01 (sample SAMN14651225, study PRJNA627086) | human gut metagenome | isolation source: feces | host: Homo sapiens
CACTTGCGGCGGCACCCGGATTTCAAACTCCGCGCTGGTCAGCAGCTTGTCGCCGTCTCTGATCTGCACCTCGGCGCGAACCGTACCGGGAACCGCCAGCGTATTGCCCGACAGCGTAAATTCCGCGCCGCCATCCTCTAAAACCGTGCCGATGGTCTGGGTATAGGTATCGTCCGGCTTTCGGCAGGACAGCACCGCCGTGACCGTCTTGGGAATCGTCATCCGCATGCCGCCGTTTGTCAGCGTCACGGCCAGGATTCGCGTTTCGTTATCAAACTGGTGCGCAACAATCCGCTGCCGCACCGTGCCGCACCCCACATCCAGCGTAACCGGTATCGTAACTTGCATAGCTTGTCACCTCACTAACACTTTGATATGGGTATCATCCATTCTGGACAATACCCGATAGCCGCTCCTGCCCTCTGCACTGGTTGCGATGCCATTCACACCCGGCACCGCATAACCGTTCGGCACGCAGCTCCCGTCATCAATCAAAATCAACTTGCCCATCATTCCAACCGCAGACCATTCTTTTCTATCCGCACGGCTTATATATTCCTTCTCCGGATCATAGTCAGGATTCAGTACCCAGGTAACCGTATCACATTCTTCTGTCACACAGATGCGCTCTTTTTTCACCTTGCCGGTTTCCGGGTCAGTACTTTCCCGCACTTCATACTCCGCATCGCGGTGTGTGGTTTGGGTCAGCCGACGGCCGAATATGTCAGTCATATACTTTCCGTGCCAATCGTCAAACTGAGAATCACCCAAAATACAAGGCGCGGCAGAGACGACGCCAAGGATATCAACATCGCCGCCTTGCGCCAGACGAATCTTTTCTCCGCTCAGCACAACCAGCAAGCCGCAACGATCTTCGTTGTTGGGATTGCCGTCCTCCCATTCAAAATATTCTGCATAGTCAGCACCCGTAGATTGATACGCTGCCAGCGCATAAACTTGCCCTGCATATGTTACACGAAATGCATTGGCACGGTTTGTGTCAGAAACTCCGTTTCCTATAATAAACGCATCGCCTGTGGTACCATTATATGTGCCTTCGGTGCCGTCTTTTGCATAATGGCCGTATTTCAATTGATACGTAAGTGCACTGTTGGTATAACCACCAACAATAGCACTATTGCCTGCAATGGTGTTTCCGCTTCCCCCAATAATTACACTGTTGGACATTCCCGACGATATGGCGTTTTGATTACCGGCAATAATTGCCGAACGCATCGTTGAAGGTCCCGTAATACTGTTTCCGGAGCCAGCCAAAATTGCAGTATAGGCACCCTTTTCAGTCTTATTACTAATACCGCCCAATATTACAGAACACGGGTTCATAGAATTTCCTCCCGTGGTGTTGTTTAATCCGGCAAATACCCCATCACCTGTTCCCTGTGCAGTATTTTTATCGCCGCCGACAACAATTGCATTCTCGCCGCTGGCAACATTCCCGGACGTCGCAAGCGCTCCCGTTTCACTGTATGCGCGATCTTCAACATTTCCAACGATAGTTGCGCCTGTCCCGGCGGTTACCGTTGAGCCTTTGCTTGGCGAAACCGATTTACCGCCCATGGACTTTATAGGAAGTGCTGCGTCTGCCTCTTCCCGCGCGGCTGCCTCCGCATTTAGCGCCGCATCGATTGCGTCCATATTGGCATTCGCATGCTCCACACTATAAAAATCTGTCTCGTCCGGCTTTTTTAAATTGTAGTTTGTTGTATATTTCATCGTTATCCTCCCAGAACGCTCTCGCGCAAATCTTTATAACTGTATACTTTTAACTGTGCATAGGTATAAGGCGCCAGCGTTTCATATTGATTGTATTTAAGGCCAAAATCCAGAATCATGTTACAGGGCAGCATTTTTCTGGTTAACTTTTTTGCTGCCGCTGCCTGACTCTTTGCGGTCAATGAAATCAGGACGCGCAATGTATATTTCGGTGCATCCAGCGTTACATTGACACCTTGCGCACCTCCGCAAAGCTGCTGCAATTGTTTCTTTAGCGCATGAAAAGTGTACGGACGGTCACCGGCAAGATACATTTTAATGCGGAACATGCGATCCGCCGTACTATCGCCCGTTTCGGCCTCAATGTGAAGCATGTTTTCCCAGCGCAAAACGCCCTCTTCATCAAGACTGTCAACAAACGTATTGGCAAGATTCTGCCTGCGCGCCTGTTCCAAAAGGCCAAGTTCTCCGCCTGCCGCCGTCATCAAAACCTTATATTCGTAAATATCCCGCAGAAAATCGGGAAGATATGCAATCAGATTGACCGGAAGATTCATGCAGTCACCTCCGAAAGCGTTCCGAGTTTCACGACTGCCGTCTCCGGCGCCTCGTGATTTCCTGCTGTCGCATTGATTACCGCCGTGACGTCTTTGATGCCGCCAACACCTAAGATTCTGCTTTCCAGATGAGAAACGCGTACCACGATTTTTTCCTTATCCGGCATCTTCCACGACTGATTCAGCTCTGCCAGATAATCATCAATGACAATCTTTATGTTCCCCTTTACATCGTCCCATGCACTTCCTGTTTCATAAGTGCACGACAGCGCGATATTGACCGTGTCCGCGACAGCTGCCTGAACGGTCACGCTGTGGCCAATCGGCGCGATGCCAATCCCATCTCCGGAAGAATCAGACGGGTCAACGGCCTCCTGTACCGATGCAACAAGCGCATTGGAAGGGACGGCGCAGTCTGAGTTTACAATAACCAATTTCACAGTGCCACCGCCGTTCCATACCGGGTATACCCGGACACCGCCCACGTCCTGAAGCGCAGAGACCTTTTCGATATAGTCTGCCTCATTGCCGCCAAACGCCTGTGACGTAATCCCGGAAAAATATCTCTGCCGAAAGCTCTCGGTGTCCTCTTCATCCTCACCGCCCACCAACACTTCGGTGATTTCCGCAATGGTTAATCCGCCAAGATCGTCCTCGCTGATCGGAACAAGCCGCCCGGTATACCAATTTCCGGCACTGCCGGGGCTTTCACATGCCAGGCGGTAATAGTACAAGGCGCTTTCTTCCTCGTCCTCTATTTTATCTTTTACGGTATAGTTCATGGCGCCGCCGGAAAACCGCTTTCCGATCGGAATCTCAATGTCAAATTTCCCCTTTACCACTGCATAGGTCGCGCCTCTCGGCGCAACGCCGCGTTCAGCCGCTCTCTTTACCAGATAATAACGGCTTGCCGTATCTGCGAACGTCTCGTTTAATATTTCGCCCATGTCCTGATACAATTTTGCGATCTCCATCGCCACGGGCGCAAGCGCGTTATAGATCACCGATCCCTCACGCTTGTCAAGGTCACGGGGAACGTAAGACAATAAACTGCTTAAAACATTTTGATAGCTTTTGTCCTCGTACATTTACACCACCACCTTATCTTCAATTTTAATCGATTCATCATAAATGGTGCTGACCCAAAACGCAACACCGATTGCACCGTGCGCAGGCCTTGAAAACTGAAAGTCCGAAACACCGACAATCCTGTCATCCTGGCAAAGTGCATCCTCAATTCTTCTCATAAGCTGCGGAATGACAAATCTCCGGTCTTTTCCGTACAGATCCGTAAGTTCAATCCCGTAACTTCTTCTATAAATCAGCCATTCGTACCGCTCGGTGCGAAAGATACAATAGATGCTCTGCCGCACCGCCTCAATCCGGTCAATGCTCTCTTCGATTCTCCCGGATTCAAAGTTGATGCGATATGTTTTGGATTGCTCCGTCTTTTCTCTTGCGGTTTCAAACCATTCCGGAGTAACTGCAACAGACGGTATCATGACATCACCCCCAAGACAACATACTTTTGCCCGCCCTGTATCTGCATAAGGATAACCTTGTCCCCCTTGTGCAGTCCGTTATCAATGTTCACCTTCACCGGGGGACTTTCCTCAGTATAAGCCGTCATCGGCCTTAAATACGATGGCACCATCAGGCACTGATCCGGAAGAATCAGTTTTGCATCCACAAAAATCTTTAGCGGCGCTGTCTCCTGCACCTTTCCCTGCAACACTTTCGGCAAATGAAGTGCATCAATGGTTTTTACGACAATTTTACGGATCGATTCCACCCATTTTAGCATTGTCCGCATATCTCCGCCCGGATTATTCATTTTGTATGTCACCTCCCAACAACGTTAAATCCATCCTATGGTTTCCTCCCGAAAACTTGTGTTTGACACTCTCAACCAGCATAAAATGATTGATGATCCTCTCGCCGACATTCAGCATGACGCATACACTGCATCCGCCCCTAATCAGCGGTGATCCAAACGCGTCCTTTATTTCAAGAGACCGCGATTCCTGACCGTACAGCGCCGCAAGAAGCGCCGCCTTGCTCGCTCCGTCCTCGCCGTCATCAATACTGTCACACATTTGCAGAACGCCCCAGCGGTTGATTTTCTCTTCATTATTATGGATATAGACCTCTCTTTCTCCGGTTTCTTCGTTGTCATAGTACAATTTGATTCTGGAATACACATCATCGTTGATGGATGCCTGATAGCTATAGTCAAGCGCCGTTTCCTCGTCAATGACAAGATCAAAAATCCAGTTCTTGGGGTTTTTGATGCAGAGTTTTCCGAAATCGTCATAGAGGACAAACATCTCGCCCGTGTGATAAAGCGTTTGATCAAAGGCGTTTTGCACAATATCGAACAAGGTTGCGTTATCCTCCACACGAAGCGGTATCTGATACCCGGTGTCCGCCAGTGCGCCGCAAACCAGGTTGTGATCGTCAGCGATCATCTTCACAAGTTCCGCTGCCGTTTTATTTTCGTATACATAGCAGTCCTTGTTTTTAAAATACCGCATCTGATCGTATGCGGTCACCTTGATGGTATCATCCTTGCCTTTTTCCTTTTCAAAGACAAACCCATAAAACATCTCTATACCCCGGCTCTTTAAAACAACCTGCGCCCCGTTCAAAAAATCAAGTTCGGCCGTCTTTAGAACCGAAAAGCTAAGTTTTCCCGGACTTCCGCGCCGGCACGATTCCAGGTTCACGGTACCGCTGACAACGGGAAACATGATCTTTCCGTCATGGTTGATGATGTATAACTCAACCTCGCCGCCCAGCGTATTTTTTCCGCGCACCGGGTTATTTCTTACCTCGCCGCGACCGCCGGCCTCACCCGCAATGCGGCTCGCCGTAATCTGTTTGGATTGCTGACCTCCCGCGCTTCCGCCGGCCGGGACCATACCCGGCGCATACGGAACGTCACCGCTGTACTTTTTATAGTCCTTTTCAAAATATCCGGCAATGTCCTTATCCTTTTGGCTGCCGAAAAACGCGTAAAAGGTGTACTCGCTGCCGTATACGTTTTTGACCTTTGTCGTGCGCGGCGTATATGCCCTGCGTTCTTTTGCGCCCTGAATGTCACCGGGAAAGGTGTCATGCTCTGTGACATAACGCGGCAGAACGCGCTTTCCCTCGATTAAAACAAACCGCGCAGCGTCCACCGCCGTCTGGGTGCAGCCGCGTTTCCAGCTGTTTGCACTGTACCATCCGTCATGCAGTGTTTTGATAATATCTGCCTCGGTATTGCTTCTTCCGCGCGTCACCTCGTTGAGGTTTGCAAGCTGCGAGGCCTCCTGCCTACACGCCAGCACATCCTCTCCGCCCTGCTCGCCCGTAATCATGGTCGCAATATCCAAAATGGCAGAATCGGATAGCTTATAGCAAGGGAAATTCGTATAAGCCTCTTCTGTCCCGACGTCCTTTGTGTATCGCAGTACGCAATCCCATGGATAGTTACGATAGGGATAGCCGGCCACAATGCCTTTTTCTTTTCCATGTGCCTCCACCGTCTTTCCGCCATCCTCCTGGACAAGGGCGCTGTGCTTGCTTTCATTAAGCAAAACATCACCCTTTTTGAGGCCGGTTCCGCTCTTCAGATTGACCGATGCCGTCACATCCTGAAATCCGCATTTTAAAAATGCCTGGCGCATATCGCCTGTAAAGGTTGCTCCTGCACTTCTTACAAATACGCCTGCATTTTGATACGCCTCAATCACAAAATGTCCGCAGTCATAGCCGCCGTCTGCCAATCCCCAGCCGCCCCACACATAGGTATAAGCGTTATTTTCTGCGATTGAGAGTGCCCATTGCACCGCCTTGTTAATTTCCCCTGCCACAAAACCACCAGCCTTTTTCTATCAAAATATATGACATACGCTACTTTTCCCAAAGCAAAAGGCGCATGCCTGGATATACCCTGTACTTGTCAATCGTTGCCGCAAGCGCTTGATTGACCAAAGACAACGCATTGCTGTTTTCAACCGGAGCCTGAAAGTTTTCCCACTTTTCGGGATTCTTTATCATCCCCTTGTCGCAAAGGCTGTCCAGGTGGTTTCTCCCCCAGTGATCGCAAATGCGGTCAACGTATTTGTAGCACGTGCCGCCGGTGATCTTATCAACAAGAGCCATCATATACGCCTGCGTCACCAGGCCGCTTTCCAGATCAAGCCACGAGGCCGCACCCTCGTCCCCATACGCCCAGACGCGCCAGTTTGAAATCGCATCCTTGTCCTGCAAGGAAACGAGATACGGCTGCGACCAGTGCAGACCCGGATCGCTTTCCGCAAGGCCGTCGCGGTGACCGCCAAGGAACGCCTTATCCACAAGCGCCGCAACATTGGATTTCAGCGTCATGGCATCGGCCTCCCATTCCTCCGGGTTTTCAACAATATAGGAGACATCGCCCTTATTGTACTGATCGAAGGTCGCCTTGTTCAGCCGGTACACCTTGTCCAGATATTCCTTGGCATCGCTCTGAAATTCCCTCAGGCAGATGCTTTGCAGCGTATCATCCTTTTTTGTCACAACAACACGCACCGCCTCCTTGGTGTCGGCGCGGGCAACCGTATATCCGCTGCCGCTTGCATCCGGCACCAAAACCTTTGTTCCGTACGCGCGATAGTATTTCAATTTGAGCTTTACCACCCAATCCTGTCCATCCTCCGCGTTTTCCGCAACACTGTATTCTTCTAAAGTGACCGGCATATTGATATGCCGAAGCTGTTCCGCTCCGTCCGGGCTTTCCCGGTACAAATCCAGACAGAAGTAGCTTTCACTTGTCATTAAAAATTCAAACAGTTCGGTATAGTAGTCCGGCGTCTGAAATACCCCGGCTTCGTAAAACGCAAAGTGGTACGGATGCGCCGGGAGCAATAGTTCAAAGGAACACTCCGAAAGCCCCGGCTTTTTAATCAGATTGACCTCTTCGCCGCTAATCAGCGTCACGGTCTCGTTTTTGCCTTTTGTGGCAATCTCAATCTTTTCGGGCGGCACCGGCATTCTGGTTCCTGCAAGATACAGTGAATACATTAAACATGCACCCCCTCGGCCGTGATCGCCAAAGCGTCCCCGGTCAGCTTAGCCAGTTGGTTTACCATGCCGTCGATATCCATGTCTCTCGATAAATGATTGACGTTGTGCATGTCCACCTGAACGCTCGCGGTGGTAAATTGGTTGATTGCCTCCCGTTCCGCAAGACTGCGCAGGACCGATACGTCCGCACCAAGGTTTGAAACCTGATCCTTCAGCGCCGCCGTGTTGCCGGTGATATCGTTCATATCCGCAACCAACCCCGTATCTTCCAGCGCATTTCCCATCAAATCAGACCACTTGTCGTTGCCCGCCTGGAACAATCCCCCGGCTTTTTTTGCCCAGGAATCACCCTTGCTTGCCCATTTGTTGTATGTGTCGGCATAATCAACATATTTAGAAACCGTTATTGCCTCTCTTGATAGTGTAATTGCATTTTCGTTTTTGCCCAAAGACAACGCATTGTTCTTTAACTCTTCCAGCTTCCCCGTCCAGTTAAAACCGGTAAGCGCATCAAGGATCTTGGTTACCACCTCTCCGAGCGTCAAAAACCATCCGATGATGTTGCCGATCAGGTTCTTTACCGCATCGCCAAAACTGTTGAATCCACCGTTCGCCACATTTAAAACCCACTCGATAATGCCGACAAAGGGTTCGCCAAACCATGTCCAGGCAAGTTGAATGATACCGTTAATCAATCCGACAGCCAAATTCCGTATCGCCGTAACGGCGACAGCAACCGCACCCACCACCGCGCCAAGCGCAGTGATCGATTCGCCGCGCGCCTTTTTCACGGCTTTGGTGATCGCAATAACGGCAACCACCAAAGCAATTACCGCAACGATGATCCACGTTATGGGGCAAGCCGCCAGCGCCGCATTAAAACCTTCCTGCTGGACGGTCAAAGCAAATATTGCCGCCGTCTCCGCCGCAGAGCACACCGCATGCCATGTTTTTGCTGCCGCGTTCTTCAGCGTAATAAGCCACCCTTTTTCTCCCGTGGCGTTTAACACAGTCCATGCGGCAACGATACCCCAAAGTATCGGTTCTATCGCCGACCATTCATTAATCATAACATCGCCGATTGCGCGAACCATCCGAAGCAGCGGCGAAAACATGTTCAGTATTATGCCGATTCTTGCGCCAAGTCCGCCGAGCATGTTCTCCATCAGTGCACCAAAACTTTGTATGCCGGTTAGTATGGTGCCAAAGCCTGCCGCCGACAGTGCATTGTTCACATTTTCTATCATCGAGATGACGCCGCGCTTGACAGCCGCCCTCATATTCTCGATGCTTGTTGCCCATGTTCCGCCGGCCTCTTTGGCCGCACCGGTTACATTTAATACGCCATTCGTTCCCTCCGAAAACGCCGTTGACACGGTATCAATAAACTGTTGGGAAGAAATTTCGCCCTTAGAAAGCGATTTTTGCACCGCTGCGGCCGATGTCCCGGTCGCCTGCGCGTAAATTCCAACCGCATTGATTCCGGCATCTGTCAGACGGTCTAGCTGATCCATTTCGACCTTGCCCTTTGAAAGCATTTTGCCGAGCGCGTCCATCACATTAGAAAACTGTTCGTTCGTACCGTTGCCATAAAACGCAACTGCGTCGCCCCACTTTTCAACCTGTGCCGTTGCAGTACCAATTGAGGCGCCTCTGGTAACGAAATTTTGCGCGGCAGCAGCCGCTACATCAAGTCCGTATGCTGTTCCCTTGGTTGTTGCCTTTAACTGCTCCAAGGCCGCCTTTGCCGTGTCGCTGCTCCCGGTCATCACGCTCATCTTACGCTGAAAGTTTGTCATCGTGTCCATGCGGCTGATTGCGCCGTCAATCGAATCCGTAACAAGCCCGATCACCTTTTGCACCGCCGAAAAGCCCATCAGCGTTTTTAGCAGTGAACCCGAACTCGTCTTTGCCTTTTGCGTGACCTTCTCCACATTCTCAATGCGCTCCTTGACCCGGCTGAGTCCGTCCTCCGCCTTAGTAAGCTCCGCCCTGGCATTTGCAATTGCCGATGTGTCCACCGCCTTTGCCGACCTGCTCTGCATGGTCTCAAACGAATTGATTACGGTCCGAAGCGCGTTATCCATATTCCGCAGCGGCCCCGTCATGGCGTCGGTGATCCGTATGGATGACTGTACCGTTCCCATTTTTATCATCTCCTCTCCGCCTTGCTAACGCTTGCGGCTTGCCGCTTTCCTCGCCTTTTCCTCTTCTTCCGTGCGAATATCGATTGCGGCAATGATAAACGCACGCTCTTCCCTCTGCAAGGCAATATACGCAGAGGGAAGCATATGTAGCTTGTGTAAGCAATAATACGCATAGTTACTGTCGGGGTCTCCCCCGCGAATTAGTTTTTTGCCTCTTCCACCTTTTCGTCCATCGTTACATCAAATCCGTTGATTTTCTGCACCTTTGCAAGATAATCGTAGTATTCGCCGGGTTCGAGCATCGCCTTCAGGCATTCGCCCGCGCCCTTCACACCGTAAGAATCCTGCAATCCCGCATCGTTCAGATTCGGGAACACCGTGCATTTCGCCGCCAGCGCCCCCAGATACGCATCATAGTCAATCTCCGGCTGATACATATTTTTCTTTCCCGGCACCGGCACCCTTCTTGTGCAGCGCTTGCGGACTTCCTCGTCCTGCGTTGCGGTAATCGGCGAAACCTGCCATTGGATCGGCGCTCCGTCCTCGCCGACAAACCGCTTGCTGACTGCCACAAAAACATCGTCCCGAACCACTGCGTTTTCCTTTAAAAACGCCTTTAAATTTGCTGCCATAATATCATCTCCTTAAATCTTACCGAGGGGCGTTTCCGCCCCTCTCATGTCTCGTTTACGCGCGTGTCTCAAATGCATCCGGAATATCAAAATCATCAAACGTAAAGCTGATATCTTCGTCCAGATACTCCGCCTCCGCATCAATCTTCGCAAGCACGATTTCGTCAAGCAGACACTCTTTCAGCGTGGTGCATTGCGCGTCAAGGCTTGACGTCTCGTCATCGTTATAGACCTCAATGTCCATGGTAAACATCTTGCCGGTCTTTTTGTAAGCAGCCACCTTTTTGCGCATGGTGCTGTCGCAATAGTAAAGCGTCGCCGTGCCTTCCCCTTCCCAGGAGCCGACCTTATGCACCTTTCCTGACTTTCCGAGGACAGGGAGGGTGGTTTTATTCAGCTTTGCCTTTGCATCAATCTTAATAAGCCTTCCAAAGGAAAATCTTTCATTGGTATCGTTAAACGTAACCCAAACCATCCCCTGCGAGCCGCTGATTGCCTTATCGGCCGTCATATAATCAATTTTTTCATAATCCATCCGCCGTTTCCTCCTTTAACCAATATGTGCCGTGATATACAGCTTACTCATCGTTTCGGCAATCCGGATATAAACCGCAAGTGTTACATCGCGTTTAGTATTGCCGACATCAACCTTGATATCCTCCGGGTCGTATTCCTCCACTGCGCCAAGTTTTACGTATTCATCCAGAATTTTGATGACGTCATTGCGGAGGGCGTTTCTGCCGACATTGGTATTGTTAATCTTTCCGTAATACTTGTTGGCAAAAACACGCGCCGAATCCCCGGCAAACTGGTCGATCACACGGATTACCTGGTTGTTCTTAAATTCCTCGTTGACCTCTTCCGTGGTAGTCACCAGCGTATTAACATCGTCCAGAACGCGGATTTCGCTGCCCTGCCGGTGAAAAACAAATTTTCCGGCCTCTAATGCCGCCTCCAGCTGTTTTGATGTGTAATCCGCACTCACAGTGTATTCGCCATCGTACCTGGTATTTGCAAGGCCGCTGCTCAGCGGGCAGCCGGCTTCCTTCCCGGCCGCCCAGTATACCAGCGCGCTCTCCTTTGCGCCGCTGTCTGAAACACTGTTCTCAACCGAGATCACGCCATAGTCGTCTGCCTCATCGTATTTATACAATACACACTGGAATTTGACACCAACTTCATTCCGCATCCGTTTTGTGTATGCCGCCAAAAGCGCTTTGGTCGCATTTTCCGTGACATCACTGACTAAAATGTGGAACGAGTACGCCTCCAGCTTATTTAAAAACGTCTGATAGTCCGTACCGGACACCGTTCCGTTCTCGCCGCCGGTCAGCGCCGTCCCCGTTGTGGCAGCCAGCGAAGCGGAGCTTTTAAAAGTAACCCATGCGTTCGCCTTTAATCCTCCGGCTGCCGCCACCGTTTGCGTGTCATATACGATGCCGTCAACCTTTGTTTTCACAATGTACTTTCCTGTATCGTCCACGCTCGATTCGATGGAAATGGTAATGTCGTTTCCCCGAACGCCCGGACAATTTGCGGTCGCATAGGTGTTAGACGCCGCCTTTGCGCCCGTTCCGAGCCGGTATACCATCACTGTTTTCGCACCCCGGAATAACTCACGGAAGTTTTTCATCTTTGCGTCCGAATAGTCATAGCCGAAAAGATCAGCCGATCTTTTCATGAAATCCGCTGCCTCAACCTCTATGATCTCTCCCATCTGCCCCCAATCAAGCGTCATCGGCACGGCTACAATGCCGCGTTCTGCAATGGTCGGCGCCGTCTTTCCGACCGAAACAAAATTGATGTACGCACCGGGCATGATCTTGTTCATCGTTGTAAAACTACCTCCGCCAAGCGCCATTACAAAACCCCTCCTTTCAGATATTTGTCTATCACCGCTTCGGCCTGTGCAATGGTATATTCCTGATCGCTGTCCAGCAGCGCGGATAAAATATCGCAGTTTTCTTGAAACCGCTTTGACTGCACAAGCTGTCCTTTTGTGAATTTGCATTCCGTCTCGGTTCCCTTTTCCGGGACGTTCTTTTTCACCTCATTACTCATGTTTCAGTTCTCCTTTTACATCTAAAATTTCCATGGGATCGTCTGTGCTCTGCTTTTGGCAGACCGAAAAAGCATATCGAACTCCAAAATGCAATACGCCGTCTATGATTTCACATTCCATATCGCGCCCCAGCAGCTTCCCGGCAAAATCGGTGTCAATAACGCGCAGCGCACGCATCAGCACGTTCATAACCCGGTAAATCTCGCTCCGATCCTCCGTTTTCGGCAAATAAACCACATCAAACGGATAGATGCGTCTCTCCCTTGTGCCAAGCTGCTGCACCCTGGTAAACAAGAGTGGGTTAATCAAAAAGCAGGGCTGCTCCAGCCCCTGCGGCACGGGATTTTTATAAATCCGGCACGGCAAGGCCTCGCGGAGCCTTTTCGCGATCCCGGCAATCATGTCCTCAATCACCGTCAAACACCCTCTTTAGTTCTTTTTCAATGTGCCTTTCTATGATCTTGGGCGCCGCCGTTTTCAGCATCTCTTCCGGGACGGTTATCATATACATGCCCTCGACCCAACCGCCGCCGCGCGTCCTGTGCCCGTATTCCACATAGCTGGCATAGGTCATCGAATTGGTAACCGTGACCTCAAACACATTCCCCTTTTTTACCACGGTCAGCGGTTTGTTTTTCTCGTCCCACGACCCAATGAGCGCCCCCGTGTCAACCGGGGTGCGTTTCTTTGCCATCCTCAAAAGCCGCGACGCAATATCCTTTGCAATATCGGTGCAAATACGGTCTTTATCCGCCTTTTCAAACTCACCAAGCCGCTCCCTGAGCCGTTTTAACTGTTTAAAATCACAGCGTCCCCATCTCGCCATTACGCCCACCTCTTAAACAGCGCAAGCGGAATTTCCTGGTGCGTGTCATATCTTGCCGGCTCTCCCGATCTGCAATAATCCGTCTGCACACCGTTTCGCATGACCGAGACCCTGCACCCTGCCGGAACGGTCAGCTCCGGACGACAGAACAAGATTACAGTTTGTTCGTTATCTGCCGCGCCGTCGCCGGTCGCCGCGCGCGAAACCGTTAAATCCGTCTTGTATGAGATTCGGCACGGTTCATTCTCAATCGAGATCTGCTCGCTTTTATCATCAAAAAGCTCATCGGCGCCGCCGGCCATAACAAAAACCGTCATGGTATCGGTATACGCAGATTCAACAGTCTTTCTCACCGCGCTTACCAGCGAATCCGTCTGAAGCATGTCCACCGCTCCTTTCCGCTGCCCTCAAGGGCGCTTGCCAGCTGCTCCCACCGCTGGGCGGCAGTTGCGGCGCCATCGCCAAAGGTCACACTGATATCGCCTGCCGTATAGGATTTTACTGCCGCTTCTAAAGCATCGGCGCCGGCAAACTCGCCGGCAAGCAATTTTCGGCGGATAAAAGCGCCGCAGACATTGTCCGCAGCGCTGTTTACCAAACCTTTCGGCACCTGCGAAAGATGGCAGAAATTCTTGATTTCCTCTGCCGCATCTTCACATAGGATATCGATCAAATCCATATCTCTTGCAGACAATAATATCCCAAGCGTCTGCAAAAGCGTGATTGCCCGCTCCTTCATAGCGTCCCCCTACATCTTAACCGTGGCAATCATCAGACCGGCAGGATCAGGCAAAACAGGAACGAAAAGCCCCGATGCCTTTGTCCATACCGCAACCGGATCAGGCGTTGCCCACTGCGTAATGGTAATATACTGATCCGATGATTTTTGATCGTACGCCCCATACTCTGCCTCTTCGGGGGTCACGCCCCAAAGACCGGTTCCGACGCTGCCGCCCATACCGACAGACACGAGCGAGAATTTATCGCGCGGAAAATAGTATTCCGTTGCCATAGCGCCGCTCGCTTTTTTGTATCGGTACATGTCGTCATTGGTCACAATCGTAATGCCGAACATCTCGGTAAGCAGATCGTTAATCTTTGCCAAAGACACAAAGGTTCCGACGCCGCTTACACCGTAAATCGCCGTCTGTATTCCCTTGTTTTTCCGCATAAGCGCCACAATCTTGCTTGACGTGACAGCACGGTTCACCGTCTTTCCGAGCGCCTTTGCGGCATCTGCCATCTCCTGAATATCACCAAGGATATCGGCCTCCGCATTGCTCCAATCTACATTTTTAAAATTACTCTTCGGCACATCGTAATCCAGCGCAAAATTAAGGTTATTTTCTTTTACCGTCATCTTTCCGGTTGCAATTACCTCCATTTTCGCAACCTCGGTTCTGGTCTTAACGGATTCCGCAAGCCGTCCCATGTCGTCATACACATAACCGATCAGCGCCGATTCATCCGAAACGCCTTTTTGGAGATACATCTGGACGCGCTCTGTCTGATTGATTTTTTCCTTAATCAGCAGCTTTTCAATTCTGACCTTTTCCAGTTCAGGACGATCTCCGATTGCCGCCTCCGTATCAAAGCCGTGCACCATCGCCATGGTCGGCAGCTGCAGCCCGTCCGCAAGTCTGAGGTACTCTGCCTCCAGATTCTGTGTTTTTTCATCAGGAAACAGGGTGTCTCCCATGTAATTTCTCTTCACAGATAAATTCTGCGAAAAATCCAGCCGATCTCTGTTTGAAATAAGTTGCAAAATATCCATAAGTTTTTATCCTCCCTTTCTTTAGGCAATTTCTACCGGAACCGTGATATCAGTCTTGCCGCCAAGGCTGTCTGTTACGGTACACGTGATCTGCGTTTTCCCGGCTTTCACCTTTGTCATCGTCACCTTTTTCGCAGTAAGCGCGGCGGTGGCAATCTCCACATCGTTATCGCTGCCGATGGCCGTTATTTCAAGCGTCAGCCCATCTGCATTCTCCGCAATATCTGATGCAGAAAATGCGGTTGTTCCGGCCGTGTACACTTTCGCCTTGGTAACCGCCCTGGAGATTGTCGGTTCGTCATCGTCAAAAACAATTCCTTTTGCCGCAAGCGCCGTTTTGGCTGCGCTGCTCGGCGCAGTATGCAGTCTGTCTGTGTAAATGCGGCCGCCGACAATAAGACTTGCCGCCCTCTCCCCATGTGTTACGTCAACGTTTTCAAAGATAATGCCCTTCGCACCGGCATCGTTGCTCGGATAAACCGTTCCGCCTTTCACTGTTTTATAGCCATACTCGTCTGCGGTAATCCCCGTATCGTTTACCTGAACCGTTTTTAACACAAGACCAACTTCGCTCGCGATAAAATTCGGTCTCTTTTCCGTTGCCTTTCTATTGATATAAGCCATGTTCTATTCCCCCTTCTGATTTTGATTGTTTTCCTGTACCGCCCCGTGCCTTGCGTTATACCGCTGCGCAAAAGAAGCGCCGAGGCCGCTGCTGTTGTTTTGCTGCGGCGGCATACTTCCTATGGGTTTCATCCCCTTGACAGGTTTTTTTGCCGCGTCATCTTCAAAAAGATACGCATTGTCCTTTTTTATAGACTGAATCTGTTCATCAAGCCCTGAAAGCTTTCCGTCCTTAAACGTAATTGTCTCACGGTCAAGCAGTGCGGCTGCCGCCTTAACATTCCGCGCCTTTGCCCCGGAAAGCGCAGCCTCCAGCGCATGTTCAAACCGAATCTCGTCAAGTTTGGCATTATATGCATCCTGCGCCTTCTTATTTTCACCCTGCAGCTCCGTAATCCTTTGTTTCAGTCCTTCTGCGTCAACCTTTTTCAAGTCCTCAAGTTGAGTGTCCCGTTCGCCGATCTGGGTATGGAGCGTTTTAATCTCCTCCAGCTTGGCGTTGAAGTCTGCCCTTGCAACAAAATTTTTGCCTATCTCGTCAGATACTTTTTTATCAATATCATCGGTATAGGCCTCTCCTAAAACTGTTTTGAGCCATTCTAACATGTTACCTCCTAAAACCGCTGTCCTTTTTGTCCGGCAAGTCCCGGTAATGCGGTGCGCTTATATTTTGTTCCGTGCGCTGCGGATAATTTTGTGTATAAAAAAAGCGCTTACAACTTAATGTAAACGCTTGATTTATTGAATTGTTATACCCTATTTCCCCTTATTTTCGGGCAAAAGGAAAGGGACGGCATAAGCAGTCCCTCGTTCGGATATTTGGCAGGCGTCCAATTCTCCTGCATCCCTCAGGGTTTCCCCTTGTCAAACCATCGGCGTGTGGACGTGGACGTATTCTTCCACCTCAAATATCCTATCTTCGCATATGTTAATTCGCCAAGTACTTTTGGGTATATTCGGTTTGTTTAAATTTTAATTTATTTCCATCTTTGGTTATCAGCAAAACGACCGGCATAGGCGTCTCATCGAGCAAACCTAATCCGTTTTTTACGCTCTCATTTTCGGGATTGAAATACTGAAGAATGATATCATCGTTGCTCCAGCATTTTGACATTTTTTTCGCTTTTTCAAAATTCAGATTGTTTTCTATACAATATTCTTCTATCTGTTTTAACCAATCATCAAACATCTTGCACATAATATCACTCCTTATCAAAAGTTCTATACTTCCCCTTTGAATCGTAAATCACACTTGTTTCCTGTTTAAAACACTTGAGTATTTCTTTGTCACCGCCGGATGGCATTGAAGAGTTCCATTCAACACCCGGATGTGTATGTCCGCTCCACCTGTAACCCTGCTTGCTGAGTTCCAGAGCCTTTTTTACGTCAATGTTCACGCCATGCGTGTTTCCTCGTATAATAAGCCTTTCGCCGCCCTTGGTAAACATCGCAAATTCATCACCTGTAAACCCAGTTAGTGCTGACAAATCCTTCATACTAACTGTTTTTTTGTTCACAACAGTTCGGCTATCATATTCATTTAAGCTCTCAAGAAGTCTCTGCTGTCTGTTGTTCAACGGCCTTCCGATTTGCAATATTGCGTTTGGGTTCCCTTTTGCGGTATTTCGTTGTTCTATCGGCCTATCTATGTTACTTATACTCATGGCTTTTCCTCTTCCTGTTTCTATTATACCATTTCCGGCCGAATTGTCAACATACTTCTCTTTCCATTCCTTATAGGTCATGGCATTCGCAATCTCGGTTTTACCCGTCTCCGGATTACGCATAGCACGCCCTGCTTTCTTTTCAAGCTCTCGCTGGATATCGTCATCAATATACGGCACGGTTGTACATCTGCAATTCGGATGAAACGGATTCGCGGTAAGCCCCGGCTGATAATCCTTTCTGTCAAAAACCTTTCCGTCCATCTCACCGCATATGCCGCACGTCTTTGCGTCAAGCGCGGCATCGACCTCAAACCTTTCAACATTAAGAGATGCGTATGTATCTCTTGCCGCCTCTGCGGAAACAAATGCGCTTTCGGTATGCACAAGCCGCGCTGCATTGCTTTTTGACGTGTCAAACCGTTTGGCGATCGCTCTTATCGCATCCTCACGCGGTTTTCCCAGCAATACATTTCTGGTAAGCTGACGGGTTACCTCGTCGATCAGAGCATCCTTGTCCGTCCAGATTCTGTCCGAAAACGTTTTTTTATCCGTCGTCCACGGTTTTGACAATACCGTTTCCAATTGCTTTTGGCCGATGCTTGCCATGCTTTGATAGACGCCCATCCCGTTTTGCAATTCAAACGCAGTACGATAATAGGTTTCCTCATACTGAGCAGCAAGATGACGCCTTATTTGCGCCTCCTCACTGGTGCCAAGCCGCTCGGCAATCCCGCGAAGTTCAATTTTCAATGCCTCTAATTTGCTGATATGCACCCTCGCGCTCGCGTTTTCAAGTTCTTTTTCCCAATTATGACGGATTCCGTTTTCTCTGCCTTTTTTTATGTATTCCTCAACCGTCCAATAAAACTCTTTCAGTTCGCCGGAAGAAAGCATCCTGCGCGCCTCCACCATCGACACCGCATTGTTTTTCGCAATTCTCGAATACCAGCCGGATATCTTATCGTCCATCTCCCGAAAAGCAACATCAAGTTCGGTTTCAAGCCTTTTGACAAGCCCTCCGTTGCTATCATGTCTGGCTTTCTCCAATGCCCGGATGCGCTCCTTCCAATAGTCCGCGTGATTCATTGCCTATTCCTCGTTTTCCTTGGGCTTACCAAATGCGCCGCTGTATATGTCTGTGAGCCTGCGCTGCTCCTCCTGCTCGGCCTTGATCCGTTCCATTTCCAGCTTTGCATCCGTAATGTACGGCACCTGGTTAATCAGCGTCTCCTGGGATAACTGCAAGCCGAGTTTTGAGAGCGATTCCATAATTTCTGTCTCGTTGATCAGCATATCCCGATTGAATACAACCTTTACGCTTTCGTTATCATAATCACCTTTCCCTGTGATCCTAAGAAAGGTATTCACAAACGCAAGCAATTCCTCAAAGGCTGCCTGTGCCTCCGTCTCAGTATTATTCGCGTCCAAATCAATGTCATTATACATCGACATGATATTCAGCTGGTTTGCATTGCCTCCGATACGGTCGTCCTTTGCGTCATAACTCATCGTGTTTTCTATCATTGCTTTTTTCAGCACTTCCAGTATCGCTTTGTAATTCTCTGCATTGACTTCAATCCGCAACGTCTTAACGTCACCGGTTACACCGTCCACCGTCTCTACCTTTACGCAGCCGCAAGATGCAAGGTTGCGCCGAAATTCCCCCAAATTCTCACCGGAATAATTAACGAGTATGAGAATCGTGTTTCGCATGTCCTCCAGCATATTGTCCTCAAAATTGGACAAAATGGTGTTGATTGCATCCTGGATTGATTTCACACCGCGGATCAGCGGTGTTTCCTGCGCATCGCGCTTTAGCGCAACAAGGGGAATCCGATCCCATGCAAACGCCTGATCTCCGATCGCAAGATACGGTTCATCCTCACGCTCTGCATCGGGAATCAAGGCGCCGCCCTGCATCACGTAATATTTTGCTCCCTCGCTGTCCAGAACCGTGACCCTTTTGATTGTTCTCTTCTTCCGCCCCTCATACGCGATAACCGGTTCATAAATTACGGCCAGATCAAGTTCGGTATGTTCGTCATCCGACCAAAACGGCAATACATTATAGGACGGCAGCTTTTTAAACCGAAGCTGCCCGTCATCAACATACGGGAAAATCCAGCTTATACCGCCATTGTAGACATCAATGCCAGCATTTTTTATCATTCGCTGAAACCGTTTGTTAAAAATCCCTTGCAGCAATGCGTAATAAGCATCACTCTCAGTCTCAAAGGTAATTGGCCGCCCGAAAAGATAATTTGTCTTTTGGATGACCGCCTTTCGGTATTGGTTGTCCGTGATTCTGGAATTCGGCAGCGCTGAAATCGTAACCTTTTGCCCGTTTTCGCTGATCATTTCACGCCTTTTGTCTAAGATATCCTGTCTGCCGTCATAATAGTTCCAGCCGTCCAGCATTTCTTTTCTTGTTTCTGATTTTAGCCACGCCGCAAGCTCATAATAGATGATGTCGATCCGGCTCTTTGCGCTCGCCGCCCCCGCCTCGATGATTTTGATCGCTTGGTTTGTTCCTGCATTGTATTCTATCATTTTCTCTCACCTGCTATTTAAAACTAAACAAATCCGGCCTGTCCGCCTTTTCGGCAATGCCCGTGGTTGCATCCGGGGCATCGTCATGCTTATTTCTTCCCTCTTTTTGGTAGCTTGTCATCGCGTCATAATATTCCGGCCATCGATCCTTCCAGTTCACCGGATAATAAATATGCGACATAACCCATGTGCTGTTTGATAAAATTCGTGCTGCTTTATTCTTGCTCTGGTAAAACCAGTTTATTTTTGTGCGGTTTGAGCCAAGCTGCGAAAGCTCCCGCTCCACATTTCTCGCAAAACCGCGGCCGCCGTTATTACTCTCTATATCCGCTTCGTTCACGCCAAAGCGCATCAGACGCTTCGCCGTCTCCGGTTCCGTGATTTCCATTCCGTCTTTTGTATAATACACATCCAGGACATACGCCTCTTTATGATATACGCCATAGATAATGTTACACAGATAATCCGCACCGGTATCCGCCGTATCACAGTATGACTTTACCACCGTAAACAACGAATTGCCGTGTTTGTCGGTCGGCAGCGTTTCATAGGTTTTAAACGATGCATAAAGCCGTCCTTTCATATCAATCGGCATTTGCTGGTAATTTGCTTTTGCGATATCCTCGCCCATTGCCCGAATCTTTGCCTGGTAGGAATCTTCAGACAGAATATCACTGCAAAGCATGGAACCGTCCGGATATTGCGCCGGCATCATTACCTGACAGCATCTCCAGCCCTCTTCTTTAAAGAATTGCATCGCTCGTCCTGCCAAATCCCTTGTCGCCCAGCGCGTCATAATAATAATGATTTTTCCGCCCTCTTCAAGTCTTGAAAGCATGGTATTTACAAACCATTCCCAGTGTTTTTCAAGCAAATCCTCGTTATGCGCCTCCAATGCGGATTTAATAAGATCGTCCAAAATCATCAAATCACATCCAAAGCCTGTCGCGGTTCCGCTCGGCGATGTTGCAAGATAATTGTTGTAGCCGCCCTCCAGGCTCCACAGGTTCATCGCGCCGTCTCCGTGCTTGATTTTAACATCAGGAAATATATCCGAATAAACGATTTTATTCGCATCCGCTTTTTTCTCATCAATTGCGTTGCGTACATTCTTGGAAAACACCGTGGATAATGTCTCATTATAGGAACCCGTCATCACCTTTAGCGTCTTATTTTTACCGAGCGACCACTGGGTAAACATTTGCGCTGTCCTCGATTTTCCAAACCGCGGCGGCACATTGATAACAAGAATCCTGTCGTCACCCTCCATGAACGTCTGAAACGCTTCACACAACGCTTTTTGATACTCACGCTCCGGTTTATAAAAATCCGGCGCCATCACACGGCAATAATACCAAAACTCACGTCTTGCAAGTTCAATCATCGCCCCGTTTACAATATTTTTATCCATCTCCGGCCAACTTCTTTAATTCCTCGGTGGTAAGTCCCTCAAACGGATTTCCGCGCCCTACCTCACCGCTCATTTCGACCTGCTGCCTGTCGCGCCATTTTTCGGGCTTTCTGTTTTTCAGCCAAAAAATAATGGCCGTCATATTGCCGTCAATCGCCGCCTGATAGAGCGCGTTCTCGACCTCGATGTCCACAACCGCTTTGCTTTTTTTTAGGGCGTCCGAAATGTCCGGGAATTTCTTTTTCCATTCGCTTAGCGTACTTCTTGATATGCCCATGTTGTTCGCGATCTGATCGTCTGTCAAGCCATCTCTTGCCCACGCCGAAATCAGCAGTAGACTGTCCGGCTCCAGCCATTCCTCATATTTTCCCTTTGCCATTTCGCAATCACCTCCCATATATTCCCTGCGCCCCGCCCCGCGCGAATTGTTTGGAATATTCTTTTCCCGTATCATCCAATAAAAAAGCGTTTCCGAAATCGGAAACGCTTACCGCCCGCACAAATGCCCTGCACCACCGCGGTTTTCATATTGTATTTGCATTATACACTATATCACAGACCCAACCGGAAGTTCAAGGAAGTTTTTGGAACTTTCCGGAACTTTTTGGAACAAAACGGAAGTAAACGGAACTTTCCGGAAGTAAGAGGAAGTAGAAGAAACGAGAGAAAGAGGAAGTAGGAAAAAAAGAAATAAATTTCAAAAAAACGCTTGACATATGTGTACACATATGATATAATAAATACATCAAATGAAGAAAGGAGGCGTAAGATGTGGGATAAAATAAAGGAAACGGCGATCATCTTATATTACATACTGAGCGGCATACTCGTAATGCTAAAGATCATCGACCGTTTCCATAGGAAGTGAACAGAGGGCGAAAGCCCTCTCTCACTTACTTTATTGTACCACATCAATTTATGATGGTCAAGTTTTTTAAACGATACGGAAGCGCCGTTACATCGGCCATATTGTTTTTATTGTTACTGGCGGATACCGATTTTAACGCAATCCCCAAATATCGGATATTTACACTTTTTCTCGCCGGCATTGTAGTTATTCTTACTGCGATAGAGGTCGTTACAAGGAGGGAGAACGATGGCAAGTAATACATCATCCAAGGTAATCCAGCGGTACAAAAACAAAGTCTATAAAAGGGTTGTTGCCGATCTCCCAAAGGATTTGGTTGCGAGCTGGGAAGAAAGGCTGAAAGCCGACCAAATCAGCAAGTCCGAATTTATACGCAATGCAATAAAACAGTATCTAGACGGGGAATGACCCCGTCTTTTTGATTCCGCGCTCCAGTTCGCGAACCGCCCGGCTATTGAGTTCTTCCCTTGCCCACTTCTCACATACGCCTAGGACCTCGGCCACGGCCTCCCAGCTTTTCCCCTCTATATACTTCAATTGTAACAGAGATCGACTTCTGGGCGATTGCACAGTCTTTATGGCATCAATGATTTTTTGCATCTCTTCTCGGATTTCCTCAATCTGCCGTGTCAGCCTGTCAATTTTATCGACATACTTGACATTCCGCGTTTCAGAGCCGTTTCCCCTTGATTGTTGCACTGCCATTTCCCGCCGATTGGATGTTTTCCATGCCGCATCCGCGATTGCCTCCTTTTTTTCATCTTCCAGCTTATTGACAAGATTTTCATAGTAAATATACCCGCTCAACCATTCCTGTGTTATCACTCTTGACCCCTCCTAGAGATATATCCTATCCTTTTGCCGTATGTTTTCTGTACCGCCGTTTTGGTTTCTCCTCCGGCGCGACCCGCGGATATCGCTTTTGTTTTTCTGCCCACTGCTGCGGCGTGATGTAAAAGCTGCACGATTCTGTGGCGCAGTACAGTTTCAGCAGGCAGTCGCATTTTGTCCCGGTATGATGCACGCAGTCGGTTCTGCCGGCGCGGATTGCCTTTACGTATTTTCTCATATGTCAGCCTCCTATGGTTACCGTTATGTTTAATATGGTGGCGGCCAGCCAGTAGATCGCCATCCGCCAGTCCCTATGGACGGCGCAGACAACCGCCGCCCAGAATTGCAGACTTATCAGCAGAACCGGAAATATGTATTTTGTCATTGGGGCATCCCCTCCAATTTCTTTTCTGCTTCCGCAAACATACACACGCCACAGTGTAAACAATTTTCACATTTCATTTGTTACCTCTCCTGTTCTTTATCCATTTTTGCGCCGCAGTTCGGGCAAATATTAAATCTTGGATATTCGCGCGGCATTGCGTATTCACACACCGAGCATTTAGTGCGAAGATTATATTTGTTCATACCATATCTGTCATCATAAACGTTTAAAGGAACGTCTATCCACTTACCTTGCCGTGCTTCATCGACATTGACTGTCGGCTGTTCGTTGATGATGTGCAAAATTTTCTGTGCAACAAGCTCTTTTGACATAAGTCGGTTTTTGCATATTTCGTTTATCAGTAATTCTCTATCAATATATCTTTTCTTACTCATTGTTCTACCTCCAAAAGTTTCATCAATTCTTTGGCGAGTTTTCTCTCTTTGGTGTCAGCGGCGGTCATTGCCTTTTCAAACTTAGCACCAATTTTAA